>SDBU01005537.1_pt1 | contig 15079 bp, 16 predicted proteins | sample 2277071 | NCBI WGS metagenome assembly SDBU01 (sample SAMN10397929, study PRJNA504765) | marine sediment metagenome | isolation source: marine sediment core GS08_GC12, 126 cmbsf | place: Arctic Ocean: Gakkel Ridge, Loki's castle | collected 2008
CTAACAGGAAATGTTCATGGATTATTTACTGATCTTAGAGTGGATAGTAAAAGCCATAGTAATCCTCCTTTTTTGTGTGACTGGCTTTGCATACGTCACGTTCTTTGAGCGCAGAGCTCTGGCTCGGATGCAGGTGCGCATCGGCCCCAACCGGGCTGGTCCATCAGGCTGGCTTCAACCTGTGGCAGACGGAATTAAATTGATTTTCAAGGAAGAATTGATCCCCAGTCAGGCAAACAAAGTCGTTTTCATTTTAGCGCCGATAATTACCGTGTTTCCTGCGCTGGTCATCCTCGCAGTCATACCATGGGGAGCTAACATAACTGTCTTTGGTCGTCAAATCCCACTTTACCTTACTGACCTCAATGTTGGTGTGTTATACCTGGTTGCCATCGCTTCGATCTCAGTTTATGGTATCGTCTTGGCAGGCTGGTCGTCGAATAATAAATACGCCATGATGGGCGGATTACGTTCATCTGCCCAGATGATCAGCTATGAGCGCGCTTTAGGCCTTGCTCTTATTGGACCAATTCTCATCGCCGGGACGATGAGTTTAAAGGGTATTGTCGAAGCCCAAGATCCAATCTGGTTTATCGTCTACCAACCGATAGGAGCGATCATTTTCTTCCTCGCTTCGGTTGCCGAGGTGAACCGGGCACCGTTCGATATGCCGGAAGCTGAGCAAGAGCTGACCGCTGGGTACCACGTGGAATATTCTGGGATGAAGTTCGCTTTGTTCTTCATGGCTGAATATATCAAGATGATCGCTATCAGTGCCATCGGTGCCACGCTGTTCCTGGGTGGTTTTCGTGGTCCTTTCGTCGATCAGGTTCCCATCCTGGGTCCTTTTTACCTCTTTTTCAAAATAATGGTCTTGTTGTTCATACTGATTTGGCTCAGAGCGACCATGCCACGCCTGCGCTATGATCGATTAATGGCTTTTGGATGGAAAATATTATTACCGCTCGCCTTGGCGAATGTGTTCCTGACTGCGGTTGTATTGGTATTGATTGGAGGTTAGGGATGAGTGCTGTTATAGGACTTGCGCGGGGCTTGATGACCACGCTCAGGTCGATGTTTGGAAAACCGATTACGGCCCAGTATCCAGAGCAGAAGTTGCCGGTTACTCGCCGTTTCAAAGGACGACATGTTCTGGAACGTTATGAGAACGGGCTGGAAAAATGCATCGGTTGTTCATTATGTGCCGCAGCTTGCCCGGCGGATGCCATCTTTGTTGAAGCTTCGGAAAATACTGACGAAGATCGTTTCTCACCAGGTGAACGCTATGCCAGCACATACGAGATCAATATGCTGCGTTGTATTTTCTGTGGATATTGTGAGGATGCTTGTCCGACAGAAGCGATCGTGCTAGGCGACAATTACGAGCTGTCTTTCACCGATCGTAAGAGTGCTATCTATACCAAGGATATGCTGATTGTACCGGTGCCTGAAGACGGCAAACCAACCCCTCAAGAGGTTGAACCTGGCGCCTTTAATCGATCCATACCGGTGATGCAGGATCCTAAAGATTGACCATTTAGGAAAAGAATTATAAAAAATTCGGGTGAATGATGACTTTTGACTTCCTATTATTCCTTGTCCTGGCGGTTGTCGCAGTGGCTTCTGCTTTGAGTATGTTGCTAAGTCGTAATGCAGTTTACTCAGCATTGTTTTTGGTCATCAATTTTGCCACGATCGCTGTTTTTTTCTTATTGCTCGGTTCGCCATTTCTTGCTATGGCCCAGGTTACCGTGTATGCCGGAGCTATCATGGTGTTGTTCCTGTTCATTATCATGATCCTGGGAACCAAAGAATTGCGGCAGGATGAGACTCTGCCTTGGCAGCGACCGGTAGCGATTTTTCTTGGGGTGGCCCTGTTAGTCGAGACTGGCTTCACAATCTTTTCGTTGGGATTTCAACAGGGGATATTACCGGATTTCAGATCGTTTGCTTCCGGATATGCCAGTCCAGCAGATATAGGCATTTTGTTATTCAACGAATATCTCTTGCCGTTTGAGATCACATCGGTACTTTTATTGGTGGCGATAATCGGGGCAATTTTCTTGACCAAGGATCAAAAGTCATGAGGGTCATTTTATCGGTATCTTGAATTTCGAAGATTATTAATCGACGGGAGCAACAATCCATGCCAGTATCATATTACTTCGCGCTTTCCGCAATCTTATTTACCATCGGTGCGCTTGGTGTTTTGATCCGCCGTAACGCCATCGTTATTTTCATGTCGATCGAACTGATGCTCAATGCGGCCAATTTATCTTTCGTAGCGTTTTCCCAGCTGCACAATACTTTAGACGGGCAGGTGCTTGTCTTCTTCGTGATAACCGTCGCCGCAGCAGAGGTGGCTGTTGGGCTGGCATTGATTGTCGCCATCTTCAAAACAAAGCAAAGCATCAATGTCGATGTTTTAAATGAGCTGAAACAATAATCAAGGTAATTCGTTTATGCTGCCTAAGATTTGCAAAGAATTATTAGGAATCACTAAATATGCTGACTTGGAGAGCTGATCCATGTTCCTGAGCGAAGCAGCTGCATCCGGACCTACTTTCTTTTACCTGGTCCCATTGGTCGTCTTTATTCCGCTGATCGGTTTGCTGATAAATATCATCTTTGGAAAGTGGATGGGGGAGAAAGCCATAGGTTGGATAGCCAGTTTGGCCACCGGGTTGACATTTTTTGTTGCCGTATTGCTGGGTGTTTCCTTGCTCAACCACCCGGAACAGGTGATTGTTCCTTTATTGGATTGGATCAGCATAGGTGATTTGCAGGTCCAATGGGCTTTCCAGGTTGATACGCTCTCCGTAACGATGATGCTTGTCGTGGCAGGAGTGGGCACTCTTATCCATATTTACTCTATTGGATACATGCACGAAGATGTGCGCTTCAATGGCGATCCGGGACGTTTCAAGCGGTTTTTCGTTTATATGAATCTGTTCATCGCCGCCATGATGGTCTTAGTCAGTGCGAACTCCTACCTGATGTTGTTTGTGGGTTGGGAGGGCGTTGGTTTGTGTTCTTATCTATTGATCGGATTTTGGTTTGAGAAGGGGAAAGATGGGACTGGTAACGCACAGGCAGCCAAGAAAGCTTTCATAACCAATCGGGTCGGTGACCTTGGTTTGTTGATCGCGATTTTCATAATGTTTTGGGCTTTCGGTTCCTTGAACTTCGACCAGGTCTTTGCCCAAGCCTCCCAAGCAGCAGAGACAGTCATCCTGGCGATTACCCTGCTCATGCTGGTTGGTGTGGCGGGTAAATCAGCCCAGATCCCGCTCTATGTCTGGTTGCCAGATGCCATGGCGGGCCCAACACCGGTTTCCGCACTGATCCATGCTGCAACAATGGTTACCGCCGGTGTGTATCTCATCACGCGCTCTTTCCCGCTGTACGAGTCAGCACAACAAGCTCAAAATTTGGTTGCTTTGGTTGGTGGCATAACAGCTCTGTTTGCGGCAACGATCGCCGTAGGGCAGTTTGATATCAAGAAGGTCCTGGCTTATTCGACGATCAGCCAGCTGGGCTTCATGATCGCTGCCGTTGGGATTGGCGCCTATACAGCTGGTATGTTCCACCTGGTGACACATGCTTTCTTCAAGGCTCTGCTCTTCATGAGCGCAGGTTCGGTGATCCTCGGAATAGAACATGGTCATCATCATTTGGAACATCAGGGGAAAGGCGAGGGAGATGGTGGCGGATTCGACCCACAAGATATGCGCAACATGGGTGGATTGCGCACCCGCATGAAAACGACTTTCTGGGTATATATAATCGGTTCCCTTGCATTGGTGGGTATTTTCCCCTTCGCCGGGTTCTGGTCCAAAGATGAGATTCTGCTGGAAGAGCAAATACTGTTTCCGCCGGCCTATTGGATTTTGATTATTGCCGCATTTTTAACCGCTTTTTACATGGGCAGGCAAGTTTTGATGGTTTTCTTCGGAAAACCACGCTCCGAAGCGGCGGCTCATGCTAGAGATAATCCTCCATTGATCACTGTCCCACTAATCGTGTTAGCGTTCTTCTCCACAGTGGGTGGTATCCTGAATCTGCCCAGATTGCATTCGTTCGCTGAATGGTTAGAGCATACAGTCAATGTGATCCACCCCGTTGAATTCAATATCATCGCCGCAGTGGTCGCTTCGCTCGTGGCGGTTTCAGGGCTCTTCATCGCCTGGGTGGTCTACAGCTGGCGCTATAAAAAGCTGCAAGAACTGCCGCCGGCAAAGAGGCCGGACGATCCTTTACGCCAATGGCTTGGACCAATTTTCACTGGAATGGAAAACAAGTGGTGGGTGGATGAACTTTACTGGGCAGTTATCCTGAACCCGTACATCAAGTTATCTCGCTTCCTGGCTGAGGTAATCGATTGGCGTTTCTGGCACGATTGGGTCCATGACAGCGTCATTGTCCGTGGATACAACTCGTTGGCAAGATTCCTTTCCGGGCCAATCGACCTGGGTGTCATCGATGGTATTGCCAACGGCTTAGCCAGCGTAACGGTTCGCTTTGCAGGCAGTCTGCGCAAAGTTCAAACCGGATATGTAAGAAATTATGCTCTGATGGTATTTTTGGGTGTGGTTGTAATTCTTGGGTATTTGATCTTGCACTAACCAATCCCTGCTTCTCTTATCCTGGATGGTAAGAGTAGTTTAGGAATGGGGTTGTTACTAACTTCAGAATGAGGACAAGCTATGGACTTCTTGGACATCTTGCTTCACCCCCTTATATTGGTCACGTTCTTCCCTTTGGTGGGTGTTTTAGCGATCCTGTTTATTGACAAGGAGCATAAAACAGCCATCCGTTGGACAGCATTAATCACCTCATTGATCTCCTTCGCAATATCTTTATGGGTGTTAGTGCTGTTTAATCCGGCCAATCCCGATCTACAAATGGTGATCGATTTACCCTGGATCGAAGTCGCTGGTTGGGAGATCGCCTATTTAATGGGCATTGACGGCCTGAGCATTTTGCTGGTGCTCTTGACAACTTTCCTGACCCCGATATCGATCCTTTCTACTTGGTCCGCGATTGAAGAAAGGGTAAAGGAATTCATGATTTTCTTCCTTTTATTGGAAGTTGGTATGGTGGGTGTCTTCCTTTCACTGGATCTATTCCTATTTTATGTCTTCTGGGAATTCACCCTGGTCCCAATGTATTTCCTGATTGGTGTCTGGGGTGGTCCGAACCGGGTGTATGCCGCGATCAAATTCTTCCTCTACACCATGGCAGGATCGGTTTTGATGCTGCTGGCGATCCTGTGGTTGGGCATCTCCCAGGGAACTTTCTCAGTCCCGGAGCTGATCGCTAGCGCCTCAATCCCTGGAAATATTCAAATCTGGCTCTTCCTGGCCTTTGCGGCGGCCTTTGCCATTAAAGTCCCCATGTGGCCGCTGCATTCATGGTTGCCAGATGCTCACGTGGAAGCCCCCACCGCGGGTTCTGTCATTCTGGCAGGTGTCTTACTGAAGATGGGTACTTACGGCTTCCTGCGCTTCAATCTCTCTCTGTTCCCCGCAGCTTCGGTCAAGCTGGCCCCGTGGATAGCAGTGCTGGCGGTGATTGGCATCTTGTACGGTGCCATGGTTTCTTATGCCCAGAAGGATGTCAAGAAACTGGTTGCATATTCATCGGTCAGCCACCTGGGATTCGTGATGCTGGGATTGTTTGCGATTAATTCACAGGGGGTTGAAGGGGGTATATTGCAGATGATCAATCATGGCATCAGCACGGGAGCGTTGTTCCTTCTCGTCGGTATGATCTATGAAAGACGCCATACGCGCGATCTGGATGCTTTCGGCGGCTTGTGGAAGGTGATGCCGGTTTACGCCGTACTGACCCTGATCGTGGTCTTATCTTCTATGGGTTTGCCCGGTTTGAATGGATTTGTGGGTGAATTTACGATATTGCTGGGTGCGTTTGGCTCAAAAGTACTAAACAACCCCTGGTACGCTGCTCTGGCGGCTGTTGGTGTGATCCTGGCTGCTGTCTATCTGCTCTACATGTTTAATAAGATGTTCATGGGACCGGTAGACAAAGATGAAAACCGCAGGCTATTTGATCTTAACTTACGAGAAATCGTCACCCTGGTGCCGCTGCTGATCCTTATCTTCTGGATCGGTCTATATCCCTCACCATTTTTCAATTTGATGGAAGCTTCGGTGACTAAGCTGGTTGAATCGGTACAGGTCGCGGCGATGGCTGGACTGCCGTGATGACAGAAAGAAGGCTCAAATGACCCTGGGAGAATTAACCGCCAACCTGATAAAAACCTTGCCCTTATGGATTGTCATAGTTGGGGCGTGTGTGGTCTTGTTGGTGGATCTATTTATTCCGAAAGAACGGAAGGCATGGACGGCAGTCATGGCTGCGATTGGTCTGCTGGTTGCCATGGGTTTCTCAATTGCCCAAAGTGGAGTCGATACTGAAGCCTTTGGGGGCATGCTGAGGGTAGATGGCTTCTCTCAATTCCTGACCATTCTGGTGCTTTCTACCGGTTTGGTTGCCATTATGTTGTCATATGATTACCTGATCCGCCTTGGAATTCAGCGCGGTGAGTACTACGTACTGCTGATGTTCTCGATCAGCGGGATAATGCTGATGGCTATGGCCGCGGACCTGATCGTGATCTTCCTTGCTCTGGAACTTCTCTCCATCCCCTTGTACGTATTGGCTGGTTTCGCCCGACCGCGCACGGATTCAGAAGAAGCTGCGATTAAGTATTTCTTATTAGGGGCTTTTGCCAGCGGATTTGTGGTCTACGGTGTGTCGATCGTGTTTGGCGCAACTGGATATACCGGGTTGACTGATATTCTCCAGACCATTCAAAGCGGTTCAGCTGATATGTCCTTGCTGTCAATCGGGGCTGCTTTAATCCTGGTCGGGTTAGGGTTCAAGGTGGCTGCAGTACCCTTCCACATGTGGACACCAGATGTATATCAGGGTGCGCCATCCTCGGTTACGGCTTTTATGGCAGTGGGCGCCAAAGTTGGTGGATTTGCTGCGCTAATGCGCATCTTTGTCACCTCTTTTGGGGCTCTGGCGGTGGACTTCACCGCCGTGCTGTGGGGCTTAGCCGCCTTGACGATGATTTTGGGAAATGTGGTTGCGATTTCCCAGAAGAATATTAAACGTATGCTGGCCTATTCGAGCATTGCCCAGGCTGGTTATATCCTGATGGCTTTGGTTCCTTACGGGCAGAAGGATGTCATCGTTGATGCGATCGCGGCCGCCTTGTTATACCTGATCGCCTATGCGTTTATGAGTTTCGCAGCCTGGGCGGTGGTGATCACGATGGAGAAAGCCGAGGGCGAGGGTTTGCAGCTCAGCGATTATGCAGGATTGGGCCGCAAGTACCCAGTTTTAGCAGCTATAATGACTGTATCGATGCTCTCTTTCACGGGGATACCACCTACGCTGGGATTTATCGGAAAATTCTACCTGTTTCGCAGCGTCATTGATGGTGGCTTTGTTTGGCTGGCGATTATCGGTGTACTCACTTCGCTTGTCTCCGCTTACTACTATTTACGGGTAGTGATCAACATGTACATGCAGGATGGCGATCCAGTCGCCCAACGTGATAACTGGGTCTACCTGACTGCAGCGGTAACCGGAGTGGGGATGATAGTTTTGGGTATATTTTCCCTACCACTGCTAAGATGGGCATACCAGGCTGCCATATCAGCCTTCTGACCAATACCGCCCTCCGAGTGTCATAATCTCGGAGGGCGTTTTCTTCTCCAGTCAGTTATTTAATTATTTATCAGGAAGTCTTGTACAGATTGCGGTGTACGATGCTCAGAGCGCGCACCTGCTCGGCGGCATGATAAGAAGAGCGTACCAGCGGACCACTCTCAACCCACCTAAAACCGATTTCGCGGCCGAATTCTCTCAGCTCCCCGAATTCCTCGAGAGTGTAATATCGAGAAATAGGTAGGTGTTTCTTGCTGGGCTGCAGGTACTGTCCGATGGTCAGTATATCTACTCCCCAGCTGCGTTGATCGCGCATTACACCCTTGACTTCATCAATGGTTTCACCGAGGCCGACCATGATCCCGGATTTAGTAAGCACTTCCGGATCGAGCTCTTTGGCGTTAGATAATGTGGCCGCGGCCCATTCGTAGCGGTCTTGGGGCTGAACTGCCTTGAACAAGCGCGGGACGGTCTCTACATTGTGGTTGAGTATCTCGGGACGGGCGTTCATAACGATCTTCAAGGCTTCCGGGCTGCCTTTGAAGTCGGGGATCAAGACCTCAATCGAGCAACCGGGATGCAGCTCACGGATTCGTCGGATAACCATGGCGAATATCGGCGCGCCACCATCCTTGCGGTCATCACGGTTGACGCTTGTGATGACCGCATGCTTCAGGTCCATCGCCTTGATCGCTTGGGCAATGCGTTCAGGCTCCATCCAATCTAAAGGGGATGGCTGCCCGCGCTTGATATCGCAAAAACCACATGTGCGGGTGCAGACATCGCCCAGCATGAGGAAAGTGGCTGTCCCAGCTCCCCAGCACTCGCCAAGGTTAGGGCACATGGCTTCTTCGCACACAGTGTGGAGTTCTTTCGAGCGCATCAGTTCTTGCAGCCTCTCGTAGGCCTTCCCAGAGGGGGCGCGCACTTTGATCCAGTCTGGACGGCGCAGCGGGGTGGTGTTCTCACCTACAGGTTTTATCCGGTCACGGGTGGGGGTATGAGGCATTTATTTTCCTGTTTGTTGCCATTTAATTCTACTTTTATTCAAAGTATTGCTCGCTTAGCACGGATAATTCTACCCCAGAACATTGTTTCGCCTGTTAGAAGCAGGTTAATTCTAAAATGGGAGTTTCTTGAATTATAAATATTCTATGCGGAGTGTATCGCAGTCGAATAATGTGGAATTCTCGATGCAGCACGCATCGACTGTACTCGCTTCGTCCTTCATTTAACTCAGGATTTATCTGCGCGCTTCATCAAAAAAATAGCAAGCAGCCTTTTGGGATCCTACTGCGGCACCTGCCGCACGATCACTCTCACCCCCTTGACCTCAATCACCTCTACCTGAGATCCTTCCGGGATTGGCCCTTGGCCATCGGCCAGCTCGCTGGTCCACAGTTCCCCCCTCAGCTGGACGGTGCCAACGGGTGAGATCGCACTGCGGGCGGAACCGGTGCGGCCGATCAGTGATTCCTGACTCATGCGGACCGGGGCTCTTTGAGCTCGCAGGGCTACCATCAAGATGGCGAAGAACATACCAGCAGTCGCCAGTGAAACCCCGATCACCAGGGGTACTGAAACCCGTAAGAAGGATGGTGTGCCGGGAGAATTAAAAAGTACTAATGATCCCACGATCAACGAGGCTACCCCAGCCGCGGTTAGAGCACCATGAGTCGGGGCTTTGATGTCCAGGATAAATAATACGAAGGCGATCGCCAGGAAAATCAAGCCGAACCAGTTAACCGGTAAAACACCCAGCCCGTAGGCTGCTAACGCCAGGCAGGCCGCCCCGATAAACCCTGCGATCCAGCCACCTGGACTGGAGAGCTCAATCAGGATCGCTTGCACCCCTATGGTGAGCAATAGAAAGACAATATTGGGATTGGTGAGCACACCCAGCAGGCTCTCAATGAAAGTCGGATCGAATGGGATCACTAAGGCATCGGTAGTATCCAAGGTCACGGCTCCATCGATTGTGGTGACTTGGAAGCCATCCAGTTGTTCAAGCAGATCGGGCATGTTATCGGCGATGAAATCCACCAGGCCGATCTGGTAAGCCTCATTAGCGGTGACAGCCTGAGCCGACTCGATGGTCTCTTCGGCGAGATGGACCGCTTCTTCACCGCGCTCTTCGGCCAGGGAGCGTACCAGAGCTTTGAGGATATTCTTTTCCTTAGCCTCGATCGTCTCGCCCAGGTCTTGGCCTTCTGACCCGACCGGACTGGCGGCACCGATCGCCGTCTCAGGCGCCATGGCGGAGGCGTGACCGGCCAGGGTGATCACTGTGCCAGCACTACCAGCGATCGCTCCTCGAGGGGCAACATAAACCACTACTGGGGTGCTGCTGTTGCGGATCACCTGGACGAACTCATTCATCAGGTCAATACTGCCGCCAGGCGTATCGAGCATCAAGACCAGCGCTTCAGCACCCTGCTGTTCGGCACTGGACAGGCCGCGCTCCAGATAACCCAGCATAGAAGGAGTCAGGGGACCTTCAGCAGTGAGCAGCAGGACTGGCGATGTGTTCTCCTGGGCTGATGCTCGCAGTGTAAAAACGAGCAGCAACCCGATCAATGCTAATGAGAGAAGTAATAAAATTCGTTTAATCATACAGGCCTATTATAAGCCGGATTAGAAGCTATTTTCACGATTTTAACTAAAGTTAATAAATGTAGGATATTTCTCCCAAGAATTTTATTGATTTATGACATAATGGGGTGAATGCTGCTGGGCTGCTGAGGCTTGTTAATCAAGCCTCATTCTTTGACTACGTTCTACTTCGTCCAGAATGCATGGTATATGTGCTGAGCGGAACAGAGTGTACTCGAAGTGTAAGCCTCTGAAGGCCTATTGGATTAGTTGTCGATCATCGGAAAAGTGGGGTGTCTTCCTGTAAGAAACTTAACAGATTCTTTTAAGGATAGGTTAACCTAATTTTGATATTCTCCATTAAGACAGGCGAGGAGGCCTGCATTTAGATGATCAGCATGTTTCACGAAGTAATATGAACTCTGATATGATGTTTAGCGAGATGATTTGCTCCTGTTCTTGACGAGAGGTAGCTGATGAAGAGAAAAAGCAAACCCATTGGGATGGGGGCCCTGGTTGGGGCTTTAACCACTTTGCCATTGATTGCGCTGATGTACCTGGGCCAGCAGCTGCTTGAACAACCTTTCCCTCCCTTCGAGCTGTTCGACTGGATCTCTGGCTTGCTGCCAGGACCGCTGATCACATTTGGTATCGACCTGATGATCGATACGATGCTGCTCCTGGGGATCAATGTCGCCAATACAGCCAAAATTGCAGAGCAGGGCATTGCTCTGCTGTTGTTTTATCTTTCTGGAATCATCGCCGGGGCAATATTTTTCCTGATCCTCAATAGACTGCAGCTTAAAGTGGATCTGTTTGCCGGAATGATCATGGGGATTCTCTTAGGTTTGCCTGTCGCGGTCATCAGCACTGTTGATGAGGGGGCTGCAATCTCTTCAGGTAGCGGACTGGTTTGGTTCCTGGTGTTATTCTTGGGGTGGGGAATGACGCTGAGCTGGGCATACATGAACCTGTTTGTTGTTGAGCCATCAACGGAGACCGAAGAAGGTGAGCTAAGCAGCGTTGATGTTATTGGCCGCCGTCAATTCCTGATTGTATTGGGGGGAGCTGCTGCTGCGATCACAGTGGTTGGGGCTGGCCTTGGAGCACTGTTAAATACTGATGGAAATCGCAGCCAGGATGAAAGTATTTCTGCTCACGCTGGTGGAGAGGCTGGTAAACAATCCTTTCCAAATGCGAATGATCCGGTTGCCCCGGTCCCTGGCACCCGTCCAGAATACACACCTCTCAAAGATCATTATAAGGTCTTTATTGAACTCGAGCCGACAGAGATTGATGGTGAAACCTGGCAGTTGCCAATTACGGGACTGGTGGGGAATTCTCTGATGCTAACTTTAGATGATCTACGAAATAACTACCCACCCCGCGAACAGTATGTCACGCTCTCTTGTATCTCTGGCAGGATTGGCACATCTCTGATCGGTACCACATTATGGACCGGAGCCAGTTTGCAGGAAGTTTTGGCAGATGCGGACATCAGTCCACAGGCACGTTATCTGTATATCATCTCTGGGGATGGTTTCTACGAAACTGTTGACCTGGATTTGGTGGCTTCAGATGAACGGATCATGCTTTGTTATGCCTGGGATGGGCACTCACTTCCTGTGGATCACGGTTTTCCTTTACGTATCTGGTATCCAGACAGGTATGGTATGAAACAGCCGAAGTGGATTACCGGTATCGAAGTTATCGATGAATATCGTGAAGGTTACTGGGTGGAGAGGGGATGGGATGAGATCGCAAGGGTAAAGACTACCTCTGTGATTGACACCGTGGCAGTGGACGCCATCATCGAAAATGGAGACCAGCGGCTGGTTCCCATCGGTGGAATCGCTTTCTCTGGCGCTCGGGGTATTTCGAATGTCGAAGTTCGTATCGACGGTGGGGTTTGGGAAGCTGCAGAACTGCGCACTCCGCTTTCAGAAACCACCTGGGTGATTTGGCGCTATGAATGGCCATTTGAGGCCGGCGAGCACACTTTTGAAGTTCGCTGTGCTGAGGGTGATGGGACACCCCAAATCGAGGAGCAGGGTGGCAACCGCCCGAGTGGTGCAACTGGAATCCACAGCCGCAGTGCAAATTTATAATCAAAGTCATTTCTTCGCTGCAAAAGCCAGCCGCCAGAGCCGGAGGGATAAGAAATCCATGGTTGCAAAGTGGGATTGAGGAGCGCAGATATCGATGATCTGACTGACCAAACCGCGTTTGACAAGCTCGCCATATGCTGGTATGATCGCCAAATTAGGATGCAAGTAAGTTACCGTTGGATAAGTAGGACGATGGCCCAAGGCGTAAGTCCTGGGTCTTTTTTTGTTGAATGCTCCGATGAGAAACATACCGCATTACTAATAAATTCTATAGAAAGACTTGAAGGAGTAAGTAAATGTCAGATCGTATCGTCGGCACAGTCAATTGGTTCAACGGGAGCAAGGGATATGGCTTCATCTCCCAGGAAGATGGACCCGATGTTTTCGTCCACTACACCGCCATCGACGCGGATGGTTTCCGCAATTTGATGGAAGGTCAGAAAGTGGAATTCACCGTCGAAGAAGGTCCCAAGGGCTTGCAAGCCGCCAACGTGACGCCCCTGAACTAAGCGTCTACAACCTTAGAAACGACTCACCCCACACTTTAGTGCGGGGTGATTTTTGATCCGGTCACACCACAAGCACACTAGTTGTCCTTTCTTAAACTGAACTGCTAATAATCGAGATAATAATTTGTGATGGGAAGATTAACCATGAATAATTGTCAAATGAGTTCTTTCTCGATAAGAGTGGAAACTCTGTAATGATTAATGATGTATAGTGAGAATTTGGGGTGGATAGATTGGTGCTCAGGCGATTTTCACAGGGGAAGCGAGTTATCAACCTGAGATCAGGGGAAAACACATAGTTTGAAATCTTTTCAGAATCGTGGGAAAATTTTTCCCGTCCGTCGATGATATTCTCTGTAATCGTCACCGAATTTATTGAGCATAGCCGCTTCTTCGTATCGTATGCGCAGGGCTGCATCGCTCGAAACTGCGGCGATCCAGAGACCACCCACAAGCCAATTTGCGGTGATGAAGAGGGTGGATCCCAGAATGAGCAGGAAAGCTGAGTAGATTGGGTGTCTGACCCAATGGTATGGGCCAGTCTGGATGAGCTGCTGCGCCTGAGTGATGCGCGGCTGATCGCTCCAGTTCTGCCCAAGGGCTCGGTGGGACCATTCCAGGAGCAGGAATCCTGCAATGGCAAATCCTAAACCGAGCAAACGGATCCAATCAGGAAGCGGAACCGATGCCCACGAGGTCAGGCTTGGGGTGATTATGAGATCGCGGTGGAAACGAAGGCCAGGAGAAAAATGATCACAGAAAGAGTCGCACCCCGGCTTGAACCAAGTTTGTCGATGGTCTCACTTTCTTGTGGGGGTAACCTGCGGTTGTAATAGGCACGGTGCGTAACGAATGCCAGCAGGAGAACGGCGACCAGAATGCGATAGGTGAGGGGTTCAGTCATGGTGGAATAAAATGTGACTCGGGGAAGATTACTTAGACATTCTGAATCTAATCCAGAACCTTGAAGCGCTGCCAATTCCATCATTCTTGCTTCTGATATTTTCCCCCTGAGTCCAGGGTACCGCGTTTTTCTCACCCGGCTGCCATCAGTTTGCTGATGAATAATTGTTCGGAGGGATTATTATGCGGTGTTCCCCATAAAATTGCTTCTACTGGCTGGCAGCTGATTAATTAGGAATTACGGTTTCTCTTATGCGATTTATCAGGCGAACGGCGAGGTAGAGCGACCAGAGGAAGAATATTAAGATGAAGATGTATACCAGAATAAAAGCCGTAAGAAGGAAATCAAAACGCAAGAGATGAAATTCTGAATTGACGATGACAATGATGAGTGTTGGAGTGAACAGAAAAAGTAAGACGCCGTTAATAAGCATCAGGGGGAGAGCGCTGGTCAAGAGCACCTGTCTCAAATCCTTCGCATGCCTCTCGCGATCCTTAGTTCTGTCTTTATTTGGAATGTCTTTCTCTAGCTGTTTGATAATTTGCGGGTACCGTATATCGAAGAGGACAAAAGCGAAGACGAGGATCAGGCTGATGACTTCAAATGAGTTGTGAATCAGTGAGGTAATCTCGTCCATGTTTATGTGGGCATCAACTCAAGTCCAGTTCCTGGCGGATGTGCTCATATGAATCGGGGGCGATGGAGTAAAAATTTTGCTCGTTTCTAACTCTGGTTAACTGGCGGTAACGGCGACCGCTCCTGGCAATAATGCGGTTGAGCTCATCCTCCATGTTCGAGGACGAGATATAGACCCGGTATTGCCGGCCATCATCGATGGCTTCTGCTTCTTCAATGATCATGCGCAAGGTGCTGAGGATGACCTCTTCGAGGTCATAGCGAAACCTAGCTAATACATTGAGGATTAGATTCTTGCTGCGCGATATCGGCAGCTGAAACATGGAGGAGACTTCAAGTTCATCTGGTATGCGCTGCTTGAAAAAGCGTTTGATCAAGTAGAAGAGGCGATATTCACGTATCTCATTGGCGCGAGATGGCAATCCCATACCGAGGAACATGTGACGGTATTCTTCCAGGGCAGCCAGGGTTACTCTGTTGAGGGCGTCAGCGAAATTTGTATCGTCATTTACATTGAGCAGAGAATATAATTTATCTCTTTCGTCTGGAGAGAAAAACTCATCAGGGATCTCAATTTGGATGGGCATGACCACCTCACTTTATAGGGAGCATGTATGCGATTGTGA
>SDBU01005538.1_pt1 | contig 15070 bp, 7 predicted proteins | sample 2277071 | NCBI WGS metagenome assembly SDBU01 (sample SAMN10397929, study PRJNA504765) | marine sediment metagenome | isolation source: marine sediment core GS08_GC12, 126 cmbsf | place: Arctic Ocean: Gakkel Ridge, Loki's castle | collected 2008
TTTCGGGTCGTAAGAAATAGTATCGGTTTCTGCCCCATACTGTATTCTTACAGTTGTCTCGTCCAGCCCGGTTATAACCGGCTCTGGATCGCCATCTCTGTATGGAAACACGACCGCGAGAAACTGGAATTTGTTGGCCGGGGTTGAGCTGCTGACCCATATATTATGCTGGAAAAGCACCCTATCCTTACCGAACTCCCTGTAGTCTTCTTCCGTGACAGGGTTGACGAGGCCATCAAGACCGCCCCTGTCCTCAAAAATGAGCTCGCCGCTTGTGGCTATATGCTTGACCTTAACGCGGGTTTCGCCTATCTTATACTTAAACTCAGCTTTGCTCTTCGCCATTTCGAGGGACGCGTCCGGATAGATGTGATAAAGCCATTGGAACGTACTGGGTTCGTGGGCTGGATCGGTTGCCAGATCATCAAATATTACGAAATACTTGTTTTTCACAAACAATACGTGCCTGCGAAACCGCTTCAGATGAGGGACAGTCTCATAAGCATTCGTAGCGTCCCCGACCCAGTAGACGTAATCATCTGCCTCATCAAACGCGGCTATATATCCAACCCGGTCATGCGGAACGCGGTGATACTGTCCGCCGACTTTCGAAAGCGGCCAGTATCTAAACTGGTATTGCCCCACGCCGTCCACGAGTATGCTGTTATGGCTCATGGTCTGGTCAGCGTATTTATCCTGGTTTGCCGTGGTGCCGCCGCCATGAGTAATGACCTGACCATAAGCGAAGATGTCGAACGCATTCTCGTTGAAGAACGAATGGCTATACCCACCCCTGGGCCGACACTGGAAGATCATGCCCACAGCATCGCTGTAGTCATCGTAGATGCTGGGATTTTTGGAGTTCACAGTGACCCAGCCAGCTATCTTAGACAGCCTCGTTTTGGAATCATCCAACTGCTCCTGCGGGCGTTTGTAGTAATATGGCAGGACGTATTCTATCCAGGGGCGGTGATAATAAGGCCTGTCTTCCCGTCCTTGCATCTTCATCGTTTCTCTGCGATTCTTCAGGAACCGGCCTGCGCCAGTAAGGTAGCCCAGCTTTCTGAAGTTAGCGGCACGGTTGCCGTGTATGCGGCTTTTGTTGATGCCACCGTTGCCAAACGATGTGTGTTGAAGACCTACAGGAGCTATGTGGCTGAAGAAGTCGCCGATGGCGCCGTAGAAGGGATTTTTGCCAAAATCAACTCCGGGAAGAGCTGTATCGAAGTATATAGTCGCGTTCATCAGCCATTTCATTTTGGAGTTGCCGTACCCTGTACCTTCATTCCATCCTTCCTCGAAGCCGAACCCGTTGGTAACGCCCACCAGGTAGTTCACCCCGAAATGGAAAGCATCTCTGGCGATCTGACTGTGCTCATAGATGGCCAGGCACGCCGGCAGCGTATCCATGCTCCCCTCAAAGGCGTGGCTGAAGCATATAAGAGATAGTGAACTCGGATGCCCCGTGCCATCCTCCCGATGCCTCCGCGCGAACGTGTTGATTGTGTGATCGAGACGCCATTCCAGTGAGTTTATAATCACCTTGCGCTCTTCCTCGCTGAGATCGTGATAGAGCCAATCGAAGCATAGCGCCATGAATTCGTTGGCTTGAGTGGCGTCCTCCTGCGCTCCCACAACAGCCTTCCCGCCGGCTGCTTCTGGCGATGAATATCCGCCTTTTTCCCACGAAGCGAACTCCAGTAACCTCTCTTTGCACTCCAGATATTTGGGATCCTCAAAGAGGACGTATGCAAAGGCAACTATCAGTATATCATTGGACATGCGGTAGTAGTCGTATCCCAGTTCCTCCGGGTCAATAAGATCCGTTTTGGGAAAGTTGTTCCACCAGTCGGACGACATGATCTTATCCGCCTGTTCTTTCATGCTTGTGGCGATAGCCCTGCTTTCGGGATCGGAGTCCTTCAGCAGCCTGATCTCCTTCAGGGTCTCCGAGTTAAACAGTATGCGTGGATGCCCTATGGAAGCCAGATCCGGGTCAGCAAGACCTGAGCGATCCCATACGACTGCGTCCTCGCCTATGGTGAAGGAACGTGCTGCGCTCCAGCGCTCATCCTTTGTACCAACGTTATACCCAACCCTCCAGTACCACTCTTCACCGGATGGAAGTGGGGAAAGAGCATTACAGAAGTTGTAGGGAACGTCCTTTACCTCAACGTGAACGTCGCTGAAATCCCGGCTGTTTGAAATCTGAAACGTAAACATCTGCTCCGGCACGGTCGTTGATTTCGGGACAATGTCCGGCACATACGGCCAACTGAAGCGAGGCGGATTAAGAGACACAACTGCCCCGTCCGCCGGCCTGGAATTCACGTATCTGCTGTAACTTTCCCTATCGTCGTCCGGGAGTATACTTCCACCGTCGATTATCATCGTTTCATCTCCTCCAAAAGCTGATAGCGGGACAGCCCCAACGATAAAAAATACAGTCAATGCCAATAGGAACACATCTGCAAGCACAGTTCTCATTTTTTTTATATACCTCCACATATTCCGACGTCTCACGTTGGGTATCCGTAGAACGTGCCGCTGACTTGTTCACAAACGGGCTGGCAACCTCGTTCTACGAATTACTAATCGCTCGCGCCAGCAGTATACCTCTTTATCAATATCCAATCAAGAGAAATACAGATTACATTGGTCTTGTCCCTGGCTTATTCAGATATTCTTAAACTATACCATGAAGCCATGCGTCTAAAACGGTGACTCCATAATAATAATACGAGTTTTTTAGTTAGATGCAGTAGAACGTGCGGCCCGCTGGTTCAGATCGCTGGCGAAACGCCAGGAACAAGCCAGCGGTATGTTCTACTAAGAAAGCTTCCCCGTAACTGAAGAAAGTCATAAGTGTTATCAATAATGCTCTCGCGTTCCTGGGAGGGCGAAGTTCCGCCTGAGCCTCTGACGAACCGTTTCCAGCCAATGGCTCAGACGGAAGCTCTCGCCCTCCCGTGGCCGCTCACCAAAAGTCTGGAAACAATATTGATGATCACCAGCCTGCGCCAAAAACATAACGCTAACGCAAAATTAGAGACGCAGGCTGAAGCCTGCTACTCCAGTTGACAAAGTAGTATTAGGAATTGTTTCAAGCCCTTCCTCATTAAAACGCCAACAGCAGCCGAGAGATCCGCTTTTCCCTACCCAAATTATCCCATCATTAGCTTCCAGTAGAACAGTGACGTCATTGCTGTCCACTAAGACAACAGAGTGTACCGCCATGGCTGAACTAGCCCCCTCCCTGCCCGTCCTGAGTGATACACATATTCACATTTCCGAAAAATTCACTGAAAGTAGGAAAAGATACTTGCCGATAAGAAGATATGGAATCAGTCGTGCGGTTAAATAGCGGCTGTCCATAAAAACTATGCCGCCAGGTATGGAAGAATTCTCAGGAAGAAGGCGGAAAATCGAATGAGCTTGGCTCAACAGTTGAGGAGGCGCTAGAATGAGCAAATTATCCATCTGTAGACGCTCGTCTTTCATTTCATTTATTGCGATTTCCCTGGCAGGTATGCTCACTGCCGCTCAAGATCCTATCTGCATGGCCGCCAGTACGATTGAGACCAATAGCGCCAGGTCAATGGCTATGGGCGGGGCTTCTATCGTGCTTGCTGATGGCAATACCGGCTATCTGAGCAATCCTGCCTCCCTGGCTCTGCTGCCGAGAAGTGCTATCTCCGCCGGCGTGGGGGGGGGCTGCAAGTCTCAGATAGCATACTTTTTGATGGTGAAGCCGTGCTGGACGGTTCGCGGAACAACTATTCTAATCCGACTCTTCTTCAGACCATCGCCATTAAATTTGAGGATACTTTCACTGGCGCTGTAAGTAGAGGCATTTTCACCGATTATTACTCTACATTTGGTGGGGCAGATTCTATGTTTCAGGGGGTGGAGGAATCCGCAGACGTGGATATAGAGGGTGGGCTTTACAGCTATTCAGTTTCAGCCGCTGCGCATGTTATGCCCAGGTTGATGGTTGGTGGCGGCGTGAATATACTGCGCGGCAATGCTGACGTTAAGTTCAACTATGCCATTGAAGCTGAGTATGAAGATTTATGGGGATATTCGGAAACAATATCAGCAGACGTCTCAGCAGACGTGAATACCAAAGAATCCGGCAAGTGTTTTAGCATGGGTGCACTATATACTGTAGCCCCAAACCTTGGGGTGGGAGCTGTTTACAGGACGAGCGCCAGAATGACTACGGAACTCAACAGTGAGTCGGAAACAATTGTTAACGGTGAGAGCACATTTACGGTCACGTCAAAGGAATCGAAAAGTACGTTGCCCGCATCTGTGGGCGCTGGAGTGATCTACCAATATGAACAGGTACTCGTTATCGGTGAGATACACGGGACAGACTGGGTAGAGGATGATCCCAGCGAAGCGAGTGAATCGCCTCGGATTAACTTTCGCGTCGGATTAGAATACCCGGTAGCGGCATCCATGTTCTCTACACCAATTCTTCTGAGAGCCGGATTCCATACGGCGTCGCTCAACCCCAGGCCTGCGCCAGATACAGTTATATCCGGCTACTTTGTATCCGGAGGAATGGGGGCAGAGGTATCAGGTGTCAAGATCGATGTCGCCGGTCAGTATGGAAGGCGGGTCGTTGAAGTCGATAGCGCAACGGAGCTTGAGACCTCTACCATAAACATTCTGGGGACGCTTACCTATCAATTTGATCTGTTCAAGTAGCGCTTAAAGGTCTTCCAGAATGACGGAATAAAGGCGGGAGCGGAAATATGGGAGAGATTGTGGCAGAAAGCCGATTCAGAACCCTATTGTTGAGTCCTGGCATATTTGCGGTACTATTGTCGCTGTGCGTGAGTCAGGCGTTTGGCTATGGAAAAACACATTCCTATATCGCGGAAAGGGCGGCTGAGGTATGGCCTGCCGATAATAGCCATGAAATACGCAAATATCTTATGCCAGGGGCCGGCGATATGGATGGCGATGGCACTTCCAAGTTGGAAAATTTGCTCAAGCATGATAGACCAAAGAATGATTCTCCGTGGACACAGTATATAGGCAATACAATAGTGGAGGGAGTTGTAGAGGAGGACGCTGGGGTGCGCAGTTGGAGACTCCCCATTGTGATACCTAAATATGGTGGGGAATCTTTAAAGGAATGGGTAGATCATTTCTGGAATCCTGATGATAATACTACATGGTCTTCACGATCGCTTTTTGGAATAGACTGCGATGTTAGCAGTTACTCCATGAATGCGTATGAGAAGGGCGCGCTATGGTTTGCAGCTGCCTATGTTAGCTATGAGGAGGGTGAAAAAGCTAAAGCCTTCTATTATCTGGGAAGAGTGGCGCACTGTTTGCAAGATATGGCTGTCCCTGCACATGTTCTTGGTGATCTTCACCGTCCCATTGTAGACCCAGATTTTTACGAGAAGTGGGCAAAGGATTATAGCTTGTTTTCGTTTGACTGGTCAAAGGCGTGGAATACATGGGATCTCAGTAGTGATAGCAATGATATTAGTATACTTCGCAGCGATATTCGTAGTAATAATAATGACGAACTCAAGACAGATTTCTCAACCCTGTATCTGGATAACGCGGCACTCTTCAACCGCATACTCAAAACACTCAATGCCTCTGCAAGAGTCAGATGTGTGGCGGGTGAGAGCGAAGCTATAGAGTCAATAGAGCATCTAAAGGATATAGTTGAGAATATTCAAAACAAGATTGCGGCGGGTGAGATAGACAATGAATACTTGGACCAGGCATTGTTTAAGCTAGAGGTACTGTTTTACAATCTTGCCCAGGCATCCCAGCATTTTCCAAGCGACGATAGGCAGGGGAACGATGAAAACATCCCTCCTTTTGCCGCTTATTGGCCAAAAGTTAACCAGAATCTTCTGTTCATGGATAGCAATAAGAAGAAAATAGGTAGTTATCTTTTGCCAGCAGCCGTGCAATTCACTGCCACGCTTTACCAGCTTTTCTGGGATACCACTCACCCACCCATGAACGCGTCTGCGCTTGATGTCACCATAACTTCCCTTGATTCCTCGGACTTTCCCAGGATTGCGCTATACACTACTGTGGAAGATGCAGATGGTCAAGCAATATTAGATCTGGACTCCTATGACTTCAAAGTATTTCAGGACCAGACCCCGGAATCACCCATTTCAGTTTCCTCCGCTGGAGCCAGTTTCGCGGATATGTCGGTGTGCGTCGTCATGGATACAAGCGGCAGCATGGATAGAGCCATTGGCAGAGCAAGAGACGCGGCCATCAGTTTTTCCAATAAGCTAAAACCCCGGGATAGGTCCGCATTGATAGCATTCACAGAAAACGTATACATTGTGCAGCCATTTACTGACGATAAGGATGCCATGACGTCAGCTATAAGCGGTCTATACGCGGATGGATATACAGCCTTATACGATGCGGTCTATAAGGGAATAGAAATAACCGCGACTCAGCCGGGGATCAAGGCAGTCATTGCTCTGACCGATGGACAGGACAACAAAAGCGCCAGAGATGCTAAAGAGGTAGAAATCTATTCTAACTCCATGAGTATTCCCATATATATTGTCGGGCTAGTAGGGTCCGATGATGGGGTGAATGAGCGGGTGCTGCGGAGGATGGCGGACGTAACCGGGGGAAGGTACTACGAGGCCCCAGGGGCAGATGATCTGCAAGAGCTGTACGAATCCATCTCTGAAAGGCTGGAGAATCTGTATGAGGTGTCCTACATTACGTATAACAAATCGCACGACGGAAGTAAGCGTTTCGTAACCGTCCAGGCGACCAGCAGTGGGGACACGGGATATGGTACGCTCTCCTATACAGCGCCAGGAACGGAAGGAGCGATCTCCGGCGTCATCCTGAATGACAAAACCCACGAGCCTATCAAATCCGCCTCGGTTCTCATTGAGCACGAAACAGCATATTCTGTCATTACCGATGCCTCTGTGAGTACTGATGAAAATGGAACATATACAGTTGGGGACCTTTCTCCCGGTCATACGTATACTGTGACAGCTTCCGCCGTGAATTACCATAAGGCCCGCTATAAAAATCCTGTGCCTGTTGAGGCCTTTGAGACAGTAAATGACGTTGATTTCAGGCTGCGACAGGTGGATGCCCACCTTGCCGCCAAACGAGCATTGATCGCAGAACTACGCGATAAAGAACAGATGTACGTGGAGGAGGAGAGCAGAGCTGAAGAGTTCCTCAATATCATAGAGCGGAAGGGCGCTTCTGCCACAACTCAAGAGGAAGAAGCGGTGCAAAGGCTATACCTGTCTGAGAGCGTCGCCAGTGAAGCATACACAGACGCCAAACGTATGGCGCAGTTAGGAACCGATGGCCTGGGCGGATTCGTTGACGTTGCTATGGCTGTCATATCAGTTTGCGGCGGAATGGGTGAAGTTCTGAAGGAGGCACCCCTTGTAGGCGAGGATTTATCTTCCGCTTATGTAGCCGCAAAGAGCGAAATGGTCAATTACATCGCCCTCAAATCCAATATGTTCCAGTCCGCCGGGGGCGGCGCTATTTCGGAGGAGGCTATCGGGCAAGCCTATGACAAAATCTTTATCAAAGCCGCAGAGGAGTTTACCAGAGGCAATTTCTCCGACGCTATGGCGGACGTTCATGAATATATTGAGAAGAACTTCTTCCTGGAGATATACGAACTGGCTACAGCCGATCTCATAGATCAGAGCGTTGAGTGGGCGGCGAGTAGCGCGCCTGTTTTTGGGGTAGGTAGATCCGCCGAAGCAAGAAACCGGGTGGAACAGCATCTTTATGATATGAATGTGGCAAACGAGGAAATGATTAGAAAAGCAGAGATAGTGATCGGAACGGGGGATACTATCAAAGATGCAGGCACTCTGGCCTCAGGTATAATGCTTGCCGGAGGAATAGCTATAGGTCTCGCAACGAGTGAAACTGTCGTTGGCGCTGGGCTGAGAGCGGCGCTTGCTTCCTTGAGTGAAGACATCTCCATTGCCACTAACACGGTCGCCGGTGGAATGAAACTTAGCGCTTCCGCTGAAATGGCCGCATACCTATGGTCAACGTTGCCTGGCTATATGAAAGACGGGACGGCATACTCCTTTGACGTATCACCGTCCGCTCTACCTGCCCCGCAGCGCCCCATAACGCAGGCAGACGGGGACAAATCCTATGCATCCGCCAAACTGCTGGCGCCAGGCATGGCACAGGCTGGCTCCACAATGCTCATCCCGGAATACTCCACAGGCAGTTATAACTCTATCCTGAACGAAGTATATGGGTATATCCAGAACGATGAACCAGAAAGGGCGCAGGAATCATTGACATCATTGATCGAGTCGGGAAATATACTTATGGGTAACATTAACGTCAGCGCCGCCCAGATCCTGGTCGCCTCGCCGCGCGCTATGTACGAAATTGCAGACTATAACGCCATATACAGTAGATTTGAGAACGATCTTTCCAGTGCGGCTCTTGAACGGATGAACCTCTATACCCTATTCGCCCTGTACCTGATCCAGCCTGTTGATACCGCCATCAGAGAACTGGTGACTATGCAGATAGGCAAAACGACCGACGCTAACAGCGAATTGAGCGAAACACTGACTTCCACAACGGAGGCATTGAACGAAGCAATGATAACCATTCCAACTCTGGTTATCGTCAAGAGCTTCTCCACCCCAAACGTTATGCCACAGGATGATCCCTTTGTTATTAGCGCCATAATCAAGAACATCGGTCAGTATGGCGCGACCGACGTAAGCGTGGAACTCTCTGCTGCGAGAAATTCTGGATTGGCGATGATAGAGAGAAATGCCATATATATGCCACATCTAGACGCAGGCGAAGAGCGGGAAGTTAGCTGGGAACTGGAACACGTTGGGAGAAGCTCGCCTAGAGAGAACGAGATGAGCCTGGTGGCAATATCAGTGGATTCCACCTCAGATGCCCCTGATTTTACTTCCCTACCGAACACGTATGTGTTTATTCCAGCGCCGCCGCCTACTCCGCCCACAGGTGGAGAACTCTCCAGCGTGAATATCTATGCCTATCCTAATCCCGTCAACCCGGAAATAGGGCCTGCAAAAATACGTTACAGCTTGAGCAGGGACAGAGATGTCACCGTCGAAGTATATGATGCCAGCGGCGAACTGGTAACAACGCTTATAGAGGCGGAACACAGGATGAGACTGGTAGAGTATTCCGAGTCGTGGGATGGCAGGAATGATATGGGCGATATGGTGGCTAACGGTGTCTATTTCTACGTGATAACGACAGAGGGCGACGAGAAAGCGGCTGGTAAGATAGCGGTTTTGCGGTGAATACATCATTTACCAGAAGCAAGGAGTGATTTATATGTCCCATTTTAAGAGGGCGCTTATTATAGCTTGCTCAGTATTCATGGTTTTTCTTATCTCTTCATCGGTGTTCGCCATTGATGGCGAAGGAGGACGTGCCGGGGCGTTCCTCAGGCTTGGGACTGGCGCAAGACCGTTGGGCATGGGCGGGGCTTTCACTGCTCTATCTGACGACGCCACAGCCTGCTACTGGAATCCTGCGGGATTGGGACAACTCAAAAGCACGGAACTGGCCTGTATGTATAGCATAATGTCAACGGATAGAATGTCGAATCTGGCCATCTTTGCTCAACCATTGAGTGAAACCGGGGCCTTCGCTCTCAGTTGGCTGAACTATGGAGTTCGTGACATTGATGGTAGGGATGCAAAGGGACAGTTTACGGAGCTTTTCAACGATCTGGAAAACGCCTTTTTGCTCTCCTACGGAAAAGAGTTCTCACCTGTGTTATTCGTCGGCGGCGGGTTCAAATACCTGCTCCATACCCTTGGGCCACAGCAGGCAACAGGATATGGATTTGATGCAGGGATGATCCTGAAACTTGGAAGCAATGTAAGGATCGGCGGAATGGTGCAGGATATTGCTTCGAAGATCCAATGGGATACTGAATCAGAACTTGAGGAAGAATTCCCCATGGTTATACGGGCAGGCATATCCATAATCCCTGGAACAAAGCCTGTGAAGATCTCAGCGGATATGGAAAAGATCGGGGAGCGGGATGCCAGATACCGTGTGGGAGCGGAGTGCTGGCTTTTCCCCGCGCTGGCTGCCAGAGTGGGGTACAACAAAGATCATATTACCGCGGGAGGTTCCCTTACAATCCCGATATCATCCGCCAGAATTCAACTGGACTATGCCTATGCCCCTGATATATTGCAGCAAAGTCCAACACACATGTTATCTATGACTGTAAAATTATGATCTTGATACGAGCCTTTCAATTAGTACTACTTTGTCAACTGGAGTAGCAGGCTGAAGCCTGCTACTCCATCTTATAGCCTAAATGACAAAGTAGTATTAGATGCAGTAGAACGTGCGGCCTGCTCGTCCAGATCGCTGGCGAGACGCCAGGAACAAGCCAGCGGCATGTTCTACTAAGGAAGCTTTCCCGTAGCTGAAAAACTCGTGGTATCTAAGCGATCACTGGTTCCAGCTCTATACGCTCTAATGTGACAAAGCCAAGTTGAAATCCGATAGAAAGGAGAGGTTTTCTCTATTCACAGGATAGAGGAGGCCAGCCAAACTCTCATGAAAAAGCGAAAATTTTTTACTCTTATGGTAATTGTGGTGGTTATAGTGGGAACTGGTGTCTTGATACTGGCTTACTTGCCTTCCCCAATGAAACTAGCGCCAGAAAAGGCCACTGACAAGTTGGAAAAAGAGAAGCCGAGCACCACAAAAGAACCGATAGATATTCCGCCGCCTGTGCTGGATATTACCGAGAAACGCCCTGGCTACATCGCTGGTATAGTGTCTGATCCCGAGGCAACAATCCGGACCAGTGTATCTGAAAAGGATATCTATGTGGACACAGATGGCCATTTCGCCGTTTCCATACCATCGGACGTCGAGGAACTAACAGTAAGTGCGATAAGCCTACTGGGTAAAAAGACGGAAAAGATCGTCATGATCGAGCGAGATGAGCCTGAAGCAGAGATTCCTCAGCACGTCCAAACGCCCGCCTCTCGCCCGCCGCAACTCACTGCAAAGCCCATCGAAGTTGATGAAGACAGCTTGCCCACCACTGTGGATGTGTCGGGGAGTGTTATCGCTGATTCAGGGCTTGCATCTTTGATAGTGAAGTCCGCCAACCCCCAGATATCCATCACTGTCGGGTCTGACAATCAGTTCACAACGCGCATCCAATTGCACAGCAAATCAGACGTGATCATACTTAGAGCTACGGATAACCAGGGGGAGTCAGTAGAGGAATTGATCGAACTCAGTGTCATACCAGCCGCCAGCGATGACGACATCTTGTTCACCATCAACTCCCCCAAGAATGGCTATGTTACCAAAGAACAGCAAGTGACGATTAAGGGTACGATAGAATATGGGGATGAAGACATAAATAAGCTGACATTAAGTCCAGGAACCATGGATCAGCGTGGTGACTTTCATTACACGGCGGATTTGGAGGAAGGTGAAAACTTCATCTCATTGGCAGTCTTAGATGAAGAAAAACCAGAGAAGCGGGTGGCAAAAACGGTTACCATTATCAGAGATACGACTCCACCCTATTTCACCCATAATGGCGAACTAAAAACGCAGATCCTTCTCAAAGAGAACAGTATGGCCCCGACGTGGGTCAAAGTTACTGATAATATGTCACCGCTTCCCGATATATCCCGGTCCTGGTCAACTCACATAAAACCCCCCGATGGTGTCAAGGAATATATGGTACAGATCAGACCATCGGAACTGACGGAAGGCGAGAATAGTCTAACCGCATCGGACGCTGTTGGCAATACTGCCTCACTCAAGGTGATGAAGATTCGCTCCCTGAAGCTAGAAGTGACAACTCCCTGGAGGAATGCCATAATCAACGGAAAGAGTGTCACTGTTGTGGGCAACGTCACCGGGGGATATGGAAATATCGCCCTGAAAACTAATGAGCATATACAAGCATGCCCATCCGGGAACTTCAGAAAAGAAATACCTCTGAAAAACGAAGGGAAAAATGTGATCACTATATCCGCTCAGGATAGCCTTGAGAGCGTCGAATCGGTTTCCATCACCGTGATAAGAGATACTACGGCGCCAGTTTTTATGTATGCTGGAAAGAACACAACGTCCGTCGAGCGATGGATATCTGAAGGCGACTTCAAAATTGGTATATCCGATAAGTCCGGGATATCCAGTGTTATTTTGGACGGCAAGAAGCTCTCCCCTGATCCCGAACAGAACTGGGGCATTGCAGTGAAGGATTTGAAAGACAAAGACGGTGATATGGTAGGCAGGCTGACTGTCAGGGATCTCGCCGAACCAGCTAACGAGGTTCATCTGGATATCAGAGCAAGAAAGAATCCGAAGCAAGAACAACTGTGGGCAGAGGTGTTGAAAGACTTCAACGAGGGCAGGTATGAAGATGCAGAGAATATTCTGGAAACTCTAAGAACAAAGTTCGGCATGAGTTCATCTGTGCGATTATTTCGCGGTATAACAACGTACCATAACTCTCTGAAACCTGGGGAAGATCAATTCAAGTTGCTGTGGAAAGCCATTGACGATCTGGAGATTGCTCTGGCGCAAGCGGCAACCTATTCGAAAAATAAGGACTACATCCATCTCAACAGATACTATTTGGGGATGAGCCATTACAAACTAACAGTTCTTGGGAAACAGATGGGGAATGACGATATGGAAATCCAGCAAGCGAGAAGGGGGTCCGTGGAGTATTTCAATGGGTTCCTGGAAAACGTAGGTAATAGAGTTCCCAAACACAAAAAAGATGTGGAGAAAAAGCTAAATGAACTGCTTGTTTCCGGGACATTGTGAGGTCAAAATATTGAGAAATCTGGCGCTTGCGTTCATGCTGCTCCATACTATAGTAGCAACTGCCGATGGTGCGGAATCTATGGTGTTTACCTATCCTGAGCAGGAAGGAGATGCCAGCATTTTCGACGATACGAATCCCATCTGTGGGCCAGAGACTGCTCTCGTTTTTGAGCGTATTTTCAAGAGTGGCGGCGGGGCGCAGAAACTCTATTGTTATGAGCCGTTCTCCGGACTGGTCATGCCGCTCGCAGCGCCAGAGCAAGAGCAGGATCTGAGCTCTGAGCGATTCAATGAACCTAATTTCTTTGCAGGTTACCCTTCGTGGGTCTCCAGTAGGATCGATGAAGTCTTGCAGGAAGGAATTGGGCCATCCCAGACCAAACGGACGTACCAGTTATATCAATTCGTACACACGCAACTACCGCACATCCGTTTCGTGGAACTGACCATTCCTGTAAGAAGAGCAGAAAGAAACACCGTTATTCCACGTCTTGAGTCCAGGATACTGGTCTCAGGAGAAAGCAATGGCATTTTTGAGAATAAATATGCCGACTACTCTCCCCAGAATGGCTTTGTGGCTTATGTGTGTGGGTTGAAGGGGCAGGGAGATATTTACGTCAAAGCGTTTCCAAAGGACGGTGGGACTATTGAAGACGATCCGGGCTGGCGCGTCACGGAGAATAACGTGCTGGACCTTGCCCCCCGCTGGTCGCCGGATGGAAGAGACCTCGTATATACTTCCTATAGCCAGGACGAGAACACACCCCACAATATAGATGTTTTCCTGATAAAAGACCTCCTCACAGAAGGTGGAAGCGCCCTTAATTCGGACAGAAAGACGATCAGGCTGACCACTTCTGAGCGGGATGAGATATTCCCTACTTGGTCGCCGGATGGCGAGTTACTGGCCTTCTACTCCGTCGAGATGGCATCTGACGCCAGCCGTCAACCAGAGCACGGTAACACGGCAGGGAAAGAGCGTTCGGCAAGAAAGATCCATAATCTGTGTGTTGTGAATCCTGATGGGGAGATCATGGATATTGCCCGGGATATATACAGACAGGCCAAGCGCGGCCCTGTCTGGCTGCCGCTGTTGGAGGATCTGAAGGAGCGGCGCTTGATCTATGTATCAAGCACCTATGACGAGGTTCTCGTGGCGAATGTGGACGAAGCTATGGCAAATCCAGAAACGAGTGTGCCATTACCTATCATAGGGCTGGCAGGATATAAATACAAACACATCACCGATCTGGACTGCAAGCAGTTCGATGGCGAGCACTTCAGGAACCGTATATGGTTAGCCTATTCTGCCCATAACAGGCAGGGACGAAAGCGGATCTACGTTGAGATAATAGATTATTCCAAAAAACCGTGGGAGATAGAGAAGTCGATTCTCCCCGAGTGAAAAACCATTGGCAGAGAGAGGACGCAAATATGGCGCAAGCAGGAAATGGTTATGGACGTTTTGGGCCTCATAGACCTTCTACTTTCCGCGTGTTGGCCACGTTGATAGCTATCTTTTTCTGTGCAGAAGGAATTGTGTTCGGTGAGAATGCTCAAAAGTACTATAGCCGGGGTGAGATGTTCTTCAGGCAGGGCAACTATGAAAGCGCCATGAACAATTTCACCAGAGCTATAGAAACTGGCAAGAGAACAGGACAGATACAGGTACGAGCACACCTCCTGCGCGGCATCGTCCATCAGGATGTATATAGAGATTACAGACAGGCGATCCATGATTACAGGGCCTATCTTACGAAACCAGATTCCGACAAGAAAGTCGTTCTCAAACGCCTGGCCAAAGCTTGTTTTGACCTGGGACTGCTATACAATCGTATGTTCAACGCTACGGTGAATCTGGAGATCGACTACTACACATATAAGCTGGATCTTGCCGCTCTGTCACCCGACGCTGTGGCGCCAGAAGATATACCTTACGTCCGGTATTTCCGGGGACACTGCTACTATCTATCCGGGCGATATAGCAAAGCTATCGAGGATTTGAAGCTGGTGGTTGAGTCTCCTGGTGCCTACAAACTGGCGCAGCTTGATCTGGCTGCTTGCTATTACCATACTGGTGGGCGGGAACAGGCAGAGAGCATATTCACGAGATTGCAACAGAGCATAGATGAGGAAGAGGCGTCGTCCTGGTCCGCAATGCTCAACAGCGCCCTATGGCGAACACGTTTGGAACTAAGCGGCTCGGAGCATCTGGAAC
>SDBU01005539.1_pt1 | contig 15069 bp, 13 predicted proteins | sample 2277071 | NCBI WGS metagenome assembly SDBU01 (sample SAMN10397929, study PRJNA504765) | marine sediment metagenome | isolation source: marine sediment core GS08_GC12, 126 cmbsf | place: Arctic Ocean: Gakkel Ridge, Loki's castle | collected 2008
GGGCAAGTTCTTTCTTCTTTCCGTCTGGAGCCGTCGAGGTATACAGCCCTACAATGGACACCTGGACGCAGAAAGCGGACATGCCAACACCGAGAATGGCTCTAGCCACCGTCGTGGTAGGAGGGAAGATTTATGCCATTGGCGGGGCAAGTTCTTTCTTCTTTCCGTCTGGAGCCGTCGAGGTATACAGCCCTACAATGGACACCTGGACGCAGAAAGCGGATATGCCAAATCCGAGATGGGGGTTATCTGCTGTCGCAGTATTCTCAAAGATTTATGTTTTTGGCGGAGCAGTGGATAATACCCATAAAAATGGTTCTAAAATAGTGGAAGAATATGACACCAAGACAGACACCTGGACACAGAAAACCGACCTGTGGCTGGATGTTCATGGGGTATCCGCTAGCTTCGTCAATAATGGGAATATTTATGTAATTGGGGGGCAGAAATGGAAAGGAAAAGGTGGGGTTATAGTGGAAGATTGGGCATTTTATCCGACAGTCGCAGAATATAACCCAAAGAAGGACACCTTTGAAATTAAGGAGGACATGCCAACCGCAAGGTCGTATTTAGGTGCCAGTGTCGTAGATGGGAGGATTTATGCAGTTGGGGGGTGGCCAGGTGGCGCTGGTGGAGACAGAGATAAAAACGAAGTGTACACCCCCGACGGTTGGCCGTTCCCTGAAAGGTTCTCTGTCTCTCCGTATGGCAAGTTGGCAACAACATGGGGGGATATTAAGCGCAGTAGGTAGCGGACACGCCCTAGTACACTGTTACTTTTGTATTAACGGGTAGAGCCTAGTGTTCAAAAGCGATCTAACAGATCGCTCTACATGTTAGATAAAAAGTAACAAAGCACGCCCTAGTACGCGATTTTGGAAAATCGAACTACGCAAAATATATTTTACAAGAGTAGGTAAATTCTGCGGAAGTATGGATTATGATAAAACAGACAAAGAACTATCAAACACCAAATGCTGGGGTGACGTTTCGAGCAGTCATTCTCGGATTGCTACTAATTCCGGTCAATAGCTACTTTATCATGGCAAACCATCTCAAGTACTGGAGTACGTTGCCTACCACAATCTCGCTCATTTACAATGTGATTATTACTTTAATGGTGTTAATCCCGGTCAATTTTCTTATCAAGCGTTTTCTTCCGCGTTTTGCCCTCAAACAGGGAGAGTTCTTGACAATCTACGTGATGCTCTCAATCTCCTCAGCTATCGCCGGTCACGATATGATGCAAACGGTGGTGCCGACGATTCCCGACGGTTTTTGGTTTGCCACCCCCGAAAATGAATGGAAAGAACTCTTTTGGAGATATCTCCCGCCCTGGCTTACTACGAACAACCCTTCTAGTTTGAAGGATTTTTATGAGGGTGAGAGCACTCTCTACACTAAAGCGCATCTGCAGGATTGGCTGCGCCCCATCTTTTGGTGGACAGTGTTTTTGACGGGGTTAATTTGGGTGATGATTTGTTTGAGTGCCCTCCTCCGGAAACAGTGGATTGAGCGCGAACGGTTGGTTTATCCTATTGTTCAGTTACCGTTGGAAATGACGCGTTCTAACGGATGGCTTTTTAAATCCAAGATGATGTGGATAGGATTTGCCATTTCCGGTGGAATCGATTTAATCAACGGCCTGCATGCCTTGTTTCCTGCTTTTCCAGAGATTCCGGTGCGCCAAGCAGAAATTGGTCGTTACTTTACCACAAAACCGTGGAATGCTATCGGCTGGACTCCGCTTTACATCCTCCCTTTTGGGCTGGGACTTGGATTTTTGATGCCGTTAGAGATGTCTTTTTCCGCCTGGTTTTTTTATCTGTTTTGGAAAGGGGAACGGGTGTTGGGAAGAGCCCTTGGGCTAGCGAGTTTGCCGGGCTTCCCCTATGATGGGCCGCAAGTGATGGGCGGTTATCTGGCTATCACATGCTTTGCACTTTTTGGGGGGCGACGCTACTTTTTTTCCATCTTTAAAAACTTTTTTCAATTTCAGCGCAGAAACGGCGGCTCGCAAAGCGGACCTGAAAAGGCAAAGGAACCGATGAAGTCTCGGTGGGCTGTTTTGGGACTGATTGGTGGATTGATTTTTTTACTGTTTTTTTCTTACAAAGGTGGAATGGCACTTTGGACGGCGGGGCTTTACTTTCTGATTTATTATCTTTTGGCGATAAGTATCACCAGGGTTCGCGCCGAAGTTGGTCCGCCGACGACCGAAGTCAGTGCCAGTCCCCATCAATGGCTCATCGATGTGTTCCCCACTCGACAGCTTTCCCGTGGGAGTTTAACCATGATGAGGCTTTATATGACGTTTAATCGCGGTTCTCGCGCGCATCCGATGCCTCACACGCTCGAAGGATTCAAAGCGGCAGACGCATCGAAGATGGACTCACGCCGATTGGTTGGGGTGATGCTGTTGGCGACCGTGGCGGGTATCCTTGCAGCTTTCTGGGCGTATCTGGTTGTTGGTTACAAAATTGGCACCAAAACCGACCTTGGCACTGGTGGATATTCTGCACTGAGAAGCTGGTTGTATAATCCCATGGACACCAATTTTCCTGCCGTGGCTTTTATGGGCGTGGGTTTTCTCTTTACAGGATTCCTCTGGTGGCTACGAGCAAGATTTCCCCTCTGGCCTTTTCATCCAGCAGGTTACGTCATCGGCAACAGTGGTTGGACGTTCGGCTGGCTATGGTTTTCCGTCTTCGTAAGCTGGGCAGTCAAAGCGACACTGTTGAGAGTCGGCGGTATCAGGCTCTATCGCAAAGCGTTTCCACTTTTTCTGGGCATCCTTCTTGGAGAATTTATCGTCGGCGGCGCTTGGGTACTTGTACGGCTATTTTGGGGTATCCAGGTTTATTCCTTTTACCGTTGAATGGTTTCATCGCTTCGCAGGTAGAAAAAAAACAAGGGCTCGATTGAGCCCTTGTTCCTCGTAATTATCTAAAAAATCTTTTTCAATGTCCCCCAGGTTACGGCAAGCTTTCCTGCACCATCAACAGCAAGTTGTTTCGTCGTTGAAGGAATTTGTTCCCCTTCAGGAATCGAATCAATTCGTACCCACTCGTATTGCATTGTATTACCTTGCGGACTTAAGCCTGGAGGTCCTAAAGCCCAGGTGTCATCCGCTGTTACAATCAGCAACTTGTCATCAATCCAATACTTAATCATATCCCCTTCAACCGAATACTTGATAATGTAGGCAGGGTTGCCGCCGACGATGTCTTTTGACTCCGGGCGTTTGGGGCGTGCAACATTACCACCAGGGGTAATCTCATTGGATGCGCCGGCGACAAATGAGTGCGCGGAGACTGTATTGGACCCGAAACTGATCTCGATTAAGTAAAAACTTTGACCTGGGTCATTCATACGTACATGGAACGCGAAGTAACCACCAGCCATGCTTCGTGCATGAATTTCCACTTCGTAATCTCCTAAATCTTCGGGATTCTCTACACCCTTGTAATATGCGGCTTCGTGAGCCCCACCATTCAGTATAAGCTTGCCGTCCTTCATTTCGTGTTGGACATTTATGAAGTCCCAATCGTCTAGTTCAGCCGCATCATCCCACTCATAGAGCCAGGACATTGCAGGCGGCGTGCTTAGAAAGACGATTGAGCACACAAGCATAATAATTAGAAATAAACGGCTTTTCATTGTGAGTATCTCCTTCCATCTCGATTTGTGGTTATTGCCCGAAATTCGGACGTTGTAAAATAAGAAACTGCTAATTATTATAGCCAATAATTTTTTGTTTGTCAAGTTCTCTATTTCAACCCGAGAAATTCTCAAAGCTCCATAGGAAAAGAATTCTCCCCGCTATGAACATACCACCCCTACGGGGTTTGTGAGATGACTGGTTAAACACGATTTCTATAAACATATCGCCCTTACTGGGCTAAAAGATAATCGGATTACACGTGATTTCTTATATACGAATTTCAGAACCATTGGTGTTAGTTTGACAGTAGCATGAGAATCGTCTATACCATTGATGACCAATTCTCAGTAAGAGCCAAATTCAAATTAATGCTGCATGAATAGGCTTTTCAGACACCCTCTTAGGATTTGAAGGCGACAAACCGGTTTGTCGCCTTCTGTATAACCCAATTTACCATCGCCCTAGATACAACGCACGGTTTTCCATCGGCATATATACGCGGGCGCCTTTTTGACGTTGTGAATCAACTATTCCGAAAGTGATTTCCGTACTTATGCGCGCTAATCGGATATTTCCTTCTGTTTCTCTACCTGTATCAATCGCCTCGACAATATCCTCAATGCAGCCGACGGTACCGCTTGTTCGCTCAAAGGGTGGGAACTCGGCGTCCGATATCTCATTCCATTGCCCCTGTCGTTTGCGAAGTTGGAATCCCAAACCGTTATTCAACGAGCGTACAGTTCCGTCGCTACAATCCACTTCAAATTCATAAGCACTTCCGGGGATGCTGATGCCGTGAGTGCCATTTTTGAATCGGATGTAACCCATAACAATGCTAGGGTCAGATTCTGTGCGGTTGTCCTCGAAGTCTGCATCATCCACAGCAACGTTGCCCTGGACATATTCCACTTCAGAATCGCTTGCCAAAAATAGAAGCATATCCGCCGCGTGCGTATACCCCCATAGAGCGGAACCGCCTGAATAGGCAATGACCGAACGACGTTCGCCTATTTCGCCGCTCTCGACAATCTCTCGCATCTTTAGATAGCCTGGGCTGAACCGGCGTTGAGTTCCCAGATTGAATTTCATGCCGTATTGCTCACAAGCTTCGTACATGGCATCCGCCTCTTCCATAGACGCGGAAAGGGGTTTGTCACAGTAAACACCTTTAACCCCATGTTCTGCCGCGAAAATGGTGATTTCCGCGTGATTGCCGGGGCGGGTTGCAACACTGACAATATCGGGTTGTTCTTTTTCTATCATTTCCCGATAGTCGGTATACATTTTGGGTATATTCCACTTTGAGCAGACATGCTTCGCCTTCTCCTCGACAACATCCGCTGCGGCTACGATAGTTGTACGTTCGTAAGCCGTATATCCAGCGGCATGGGAATATGGCAAAGCGCCATACTTGCCGCCTTTAACTTCTTCGTCAATGGTGCCTCCCATTCTGCCACATCCTACAATAGAAACTCGATACTGATTAGCCATTATTTTTTCCTCCTTGATAATAAAGATTAATATTCTGACTTGAGTGTGGAAATACATTTTGCTAAAGAACAAGATTGCTTCGCTTCGCTCGCAATGACAGCTACAAAAAAAAATAAGAGACTGACCTTTCTTAAGACCCTGCGGATCTTAAGAAATATCAGGAGAAGAAAAACAATTTTTCTCTTTTTCTTGTTTTCATGTTTTCTTGTTTTCTTTCTAAATAGAATACTAGTTTGTACTAAGTGCGCTTGCATTAGGCTACCCGTATACAAAAAACAGGACACGATGCCGCGCAATAACCACACAAAATACATTTCTCCTGGTCAACTTTTGCTTTTTTACCCTCAACTTTAATAGCTCCCTGGTCGCATTCTTCTTCACAAGTACCACAAGCCTTGCAAGAATCATATATGATAAGACGTTTCACTGCTGTCTTAATTTTATCTAAGAGCCTTTGCGGGATGGATTCTCCGGCAAAAATTTGCGCGGTCATTTCTACCTCATCGGGTGTTTTCATACCTACTGAGATAGCATCGAATGCACCTAAGCCGCGAAGATAATTAATAGCGTCGGGAATCTCTTTGATTAAATGTCCGCCGCCCAATGGCTTCATTGCATACAGCGATTTTCCTTTTGCTGCGGCAGCCTTAACCACATCGACCATTTCTTTTAGCGTTCCGTCCACGATTCCGAAGCCGTCTTTGTTGATGATGGGCATAATTACCTCTATATCAGCGCAATTTAGAATAGCTTTAACTCCGCTTGGGGCGTGCGCCGATATTCCGATAGATTGGATAATACCTCGTTTTTTGTAATCTAACAAACATTCCAACGCCCCCTGCCGTTCAGACAAATCCTCTTCAGAGCGGACTTGATGCAGGAGAAAAATCCCGATGTTTTTGATATTTAATTCTTCTAACGCTAAATTGACATCTTTCTCCATATCATCATAATTAGCGGCTTTTGATTTAGTGGCAATAATAACTTCAGAATCCCAGCTATCCAAAGCTTCTCGCAAATGTGGATAGCTACCGTAAGTGTGAGCTGTATCAAAAAAATTAATTCCCAATTCTAATGCCCGCCGTATAGCCACAGCGCCTTCGGCAGGACTCAATCTCGCCTGTAATCGCCCAATGGTGAGCGTTCCGAAACATAGTTCTGTAACTTCTAATCCCGTATTGCCTAACTGGACTTTCTTCATTTCCAATTCCTTTCTTCGTCGGTACTGCGTTATAGGATACCACATTTTTTCAAATCTAGCAATGTCAAGTTTATTTATTGTACACGAAGATAGAACGTTTGTTTTCGCAGATGAAGGAGCGCTTCAAGAAAAATCAAGAAAATATCCTTTACGTTAGAATGATAAAATGGTAAAATAAACATCAGATGGATGAATATTTGGTCGCCGACTGGAGCCAGTAATGTCCGGTTAGGATTTTGCAATACAGGAAAAAAATTGACCTTGGGACACGGATATGAGCAGAAGGAGAGCCGGACAACCGGAAAGCCGGCAAAAGAAAGTTGGCTATCGCTGTGTTAGCGATTCGCTAACCTTCCGCGTGCTCAAGTCTAAATATTCTAGACAACGTTTAATAAAACGTCGTTTTTTAAATAGAACCTTGCTTGGAATAAACTGTCTTTTTCTGGTTGTCTGGTTGTCTGGCTTTCTTTTAGCAAAGCGTCTAACTCTTGTTGTTTTATACCTATGCAATTTTCTAAGCGGACATTACTGGGAGGAGGTAGAACAAATGCGTGAAGTGCCATTTATCTCAGATTGGATTAAAGAAGGATGGCAAGAAGGACGCCAAGAAGGACGCCAAGAAGGACATCGAGAAGGTTATGCACAAGCTTGCCGAGAAGATATAATTTCACTTTTAGAGGATAAATTTGGAGTTGTCAAGGGAAATATCTTGAGGTCTCTAGATGAAGTGGATAGGGTTGAAAGCCTACGTATGCTTCTGAAGAAGATATCAAAGGTGGAAACACAGAAAGAATTTCTCGACCTAATCGAAATTGCTTTGGATGAGTAGGCGGTAAGTATCTGTGATTGCCCGTTTGGGCAAAAAAGGAGATTTTCTCATGATTATCATAGACAGCCACTTGGACTTAGCTATGAATGCGTTGAGTTGGAATCGAGATTTGACGCAGAACGTTTTTGATATTCGGAGAAGCGAAACCGGGATGCCACAGAAAGGGCGCGCGGCGGGCACTGTAGCATTCCCTGAAATGCGCGCGGGTAAGATTGCCGTGTGTTTTGCCACAGCGATAGCGCAAGTCCGCCGGGAAGGCAATCCGCTTGCTGGTTCTAGTAGTCCGGAGATTGCTTATGCCATAGCACAAGGACAATTGGCTTACTACAGAGTGCTTGCGTCGCAGGGAGAAGTACGTATCATCAAAGACCTCAGTACTTTGGATGCCCACATTCGGGAGTGGGAAGAAGCAATGGTTCGCACGCGCGCGCGCGCTGATGACTATCTGCCTTTAGGTTTCATCATCAGCATGGAAGGTGCTGACCCGATTATTTCGCCTGAACAGGTGGTCTCGTGGTGGGAAGATGGGATGCGCATAGTGAGTCTGTCGCATTATGGTGTGAGTACCTATGCTCATGGCACTGGAACAGTAGGCGGCTTGACGCCATTGGGAAAACCTCTGCTCAAAGCTATGGACGATGTCGGAATGATTCTTGACGTCACCCACCTATCGGATAAAAGTTTTTTTCAAGCGTTGGAGCTTTTTACCGGTACTGTTTTAGCCAGCCATAATAACTGCCGAGCTTTGGTACCGGGCGACCGGCAATTTACGGATGAACAGATTCGATTGCTAATTGAGCGAGGCGGGGTTATCGGTGTAGCAATGGACGCGTGGATGCTCTACCCCGACTGGATAAAAGGAGAAACGAAAAACACTGTAGTTAGCTTGGAGACGGTAGTTGACCACATTGACCATATCTGTCAACTGTCTGGCAACGCTCGTAACGTTGCGATGGGGACTGACCTGGATGGGGGCTACGGAAAAGAACAATGCCCTCACGATTTGGACACTATTGCGGATTTACAGAAAATTCCGCATCTTTTAACTGAACGTGGATATAGAGAAGAGGATGTTCGGTCAATTATGTACCAAAATTGGTTGCGCTTACTACACGATGCGTGGTTTTAAAACCCGGAAAGCCAGACAACCGGACAACCGGACAACGAACGGCTTCGCCTAACCGGCAAAAAATAGTGACTTTTAATTTGACTTTGGTAAATTAGAATGCCATGACCCAGTAGCCTAGCCCTTTATGGGCGTTGTTTGCGCCACTATGGACGTTCGTAAACATGAAACGGGCATGAAGCCCTAGACTACAGCGTCGGAGAACGACATCCCGAATTCCCCGATGCTCGGGATTGCTTCGCGCACCCCGATGCTCGGGATGTCGCTTCGCTCCACTTGCGAATTCGGCTACGATGTTCACTCTTTTCCCGTTAATTTACCAAAGTCAAAGTATAAACCAAACCAAATATGGAGAGGAGAAACGATGACACACAGAGAACGTTTTAACCGAGTTATGCACTTTCAAGAAGTTGATAGAATACCCAACGAGGAATTTGGTTACTGGGGAGAGACGCTGGAACGTTGGCGCGGCGAAGGCATGCCCGAAGAGGTGGATGAAGAGCTTTACTTTGGGCTTGACATCCGGCGCGAACGAAGGCTTATGCCGGTAAACAACTCAGGCGCTATTCCCGGCTTGGGATTTCGTATTCTTTCTTTGGAAGATTTGGAAAAGGCAAAGCCTCACTATAATCCGCATTCGCCTGAACGGTATCCTGCAAATTGGGATGAAATCGTCGAAAATTATAAGAATCGAGATTATCCGCTGGGATTGAACATGACGGGTTTTTTCGGACAGCCGCGAGGCTGGATGGGGCTTGCAAACACTTGCGTAGGCTACTATGAAAAACCTGAGCTAATGCACGCGATGGGCGACCTCTGGGCGGATTTTCTAATCGAATCATCTCGCAAAGCTCTTGAGGAAGTTGACGTTGATTTCGTGCAAGTATGGGAGGATATGGCATACAATCACGGCTCTCTCATCTCACCGCAAACTTTTCGTGAATTCATGACGCCATACTATAAACGGGTTACGGATTTCATCAGGTCTAAGGGAGTTGATGTTATCCTCTGTGACTGTGATGGCAACATCAACGATATGGTAGAGTTGTTCCTCGAAGCGGGGGTGAATGGACTGTATCCCCTTGAAATCGTCGCGGAAACAGACCCAATTGCCATTCGCAAAAAGTATTCTGACTATCTCTTGCTTGGAGGTGTGAACAAGATTGCCATATCAAGAGGTCCGGACATTATTGATAAAGAGATAGAAAAAATCGCCTGGCTCATGGAACGGGGCGGATATATCCCATTTGTCGACCACCGTGTGCCATCCGATGTGACGCTGGCAAACTTTAAATATTACATGTTGCGGAAACGCGAGGTCATCGGTGGAGATTTACTAGAGCCGCAATGCAATTTGACAAACGCACGCGAGGAAGCATTGAAACCGCCTAAGCCGTTTGAATATAAACCACAATCGAAGGGACCGTCTTTGGAATAAATAATTCGTTTGAAAACAGGAGGGAGATATGACTTCAAGGGAAAGAATTGGAATTATCCTTAATGGTGGCATTCCTGACCGGGTGCCAATTCAAGATTCCTATTGGGGTAGTACCGTTGAACGGTGGCACAGAGAAGGACTGCCGAAAAATGTTTCGCCGAATGATTATTTCGATACAGAGATTGTGCGCATCGGCGGCGACTATAGCCTTCAGTTTCCAGTTAAATTGATTGAAGAAACTGACAGGTATCGCACTTACATTGATGCATACGGCGCGACGCGAAAAGACCTGAAATTATCTGCCGGCTGGACGCCTCAATGGCTGGACTTTACCATCAAATCGAGAGAAGATTGGCTGAAACATAAAGACCGCATCAAATACAATCCATCTCGAATTTCCGCATCTGCGGCGGATTCTTGTCGCCAAGTGCATGCCAAAGGAAAATTTGTTGTATATTCAGGACACGCTTGTTTTCACCCTACGTGGCAAAAGGTGGGTATGGAAAACATGTTCATCTTGATGAAAGAAGACCCGGAATTTGTCATGGATATGTTCGACGCCCATACACAACTGCTGATTGATATGTACGATGAGTTAAAAAAAATGGCCGTCGAATTCGACGGCGCTTGGTTCAGCGATGACCTGGGTTATCGTAACGCCCCGCTGATTTCGCCAGAGATGTATCGAGAAATGGTTTTTCCATTCCATAAGCGGCTTTGTGACCATGTAGCCAAAGATGGCTTGAAAGCGATGCTGCACTCCGACGGCAACGTAGAACCGCTTATCCCGCATTTTCTCGAAGCAGGTATCTCAGGCTTGCATCCCCTCGAAGCCAAAGCAGGTTTGGATGTACGCCAGTTAAAACCCAAATACGGCGATAAGCTCGTCCTATTTGGCAACATTGACGTGCGCAAGCTGGCAAGCACTAAAGAGGATATTGAAGAGGAAATCTCAAGCAAGATTCCCGTCGCTAAAGAAGGTGGTGGATACATCTACCATTCCGACCACTCGGTTCCCGATGATGTTTCGTTTTCCAACTACCAATTTGCAATTGAATTGGTGCGAAAATATGGCTCGTATAATTAAACGGAAGATGGAAAACGGAAAAACCGAAGGCAAGCGAAGTTGCGAGCGAACGCGAAGCAAACTAATCAGAAGGGGATTGAACCGAGAAAGCCGGAAAAAGACAGCCTATATCATGCAAGGCATCTTTTACCAGCTTTAGGTTAATGCTACTAAGAATTGCGTTTCTAGCCTACGAATGAATTCGAAGGCTAAGAAGCATAAGTCGGCTCGAAGCTGACTGGGACTGTGTTTTAGTCCACTTGAGTGACTCTTTCTTAACTGCCACGAAAGGTTATCGTGACTGGACTTTAGGTTGCTTCGCTGGCGCTCGCAATGACATCTTGTCCGGTTGTCCCCGATTCTCGGGATGGCTTCGCCGACCGGCTTTCCGGGTTTACTCACCCACCTGCCTTCTTATTTTGCTTTCACAGTTCCCCAACGGATAACACTAAGTTCTTTGCTTCCAAACTCCGGATTCCAGAATAATGATAAACACAAGCTATTTCTTTCCCGTCCTCAACAATAGGAGTTGGCTGTTCGATGATAAAATCGGCGAAGTGAGGTGCGTTGAAGGCGACATAAGCAAGACTGAATGCTTCGATTTTCCTGTCATACCGCTTTGACAAGTCTGGAAATAAAATAGGTCCAGTATCAACTTGATAGATACACCGCTTCTCATCTATATTCATCGTCTTAACCGGACACTCGATAATAGCTCGCATCTGAGTGTTTGCATCCCATATCTCCGTTTGGGTTACGATAGGCAGGCATTTTTTCGTCGCCAGCAGAATCTTTTCGTTGCTATCAAGAATTTGTACGGGATTCGCCTCCTGAATCTCAAACAAAACGCCGCCCCATGTGTCTTTCTCCTCCAGGTACTGGGCATAATTATCATTTCGATAGGCGTGTCTTCTGAATATCACCGTGTAATCCTTACTAAAAACAGGGAGGAAATCATAGTTCGGGTCCTGGAAGAGATTCTTCTCTGCGAAGGTATGTTCGCTCTTGCACAAACCACACTGGTAATAATCTGTAAATGTCCCGTCCGTTTCGTCGATTAACCGACATCGAGATTCCACCCAAAACCTGGGTGCGTTTCCATTCCCAACAGTGCAAACGAATGAACTCAAATAATCAATGCAATTCATAATCTATCTTCCTTTCAATGATTGTAAAAATGTTTCTATCTATTTTAGCACATAAGGCCCAAATCATCAACAATGAAAAACTCCCCTGATTTATACTCATCTCAGTTAGGGATTTTTTCTCAACGCAAAGAAGCGAAGGCAAAGGAGATGATAATCATGGATGAAATATTACGTAGAGCCGAGGAACGACAAAGGCGAGCGTCAGATGTCATCAAAACACTGGGTCTTATTGAGAAATGGTCGCTTTACGGAAAACCGGTCATCGTGGGTGCAGTAAAAACGGGACTGGTTGTTGCGTTGGATATCGACATGGAGATTTACTCCGATGACCCAAGGATTGAGAGCGGATTTAAGGTAATGTCTGAATTGGCGGTTCTTCCGGGCGTATGGAAAATTCGTTTCTCCAACGAGCTTGAAAGCCCAGACCAAGGTCTGTACTGGCAGATTCGTTATCGCGATGAAATAGGAGATGTCTGGAAGGTAGACAGTTGGCTGGTAGCCTATGACCACCCTCACGCTCATTGGGGGGAGAAGTTCGCGGATACGATGCAGAAAGTCCTCACGAATCAGACACGACGCGCTATTCTCGAAATCAAAGAGACATTGTTAGGTAAACCGGAGGTGCGCGGAATTGACATATACAGGGCTGTGCTGGAAGATGGAGTTCGGAGTCCAGACGAGTTCATTCAGTGGATGGCGGAGCATAAGCCATCTGGTATCATACTTTGGCTGCCTTCGACCTAGCAGTTAGTACATAGAAACCGAGTTTTTTTCGAAAAGAAGGCCACGAAAGGTCACTCGGTTTCTGTTTTTTTACCGAACATCATATCGCAGAAACAACGCGTATGCTCCCATGAAAAACATCAAATTATACAACAGCAACAGCAGCAAATATGGCATATCATCATTGATAATCTCCGCTATGCTTGGCTCGCTGTAAGGAAAAATTGGCAAATCGGAGACATTGGGTTTCGCCAACAATCGGTCTGACCGACCTATCTTCTGGACGATATAATCCACGTATTGCCCGTGGAATCGTTCTACGGCGTTGCGGAACCTGTGTTCGCTCTGGACGCCGGTTTGCGTTAAATCACTGGCAAGATGCGTAAAAATCGCAGAAGGAGACAAACATGAGACGACTACGCCGGTTCTCACCTGACGCTCCAGCGCGTTGGTATAATCAAGTTTAATTTTCGATGTTTCAAAGTCCACATAGCGTAATTCATCCATAGTGACCCGCGCGCTAAATTTATCTAATTCCTCTCGTATTGCGTCGTCTGGGAGGTTGCCCATCATCCGACGCAGCCCATCCGCCCAGGTGCCCTGGTGCAAGCCCTGCCAATCGCCAGTCGAAGTGTTTTCCAAACCGCGTGGTTTCAAAAAATTGAGAATGCGATTCCATGAATTTGCGGCGGCTTCATATCGGATGGTATTCATCCGCGCTTCAATCTTGTAGGGTGGAGGTGTTGGGTGGATTTGTTCGGCAAGATATGGACTAAAATTTGGGATGATTAACACGAAAGCTACCCAGAGCGCCAGAAGCGTCATAAGGGTGGTGCGCGGTTCAGTCGTCAGGCATGAGATAAATAAACCTAACGAAAAGAAGGCAGAGGCATACACAAGAGAAATCAAGAATAAAACACTCACAGCACTCCAATCTTGAGCGCGTAGTTCTATCATCGGATGAACTTGAAGAACAATGGCGGCGGTTAGCAAACACGGCACATAGCCGAGCAAAAAGCTGCTATAACTGCCGAGCCATTTTCCAAGTAGAAGTTGCCCGCGCGGGATGTCATTTGCCATCATCAAGCTTAGTGTTCCAGCCTCCTTTTCTCCAGCAATAATATCATAAGTAAAAAGCATCGCAATGATACTGACAACGACATTTATTATGAATCCGAAATCAACATTGGGAAATAAAATAGGCGCAGGATTGCTGATAAATGCTTCCCTTTTGTAGATGGGACCCTCATAGCCGCGAACCATAGCTCTCAACGATAATTCATTCCCCACGCCTGTATATAGCACCTTCAGCGGCGGAATCTCTCGACTCACCGGCGTCGGCCCTCCCGCTAATCTCGCAAAATCCCAATGTCCTTCAGCGGCTCTGCGATAACCGTCGGCTTCTAAAAGAGGCGACAACGCTTTTACCTGTCGAGTGTAGGCGTCGGTCAGAATGTAAATGCTGACTACCATCAACATCAAGCACCGTAACGCCTGACAGCCTGGGCCTGTTTAACGGGAAGGGAACTTTCCCATCTCACAACCAGTGTAATCTGCTGAGGAAGTGGGACCGCACCACGCTGAACCGTCGCGCCCTGGGCTTTCGGTGCCATCGGAGTCGTAGAGATTCTGACTTCCTTTGCCCAGGGAGACTTGTTCAGCATTTTTCGGATATCCTTATCGGACCACTCTGTGAAGTGCTTTTCCTTCCAAAAATCACACCCGAACAGCAAACTGATGCTGAGTAACGTGATTGAAGTTGGTAGAAAAAATCTTGGTTTCATAATAACTGCCTCGAGCAGGGTTCGCAATCTGGTCGTGAACACCGTTTGACTGCATCGGGCATTCGATAGAGCGCATAAGCCCCACAGACTATTTTACCTTGAATCGCGTTTAGAGCCTACTGATCATTGACGGTTAGAGGGAGGCCGGCAATTCTGAACCCCTAAGACGCCAGGATAAAAGTAATCGGTTTACTTCGCGTCTTCGCGTCGTAGCGGTTAGAAAATTCTGAAGTTCCAAGTCAATGTTACAGAAGATTCTCAGCTGAAATATCGCCTCGGAAAGAGGGGGAATCACCCGGAACTTTTCCGACCTCTATCCTTCTCAAACTGAACCGATCAAGAGCCCTACTTTCGACGTTGGAATCCGCCTGGGTCCCGGCTCCCCATTGGTATCCAGCAGGATATATCTTAGGTATTTCGATAAGCCCGTACCAGCATTAATTACTAGAAACTGCAAACCCCAGCACCGTGATCTTTCCTTTCAACTGGAATTGGCTCCATCAGATCTAATTCAGATTGCAGAAGGAATCCCCCTTGTCTTAACTCGAATGATTTATCGGTCTGTCTTTCCTTTGAAAGTAAACGACGTTGCCTGGAGT
>SDBU01005540.1_pt1 | contig 15069 bp, 20 predicted proteins | sample 2277071 | NCBI WGS metagenome assembly SDBU01 (sample SAMN10397929, study PRJNA504765) | marine sediment metagenome | isolation source: marine sediment core GS08_GC12, 126 cmbsf | place: Arctic Ocean: Gakkel Ridge, Loki's castle | collected 2008
GTATATGGACCCGGAAACAGATAACAAATACGAATTTGCCATTCATACGGAGAAAAAGAAAGTATATTCGCTTCTGGAATACAAGACTTATCCTAAACCGGATGATAGGATATTCTATATCTTTGTAGATGAAGTGCCGATTAAAGTCGAACTTCAAAAAGTCATAGAGATATTTGAAAGGATAATCTCTGGGGAAAGCTCTTTAATTAGGGAATTACATAAAGGCTATTGTAATGGATTTCCTATCTGATGATTGAATGGGACATCGTTCTCGTGATGGGAATAATCGTACTCGGCGTTTTCCTGTTAGGCATAGGCGGCTTTTACCTCTTTTATTGGGGGCTTGTGAGATGAAAATGATACTCAAAAACATAGTAACTGAGGAAGATTCTTTATTTAGGTTCGTAATTGCAGTCGAAAGAGATGGAGGAGGCGTTCAGTATTGCGGAATAACATTAGAAAAGGGAATAGAAACTGAGAAGGCGGCAAAGAAGTTTGAAGATTTGGCTAAACAGTTGAGGGAAGCGTAAATATGAGTGAATGTCGAAAATGTGGTCAGTGCTGTCGGGAATTAACATTGCCTGAAAGAGTGAAAGTGATTTGGGGTACGGGAAAATTTCAGCTTGGAAGAGAATGTAAATTGTTGGATTCAGGTAGTCTTTGCTCTATTTACGAAATGAGACCCAAATTTTGTAAACTTTGGGTTTGTGAGGTTTATACATAAATGGGAATATTCACAAAGCTCTTTTCAATGTTCCGAAAGGAAAGCAGAACCACGCAAGTCAGAGTAGCAGCGGTCGGCAGTGGCGGTACGATAGAACCCGTACGCAACTATGAGAACTTTGCCAGGGAGACCTACCTCAAGAACGCGACGGCCTTTCAGGCGATAACCTGCGTTGCCTGGAATGTCAGCATACCACCCTGGGGGCTATTCAAACGGCTACCAGACGGCAATAGAGAGCAGATAACCGATGATCCCCTTGTTGAGGTGCTAAAGAGACCCAATCCGAGTGAGAGTTTGGCATTTCTCATGCTCAGGGCCTCGGCATATCTGGCTATGTCCGGCAACAGCTTTTTTGAGCGAATCACCCAGGACACGGGGCCGAACAGAGGGATATTGAGAGAGTTACACGCACTCAGACCGGACAGGATGAAAATACTGGTTGAGCCGACAACCGGACAGCTAAGGGGCTACAAATACACCGTCCAGGGCAGAAGCGCACCCGACTTTGAGGTTGACCCTATAACAGGTCAAAGCGATGTGCTGCATTTAAAGTCATTTCATCCCATAGATGATTGGTGGGGGGCGGCCCCCACTGAATCGGCGGCAAGGGAGATAGACACCTCAAATGCCGCCACGCAGTCAAACAAGGCTTTGCTGGATAACCAGGGGCGGCCTAGCATGATCTATACCCTGATAGGTAATTTAGGGGATGATCAGTTTGAAAATCTTGACCGCCACATAAGGGAGGTACACAGCGGCCCGGCGAATACGGGCAAGCATCTTATCGTTACGGGCGAAAGGGGAACGAAGGTCGAGCCATACGGATGGTCGCCAAAGGATCTGGATTTCAATGAGGGCGACCTGCGGCTTATGAGAAAGATATCACAGAGCTATGGGGTACCTCCCATGCTGATAGGAATACCCGGAGAAAATAAATTTGCTAACTACAAAGAAGGCCGTCTTGCCTTCTGGGAATCTACAGTTCTCTTTTACCTCAACTATATTCGCGGTGAGCTCAACAACTGGCTTTTTAAACGGGATGACCCGCTTTTCTATGATTACATTCTTGACGATGTGCCTGCGCTGGCTCCCAAACGGGATATGCTGTGGAAGCGAGCAGAAGAGAGTAACTTCTTAACTTTAGATGAAAAACGAGAATTAGTGGGCAAAGGCAAATACGAACCCACGGATGATCCAGGCAGTATGATATTCATTGAAGCCAGTAAAATACCTATTAGTATGGCTACAGAAGGCGAAGGCAAAGAAGAAGAGGAAGAGGAAAAGGCCCGCCAGGACTTGATAGAGCAGGGTTATAGCGATGATGAAGTGGATGACATGTTAGGCTATACTCATGGAGATGAAGAGCAAGAAGATGAGCAAAAGGAATTTGACTTAGATGAGCTTGAGGAAATGGGGGCGGTTCCTGATGAGGGGAAACCATTTCCAGGAGAACACGCATGCAGACTTTTCGATCCGGGTCAATTTGACAGGTTTAACCGTATCAATTGCTTTCGGAGATCCGCAAACCGCTGCGTAGACTATATTTTCGGAATAAAAGGCAACAAAAGCAAGGTGCAGGCGCTACGCTATAAGAAAAAGGTATGGACAGCCAGCGAGGCAAGAGTACACTGTAAAGGCAAAGGGGGTACTTTTGAGGCTGCCAGTAAAGAAGTAAATATGAAAGAAGGATTCATGGCAATATGAAAGTTAAAGTCAATGATAGGGTTTACGACGGCGAGCTTGAGCCGGTGATGGTTATCCTTACAGCCCAGGACAAGGAGAACATCAGGAACATGCTGCCTCATTGCACAAGATACTGCATGTACCCAAGTGAGGATTATGCCACCGATGAAATATTAGCATGGATGGAAGACGTAACCTCTGGCAAAAGTGGCGACATGAGCAGAGAGGATTGGCTGCGTGCCTGGAGGGAAGACCCCCACTGGGCGACATCTATGAAACCCTCACCGCTTGCCAAAGAGCTTGTCTCCATAGAGGCAGACAACAAGACTAAGGGCAGTATCCTCGAGATAGGCTGCGGCAACGGCAGGGACTCAATTCATTTTGGAAAGCAGGGCCATTATGTGATGGGAATAGACATTTCCCCAGATGCCGTTAAGCTCGCTAAGCGTAACAACAAGCTGGAGAACGTGCATTTTGAGGTGGGCGATGCTGAGAAGCTAAGATTTGATACGGGAAGCTTTGATGCCGTTTATTCCTTGTCGGTGCTGCATTCAACTAAGATGGAGAAGAGCATCGGTGAGCTGGCCAGGGTGCTTAAAAAGAAGGGCTTAGCTCTGCTCTACCTCTATATCAAGACGGTGTACATCGACGATGAGGACAAGGAGAAGAGCCGCACTGAGGTCAACTTCAAGGTGGGTGAAATGAACAAGCTGCTTACCGGAAACAAGCTCCAGATACTTGATAAATACAAAACGGAATTAGAGGATGAGGATGAGAACGGTAAGCACATACATTCGATAATTGTTTATTTTTTGAGAAAGAAGTAAGTGAAGAATAAATTAACAAGTGAAGATTTCTTGAAAGGCATGAAGTATCAGAAACCGGAGATTAAGCGGGAAAAGGAAATGACCTTTATGTTTGATGCTATCAATAAAAAGACGAAAGGGTGGAAGCATGGCTGTAAACAATGTTCATCCTGTCACGGGTGTAGATAAGAATAGAAATACATGTATTGATGATTTCTATGATGAAGATATTCTGACAGACAGGGAATGTCTAATATGTGGAGCAAAGGTGATTAGTCATCCAGATTGTACTACTTCTTGCTCAAATGATAATTGTGAATCTCATCATATCAGGGTAGATGTATAATGGAATCAGAGATAGATGATCGAGGTTACTCAATTTATGATCCAGCCAGGGCCTATGATTGGGTGCCAAAAATCGTTAGAGATGAACGGAAAAGAGAACACATGAATAAAAAGAATGGAGAAAGTATAATGAGTAAATGCACTTGGATTAAAAAAGACGGCAGATGGTGCTGTCAAGCGACAATGTGTATTCATTATGGCAAAGGAGGCACTTGCAAGCTTGGCAAAGTCTCCTTAACCTGCGACAACAACGATTGCAAGCATAATAAGAGCTTAGCTCCTGGGGTATATGGCTGTCAATCTATGGATATTCACCTAAATGCTGATGGAAAATGCTTAAATTGTTAAATTAAAATTTGCAATCATGAAAAATAGCTTTTAAAATAAAGATAAGCTAATGAAATGGAGGGTAAATATGAAAAAATGGTTTTTTGAAAGATGTCTACCTACTTACATTCGCCTTCGGCCTACTTGGTACTGGCTTGCCATATGGTGCGCTCCTACACGATTCAAAGGTGAGTGGAGGATGAACAGAAAATGGGTTCCCGTGGAGAGAAACGACACTTATTGGCAAGCCCTGAGAATCACTATCAGAAAAGGGTTATATCACTCAAGGTTGGTTTATGCCATTAAGGAAGGCACGGTATAGTGATCAACGTCACATCAAATACTGCTCGGCAACTCTACCAACAGGAATTTGAGCGTAATATGTCTGCATTAGAGAATATCCAAATAAGGGAACTAAAGCCCGTCCTGAACAGGCAGTACATGAGAGCTGCCCAATCGGTACAACAAGGTATGCTGGACATAGATTTTGCAGTAGATAGGGATGGTGATAGGCTTAGAGGTCTCCTGGCCAGACACTACCGTAGAATCGCCGCCGTGTTTGGCGAAAAGGTGTTCGAGGCTATAGAGGAGAGCAAAAAAAGCTTGGCCGTGCCTGCTGAGATAAAAGGGCCTAAAGATGAATTCTGGACTGACCTCAACCGGTGGATGAGTACCGAGGCGGCCAAAAAGATCCGCCATGTACAGGACACTACTAAGAGAAATATAGCCAGGACAATCAGTAAAGGCATGGAGGAAGGCGAGTCCCACAGAACCATAGCCAAGAGGGTACGCAAGACCGGCAGGATAAGCACGGTAAGGCGGGCCGTTACGATAGCAAGGACTGAGACGCATACTGCTGCGGTGCGGTCGGTAGACGCTGGAATTAAGTCCACACGGATAGAGATGGAAAGGGAGTGGGTTTCATCCAAAGACGATAGGACAAGGTCAAGGATACGCAAAGACAGATTTGAGCACTACCTGAAGTATCCTGCTGGCCCTGACGGTGAAAAAGTGGCGCAGGACGGGAAGTTTACTAAGACAGGGGAGGCGTTAGACTACCCAGGTGATGGAGCTAATGGAAGTGCTGGGAATGTAATAAATTGCCGTTGCGTTTTGCTCTACAAACCTGTCAAACGCACGGAGCGGCTAAAGCCTTACGAGCCTGAGCCTGGATGGACACCAGCAAAGACGGTTGAAGAAGCTGAAATGTGGTCAAAAGGTAAGGGTTTAACAGTTGGATACGATAAGGGATCACGAGAAGCACTCAAGAAATACGGTTTCACTACACGGAAAATGGATGTCGATACCCTAAACCAGATAAACGAGGGCTATTTTGCAGTAGAGCAGAGCCTAGACCCTAAGCTGGCTGCCTATCTTAGAAAGGCGAAAATCAGGGTAGGGGCTGTTAACACAAGAACGGGAGGCCCACCTGGTATAACGCTGCCGACTGAAAAAGAAATATTGATGGGCATTGACCCTAAAAGAGCGATTACAAGTTTCAAAGATAACTTTGTCGATATTTCTAAACAGGGCATATCGCGCCATGAGTGGGGACATGTCCTTGAACATGCAATGCCTCAGTTAGAGACACAGAAGATGGGACTTTTCCCTATGAAGTATTTTTCGTCTGAATATGCCAAGATAAATTTCAGGGAAAAGTGGGCAGAGTTTGTGACCATGATAACCAAGCCGGGATTTAAGGTTGCTACGTTGCCTAAAGAGGCCCAGGTGGTTGCGAAACGGTTTTTGAAAAAGGCTAAAAGATAATGATGTTTCCAGCGCAATGCATGAAATGCAAACATACGATACCTAATGTGAAGCTGTTTCCCGAATGCAGGGCTTTCCCGAAAGGGATACCGAAAATAATTTTATCAGGAGAAAATAACCATAGAGAGCCTTTACCGAATCAAGATAATGAGATAGTGTTTGAACCCATAAAGGAGAAATAACAGACTTAACTTAAAATAAAATACAGGGTTCTGCCAAGGATAGCGCAATCCGAGGTGGACGCAAGAGAGAAATTTAAGGGGTAGCAGGTTGGTGCCAACCCATCAACTGTTTGCTACCCCTTTTTTTCTGCCCTTAACACTTCAAGCGGAGGAGATCATGGCGGACAAGGATTATTTGGACATTCCTTTTGAGGTCAAAGCGGAAGACGTAGAGGAAAGCGGAATTTTCAAAGGCTATGGCTCCACTTTCGGCGGAAAACCTGATCAACACGGCGATGTCGTAATGCCTGGAGCCTTTTCAAAGTCATTAGAAGCGGGCGGTCATAACGGAACTGGCGTAGCGATGCTCTGGCAGCATCGGACAGATGAGCCTATCGGAAACTGGCTTGAGCTTGCTGAGGACAAAAAGGGCCTGAAAGTCGTGGGCCAACTTATCAGGGAGGTTCCCATAGGCGACAAAGCATATCATTTGCTTAAACGAAAAGCTTTAAATGGCATGAGCATCGGATACGACGCCATTGTGAAGGAATATGATGACAGAAAGAAGATCCGCTACCTGAAGGAAATTGATTTATGGGAAATCAGTCTAGTTACCTTCGGAGCAAATCTACGAGCGCGGGTGACGGTCGTAAAACAACTCTTACAAGAATTAGAACAAGCGAAAAATATACGAGAGCTGGAAAGCTTTTTGAGGGACTCAAAGGACTTTTCCAAAAGTGAAGCACAGAGAATAATCAGCATAATTAAAGCGTCTCTGAGGGATTCAGAAACGATAGGCGAGGTCGGACTGTCGCTTATTTTGGACGGTCTAAAAGAAGTAAACAAGGGATTTGAGATTATCGGACAGCCAGAGATAAAGGGTGTAATTCCCTTCAAGTCACATTCCAAGGCACCTGAAGGTGAGGCGTGGGATGCCGGGGCGCAAGTGAAGGCGGCAAGCGTGAAGGACATGAAATTGATGTGTACATGGTTCAACGACGCAAACCCTGACGTGAAAGGCTCATATAAACTACCCCACCACAAGGCCAGGGGATATACAACCGTATGGAGAGGGGTCGCTAATGCTATGGCTCGGCTGCTACAGCCTGCCACAAAGATACCGAAGGATGACAAGAAGGGATGTCACGGCCACCTGGGCAAGCATTATAAGGAGTTCAACAAGCCCGTGCCTGAATTTAAAGACTATACGCAAGAGCAGTGGGCGGAGACCTTTCCTGAGCAGGTTGCAGAGATAGCCATGGAGGATGGCCTGTCCGAGATTCTGGACACGTTAACGCAGATAAACAATTAGGAGGACATTATTATGAGTGGATATCAAACAAAAGATGCTAATGGTAACCCTACGCCTGAGCCTGAAGTCGTAAAGGCCGTTCTGGCACAGGTTGAAAAGTTAGGGGAAAACACCAAGGCGAATTACGATGAGCTTCGCAAGAACCACGAGAGCCTGAAGAAGCTCGTGGACGAAAAAGGCACGTCGATGGACGCAGAGACCAAGGCCCAGATAACCAAGTTGTCTGAGGACATCACGGTCAGGCAGAACGCTATCGACAAGAAAGTGGCAGAGGCACAGGCGACCATTAAGGTTGACATTGACGCAAAGTTGACCGAACTGGCCACCAAGAGAATCGACGCCATTGAAACCGCCATCAAAAGACTGCCGAAGGAAAATCCTTCATCCAGTGCCGCTGATACGCTGACAGAGACCAAGCAGTTCGTTATTAATGCAGCGGCTAACAAAAATAAGGGCGATAAGGCCATCACTCCTGAAGAGATCGACGCGATGGAGTTCAACGTGGATGAGTACAAAGCGTACACGAAAGCCTTCAGGTCTTTTCTGCGCCGGGATGAGCGGATGAATATCTCTACCACACCGGAGCATCTTAAGGCCCTTTCGGTGGGTATCGACCCCGACGGTGGGTATACCGTGACACCGGCCATGAGCAACCGGATGATCAAGCGGATATACGAAGCCGATCCTATCCGGCAATTGGCCGCTACGGAGAGCATTACCACGGGGGCTCTTGAGTGGATGGTCGATTTTGACGAGGCTGGCTGGGGCTGGGAGGCCGAGACCATTGCAGGCGGAGAGACCGCAACTCCGCAGCTTTTCAAGAAGAGAATTCCGGTTCACGTGATGTACGCAAAGCCGAGGGCAAGCCAGACGCTGCTTGAGGATAGCGGTATCAACATCGAGAACTGGCTGTCGGACAAGGTTTCCAATCGCTTCCTGAGAGGTGAGGGGGCCGCTTTTGTCAATGGCGATGGCGTGGGCAAGCCGAGGGGTTTCACGACATACGGCAACTACACCACCGCCGGAGTAGATGAGTGGGGTAAGGTCGAGCAGATAAACATGAAGCATGCGACCAACATCACCGCGGACGGGTTTATCGCTGTCAAGTACGCTCTGATAGAGGCATATCTGCAGAGAGGCACGTGGGTAATGAACAGGCTCACCGTTGCCGAGACCATGTACCTGAAAGATGGCGTTGGTAACTACCTGTGGAAGCCTGGTTTCGCCGAGGACAAATACGCCACGATCCTGAACCTGCCGGTGCGTATGTCCACGACAATGCCGCTTCATGGCGTTGCCGGTAGACTGCCCGTGGCGCTTGCCGATTGGGCAGAGGCTTACATGATAGTTGACCGTCTTGGCATTACGATCCAGAGGGACCCATTTACGGTAAAGCCGATGATAGAGTTTTACACCCGTAAAAGAGTCGGGGCAGATTGCGTAAACTATCAGGCGATAAAATTAGGCGTAATGGCTGTATAGCATGTTTTGATCTGTGTGGCATTGGCTGCAAAGCTAATGCCACACATGATGATATATTAATCTTTAGACTTCAGGAGGAATTATTATGGGAGGAGTAAGAGACGGGTATAGCAATTTTGGGTTCTTCACCGCTATACAACCGGATACAACTAACGGTGTAGTTTCCATCAATGGAGAGGCAATAGATAAGCAGGGCTATGAAGCCGTGACATATCTTCATGCTATGAAGTTCGATGTTTCTGGCACGGTTTCTGGTGCGGCTCCCGGTAGCGTCCTTTCCGGGTATTGGCTTATAATGCAGCATGGCAACAGTAATGCCGCTGGAGCAGTGACCTGGTCGAACTGCCAAGCTTCCCACATGCTTTTTGATATCACGATGAGCGGGCAAATGTCCGGTGTCAGTGATACATCTTGGGGGTACATGGCGGGGATTCCTGGTGCCACTTCTTGCGGCTCTGGCCCGGCTGAAGGAGTTTTCTTTTTCTACGGCGTCAGTAATAGTTATATCAGCTACGTTGAGTCTCACGTTTGGGCGGCTGGTTATGTTGGCCCGAAAAGATGGACAAGGATTTGTCTGTCTGCTAGTGCGGCTGCCGAGGTTTCTACCGTTGGATTTGCTGCCTTTGCCGTTCTTGGCCTTGAAGCCGATTGGCCCATCAATTTCGTCAAGAGAAGCGGGCCACCCGCTGCTAAGTAGGGGTTGGATAATAATAATAGGATGGCTGGGGGGCAACCCCCAGTCTACCTATAATAGGAGGATTTTATTATGGCTCAGGATGAATCTTATCAAACCAAAGTTTACCATAAGCGCCCTGGCGATGACTACGAAGTTGGGAGCGGTGGTGATCTGATTATCGAGTCTGGCGGAAGGATAAAAGCCCTTAGTGGTGCCTCCATGCTCTGTAGTGCAGCGTTTGATTTTTTTATTGCCAGTGAAACTTTTTTTACTGACCGTATGCGGAACTTTCTCATGGGTAGGGGTGCCTGGTCTGTAATAGTAGGTTCTACTGGAGGAACGATTTCAGAGAATATTGGGGGAGTGGCTGCTGTTGGGGCTTCCGATCCACCTATCACACCATCCCGTATGGGTTACATTGTCTTTTCTCTGGTGAATGCTGATACCTATTCTGCGAGACTTCACTCTGCCTACTCAGGCGAAGAATTGGTTATCATCCTGAGAGGAGAAGCGGGAAATACTGTCAGTATGATACTACGTGCTTCAACAACTGCCTCTGATGAAGCGACAAGACATCTTGCTGGCGTCAGCGTTATAGGTGCGAGCAAGGGCAGCACCCTCAGTTCCATTTTATTGTTTGCCTCTGCTGATAGTCGTGCTATTCTGCGGATGGTGGGAATTGATGATGGTACATGGGCGGTCGTAGATTCAGGGCAGTCAACAGGGAATGGGAATGAAGTAGTCGAACAGGGCATGGGTTAAGGAGGATATTATTATGGCACAAGACGAAAGTTATCAAACTAAAGTGTACCAACGGAGGCCAACCGATCCTGACGGTGAGGGTTTTACCATTGGAACAGATGGTGATCTGATTCTCGAATCGGGTGGGGCGATGAATTGTACTGATAGCGCCACTTTTTCCTGTAGGCATGATTTTAATTTTTTCATTAGGACGCATGGGATTACCGCCGAACAAATGATGAATTATATGGTGGGCCGAAATACGTTCTCTATACTCAACCTGTCAGGTACTACTCTGGCAGTTGGGAATGTCCCAGCGGATTCCAAGCCTCCGGTTTTGACTTCACGCATAGGCTACTTTTTCTTTTCAGAGGCGAAAGATGCTGCTACTCATCAGATTTCTGCACGGCTTGGTTCTGCACATATGGGAGAAGAAGTGGTTATACTATTGCGTGGGGCAAATGAATCAACGGTACTCACAATTTTTTGTGATGATTCGATACTTGGCAACGTGGGGGTGATTGGGCAAAGCTATGGAAGCAATTTGGCCACGATAGCTCTCTTGGGTTCCAATGGAGCCAACGGTTTTGTCCGTTTGGTCTCCCCGGCAGATGGTGTGTGGGCGGTCATAGATGCAGGGGAATCGAGAGGTGATGGTGGTGAGGTAGTTGAGACTGCCGTCTAATTTTACGATAAGGAGGTTTAACTATGGCGCAAGACGAAACTTACCAAACTGATACGTACCGTGAAAGGCCCGGTAATGCTTTTCATATCGGCAGTGACGGTACTGCCACCCTCTGGTCTGGGGGTGAAGCGATAGGCAGGAGCAATGCTGCTATGAGTTGTGAGGATGGCTTTGAGTTTTTCTTTAATGATCAAACCATTTCGGCTGCTCGGATGCTCAACTTCTTGGCAGGCAGAGTCGCTTGGTCTGTTATCCATGGTCATGGAGCAGCAGCAGGGGATAGTGTAATTTCTGCTATGGGTGGATCAGATCCTCCTGTCCTTCCGTCTATGATGGGATATATCGTTTTTTCTCTTGATGATGGACAATCAAATGCTTCTGCACGGCTTGGTTCTGCACATATGGGAGAAGATTTGGTCATTATGATGCGGGGGATTGGAAGCACTGGCAGCGTATTGATTTTATTTTCTGGAGACACTGGTGGCCTTAGTGGGGTTGCTGTTATTGGGCAGAGTGAAGATGCTATTTCCCACATCCATATACAAAATTCTCAGACCAGTTTCGGATTTGTCCGTTTGATCGGCGTGGAAGATGGGGTTTGGGCTGTTATAGACAATGGTCAAAGTAGGGGCACTGGTGCTTGTGTGATTGAAGTAGAAGCAGATTAATTTTTAATAGGAGATTATTATGCCTACGATAAGGATGAAACGAACGACGGATGGTTCCCCGGACGGCTTCCACGTAAAACGTTACGACGGTGACAAGGAGTACACGGTGGACTCGGACATACCGGCTCGCTTGGCAGGCATGTTCATCAACATGAAAGTTGCCGAGTACGTGATCGCGGGAAAGCCTGTGGAGGAAAAGGCCATACCCGAGGCTCCTGAAAATGCGGCTGTAGAGGCGGCACCTGAGAACAAGGAGTCCGAATCGGTTGAAGAGAAGTCTGAAGAAAAAGAGCATGGCTGGGAACCCCCGAAGAAAAAGGACAAGACCAAGGCTAAAGGCAAGGTTATGCGTGTGTATGAGCTTGCGGATGAACTCAAAATTTCCTCAAAGGATGTCCTGATAGCGGCTGAAAATCTCGGCATATATGCCCGTAACGCGGCGTCCGGACTGTCAGAGGAAGAGGTCGAGAAGGTCAGGGCCGCTCTTAAGAAATAGGGGGATAGGATGATATCAGCAGCACCAGAGAACGCGGCCATGAAGGCAGCTCCCCTCAATAAGGCTAAGAAGAAAAAGAAGCCGAAGGTCAAGCGCAAGAAAGCATAACTCGGAGGTCTCATGGTCATATATAGCGAATTAGGCGAACTGGCAGACCTGACCGGTTACGGCGACATGTCCAAACGTGGCAGCCTGATACCCAAGGACTTGCCCAAGGACGGCAACAGGGCATGGAAGGTGACGACCGCCCCTGCTATTGAGCCTGTTACTTTGGCAGAGCTTATAACATTCGGGCGATTAGATAGCGGTGTTGAAGATACCATGTTGGAGGGGTTCCTGGAGGCGGCACGGCAAGCTACGGAGTCCTATCTGGGACGGGCGCTGATAGAGCAATCTATAACCATGAAAATGGATTGGTGGCCCGGGACGGTTGTTGAGCTGCCTCGACCACCTTTAATTTCCATTACTAAGGTTGCCACTCTGGATGAGGATGATACGGAGACCACCTATAGCTCTGATAATTATTATGTGATAACTGAGGGCATCCCTGGGAAAATAATTCTAAAGCAGAGCGTGACGGCTCCCCAAAATACAGACCGCAACTATGGGGGGTATCTGATAGAGTTCAAGGCTGGCTATGGGACAATGGCGAATGACGTACCTCGGCCTATCAGGGAGGGCATAATGCTCTGGGCTGCCGCCGCGCAGGCGACGAGGGTTCTTGATAGCAAGAATCCGCCCCCGGAGGCTAAGAGCAAACTGGATCTTTTCAGGGTGTTGAGGTTTTAAAAAATGACATGGTTAGCGCCGTACCTAGACGAAAGAATTCAAGTCCTTATGCCCACGCAGATACCTAATCCTGCGGGCGGACTTGACCGAGTTTACGGAATGCCCTTCGGCGGGGCCTTTGAGTATGGCCCCTTCGGGCATATGGCACCGCTTTTGACCATATGGGCGGGTCTCAAGCCCGTTACCCCAGGGCAGTACATACGTGGCGAGCAGATAGGCGAGGGCGTCACCCACGAGTTTAAAATAAGAAGGGCTGCAGTAGCCTCGCTTGGTAGGACTTTCGGCAAGGGGTTTGGTTCCGGATTTGATTCGATAGAGGACTTAGCACCATTAAAGACAGACTACTTCCTGTTTTTGCAGAGAGGGTCTACCGTCAAGGGGCGACTTTTCCGGATCAAGAACGTACAGGATAATGATGAGCGCAGGGAATATTTGAGAGTGCAGGCGGAGGAGATTGAGGAGAAAGGTACAGGATTTGGGGCATAGACTATGTTAGAATCAAAAGAACTTATGAAGCTTAACGTCAAGCTTTTGAAAATAGGCAAGAAGCTGGCCGAGGAGGCGATTAATGTCCCCGATGAGGTCACTCAGGCACTTGCCCTGGGCGCGAACGACATACGTAATACCATTATAGAATCCATGATGAGGGGGACTAAGACGGGCAGGATCTATGAGTGGGAAGGGACTGAGAAAGACGATGAGCAAATGATCGGTATGATGCTGGCCCCCGGCGGATGGATGTTTCCCATCAAGAAAAGATGGAGACCGCATCGGGCTTCCGCTCCAGGAGAATCGCCTGCGGTTGACAAGGGTGAGCTGGTAAGCAGAATCATGTTCGACACCGGCGACATGGAGGTTGAAATAGGCGCTGAGGCGGGCGCACCCTATGCTAAGTGGCTGGAAGAGGGTACTCAATACATGGATGCCCGCCCCTGGCTTGCACCGGCTGTCGAGAAGCACGAGGATGAGATAGTGGATAACGTGGGCAACGTTGTAGTGGAGATAATTGGAAGCGCATTTGAGGGGTATGAGAAATGAATGATAAGATAAGGAATCTTCCCTATGAAGGCATATTCAAGGAATTAGAAAGTTTTCCTTATGGGGTTTTTAAAGAAAACTTTGATGATTTATGGGAATTGATGGAATTTTATAATGGAGTTAAACCACATCTTGATGAAGAGATACGAAAACGACTTGGATTAAGGTCAACAGCCCACCTTGAAGAGCTTGTAGAAAACCTATTTCCGATTGGCAGTAGGGTTTCTTTTCTTGCACATGGGAACATTAGAAGCGGTACTATTACAAAAATATGCAAGGATGGAGATAAGGATGTTTTTGTGCCTGACTTTAGAATAAATTGTTCTTGTAAGAGCGGGGATATTTTTTTTGAAAAAGATAATGGTCACCTTAGTCAGGTTAATATGTTTGCTTTGCTTCAGGAATTTTATTGGAGAGAGATATTTCCTATGAGGGCAAAAAAATGCGTATCGGACCCATCGTACTGAAATTGCGCTTGGCTTCCACGCGGTTTGAGAATCGAATCGGCGGCGCTGCGGAGCTGGCCCTGGCATTTCAGGGTACCCTTCAAGCGGAGATGGCTTTTATTATCCCTTTGAGTGAAACGGCCAGTGACAATAAGCTTGACAATGAAGTCGAGCAGAAACTCTCAGAAAAGTTTGCAGTAGTGGTAGCCCTGCAAAACGACACGACGGACAAGGACAAGACGGGCCTGACAGCATATGACAGTCTATTTGAGATAAGGGCAGAGATATGGAAGGCCCTGCTTGGCTGGAAAATAGATGGAGCCGAGAGCTATCCCATATCCTACCGGGGCGGACGTGTCCTGGGAATCAACCGTGCTCAATTTTGGTACCAATTTGAGTTTTCGGTAGATGCATGGATAGGCCAGGATGACGGCGTTGACGTGGGCAGGAAAGACCTTGACGACTTCGACAAGATATACGCGCAGTGGGCGATAACCGGGCCTTATGGCAAGGAGTTCGTTAGCTGGGAAGACTTCTTCGGCCCGGGGGCATTTAAAAAAGGCTTCGGCCCTAGCTTTGACGTGCATGCACTTGAACCCCTCGACATGGGGTCGATTGTGGACTTTACCGAAGATCCGCGTGACGGAGCGTTCGGCAGCGGGTTTGGAATCCGCTTTGACGTCAGTGAGCATTAACATTTAATAAGAGGAGAATATCATGGCAGGAGAGACGGCTTTTTTAATGCCTTCTAAGAAGGGCGGTTTGGTAAGAGATCCGAAGACGAAAGTCCATCTGCCTCAGACTGGGGAATCAAAGCCGATGCTTGGTTTTCAAGGAAAATACTGGAGAAGACGTCTCCGGGAAGGAAGCGTGGTGATAGGCAAGCCACCTGTAAAACAATCCCCCGTTATTCCGAAGGTGGA
>SDBU01005541.1_pt1 | contig 15068 bp, 14 predicted proteins | sample 2277071 | NCBI WGS metagenome assembly SDBU01 (sample SAMN10397929, study PRJNA504765) | marine sediment metagenome | isolation source: marine sediment core GS08_GC12, 126 cmbsf | place: Arctic Ocean: Gakkel Ridge, Loki's castle | collected 2008
GACACCGCCAACCTCATCGCCTACACCTACTCCAACGCCACCTCCAGGGTCGCCTTCACTGGGGGAGGCTCTGGACAATACCGACCTTGAGTGGACCACGGGGGGCGACGCGGACTGGTTCGGGCAGACGGAAGTCAGCTACTATGGCGGCGATGCCGCGCAGAGCGGAGCCATAACCCACAACAGGGAGACATGGCTGCGTACGAGCGTCACCGGCCCCGGTACCCTCTCGTTCTGGTGGAAGGTCTACTCTGAGGCGAACTATGACCTCCTGGAGTTCACCCTGGATGACGCGGGTTCTCCCACCGCCAGTATAAGCGGCAACAAGGATTGGAGACAAGTTGGAGTTGCGATTTATGGTTCGGGAACGCATACCCTCGAGTGGAAGTATATTAAAGACTACACCCGGAGCCTGGGCGAGGACACCGGCTGGGTCGATAAGGTAGTGTGGCAGCCTGAATCGCTGCCTAGCCCTACACCAAGCGGGACACCTGTGCCAACGCCGTCGCCCAGCCCTACACCTACACAGAGCCCTCCACCGCCAACACCGTCACCACCGCCCTGCCGCTTCTACGGCACGGTGCAGGTTGATGGTGCTGGTGTGCCTGAAGGCACGGTGATAACAGGGATAGTAGAAGGTGATGAACACACCACCACCACACCGGCAGTTTACGGGCCTTCGACATATGCTCTGGTAATAACACCGCCAGAGGGGGCAAGTTATGAGGATGCTGCTGTTACCTTTATGATAGACGATCTGGTTGCAGAGCAGACTGGTATCTGGGTCACGGGCGGCAACATCATGTTGAACCTATCCGCCGTAACAGAGCAGCAGGAGTGGTCGGTGCCGATGACGGCGGCTACGGCGACCGAGGGCAGCAATCCTAATCTCGGCTTTGGCACCAATGAAGCTGCCACGGACGGCTTCGACAGCGGCATCGGCATACCTCACCCGCGGCCACCGACGGTGTTTGATGCCTACTTCTCCATCAGCGATGGACTCTTCCCCCAATTGGACAGGGACTATCGTGCCCCTGGCGATACAATGGAGTGGGCTTTGTACGTGGGGTCGAACCCCGAGGAGATCGGGCTTACATGGGATGCCAGCGCTGTACCACAGGATGTGCCGCTCTGGATGACAGGTACCGGAGTTCAAGTGGATATGAAGGATGTTAACAACACGGTACTGCCGGCGGGCACCCACGACCTGACGATATCGACTGAACTGCCTGCTCCCTGCGGGACGGTACCGCTGGATGAGGGCTGGAACCTCATCTCGCTGCCGTTGATTCCCGATGACAGCGACATAGAGGTGGTGATGGCCGGTGTTTCCTCCAACGTGGCAACCGTGTGGCATTACGATGCTGAGACCGCAACGTGGTCCTCATGGGCTCCGGTGTGGAGTGGCGACCTGCTCACAATGGAAGACGGAAAGGGCTACTGGATACAGATGAATGCTGCGGATACCCTTATCGTGGAGGGTGTGGAGTTACCTCTGCCACCAGAGGTGCCGCCAACATACACGGTGTTCGAGGGCTGGAACCTGATAGGATTCAAGAGCTGCACACCGCGGACGGCGAGTGACTACCTGGCTGCCATCGTGGGTAAGTGGACGGTCATGTACGATGGCCAGGGTCAGCGCGTTCTGCTCGGCGACTATATGGAGCCGGGCTGCGGTTACTGGCTCGCCGCAAACAATCCCGGGACGATTTACCCCTAGTGCTGGTGGCTAGTTAGAAGAATAGCAATAAGCTCTATTCGCGGGCCAGCCGTTTGCCCAGTTCAAACGCATCCGCCAGCGCGGTCGGGTGCTCCTTGATCTCGTCCCTCTTGTCAACACCCCAGACTAAAAGCTCATCGGCATACTTGACTCCGATAGCCTGGAAGAAGTATCTCACTATCAGGATAGACCCGTCAAACAGCTGCTTGCCCTTGGTGGCTCCCACAGCGATGAACGCGCCCTTTCTTGCGGAATTCGGCGGGCTCTGCTTGAGGACGTATTTCCGTGCCCATAGTGCCTGGCATCGGTCGATGAGCGCCTTTACCTGGGCTGTAACACTGTAGAAAAACATTGGCGATGCAACTATAACAATGTCCGCTTCGAGGAGCCTGGGATATATGCCGTCCATGTCGTCCCGTATGACGCAATTACCGTCCCTGAGGCAGCCGTAGTATTCCTGGCACGGGGTTATCTTGAGTCTATCCACTATAATCTTCTCGGTCTCCGCTCCCTGGCTCTCAGCGCCCCTGAGAGCCTCATCCAGCAGTGTATCTGTGTTGCCCCCTATCCTTGGACTCCCCATGATGCCCAGTGCTTTCAAGCTCGCCTCCAGTGAAAGAATGGCGGTGTATTGACTGGCCCTCTCAATAGCAATAGCAATACTATTCATATGCCGTCTGGTTGTCAACACACGGCCGAGCTTTACTATTCCCATCCCGAAAGTTTATAATCTGGCATCGGCTGGTTGGCAAAGGAGGCACTGAGATGGAGGAACACACACCAACGTACGATGAAGCGCTGTCCCTTCTCAAGGAGTTTAACAAAAGTGAGAGCTTGTTGAAGCATGCCTACTGCGTTGAGGGGGTGATGCGCTACGTGGCCCGAAAGATTGGGGAGGATGAGGAGAAGTGGGGCATCATTGGACTGGTGCACGACCTGGACTACGAACTTTACCCTGAGCAGCACTGCAAGAAATCGCAGGAGATATTGGAGCAGCGTGGCTGGCCGAAGGAGTACATACGAGCGATTGTGTCTCATGGCTGGGGCATTTGCAGCGATGTAGAGCCCCAAAGCGATATGGAGAAGACACTTTATGCCGTTGATGAGTTGACTGGTCTTGTTACGGCGGTGGCGATAATCCGGCCATCGAAGAGCGTAGCGGACCTTGAGGCAAAGTCGGTGATGAAGAAGTGGAAGGACAAGTCGTTCGCTGCGGGTGTTAACCGGTTGGTGATTGAAAAGGGGGCAAACGTGCTGGGTGTGGAATTGAGAGACCTGGTTGATGATGTGATTATGGGTATGCGAGAAGTGGCTGACAGGATAGGGCTGTAGAGTCGATTGATAAGGCGTGTGTTGGGAAGCGTTTTCGTGTGGCGTGAAAACTAGGGCGGAGGATGGATAAATGAAGGTGAGCCGAGTTGAGGAGATAAGGAATCTGGATCGCAGGGCCACGGAGGAGTACGGCATCGGCGAGGAGATTTTAATGGAAAATGCGGGCGGGGCCTCGTATTTTGTCATTTTGAAGGAGTTTGGTGTGGGGGGGAAGAGATTTGTCGTTTTCTGCGGGGTTGGTAATAACGGGGGCGATGGGTTTGTGGTCGCCAGGAAGCTTCATTCAATGGGTGGAGATGTGAAGGTCTTTCTGCTGGGAGATAGAAACAAGATGAAGGGCGCAGCGAAAACCAATTTTGACATTATCTCCCGAATGCCAATAGAGATTCGCGATGTTGAGTCGATCGAGCAGGCGAAGGAGGACGTGTGCCATTGTGACGCCATCGTCGATGCCATATTCGGAACGGGACTTGTGAGGGAGCCCTCGGGAATATACGGGGCAGCCATCGAGTTGATAAATGAGAGCGGGAAGAAGGTGTTCAGCCTTGATATCCCTTCCGGCGTGAATGGCGATACGGGCGAGGTGATGGGCACGGCTGTGAAGAGCGATTACACCATAAGCTACGGGCTTCCCAAGATTGGGAATATGCTCTATCCGGGCTTTGGGTTATGTGGCAAGCTATACGTGTCTCATATTTCATTCCCGCCTTCGCTTTATGACGCAGATTCCATAAAAGTCCGTGTAAATGATCTTGTTGAGCTTCCCGAAAGGGCTAAGGACACTCACAAGGGGAGCTATGGCAGGGCTCTCTTCATCTCCGGCTCCTCAAGCTACCTGGGGGCACCCTATTTCTCCGCTCTTTCCTTTCTCAAGGCTGGTGGAGGGCTCTCTTACCTTGCTACACCCAAGTCCATCTCGCCGTTCCTGGCGAGCAAGGGAAGCGAGGTTGTCTTTGCACCTCAGATGGAGACGGATTCAGGGAGTCTGGCTCTGGAGAGCAGGGAGGAGCTTCTGGAGTTCTCCAGGAGTGTAGACATGGTTATCCTTGGCCCTGGCGTCTCTCTCGACTCGGAGACTCAGGAGCTGGTAAGGGAACTGGCGAAGCGAATTGAGGTCCCACTGCTCATAGATGGCGATGGGCTTACCGCAATCGCTGCAGAGATAGAGCTTATCAGAGGAAGGAAAGCACCGACGATACTAACACCGCACAGCGGCGAGATGTCTCGTATCACCAAGATGGGAGTAAGCGAGGTAAACAAGGATAGGGTAAACGTGCTTCAGAAAACCGCCAGGGAGTTGAACACAATTGTTGTGCTGAAGGGTGCGCACTCGTTGATAGGCTACCCGGATGAGAAGGTGTACATTAACACTAGCGGGAACCCGGGAATGGCTACGGCTGGGAGTGGGGATGCGCTCACCGGTGCGATTGCAGCAATGTTTGGGATGGGATTACCCCTTGAGGAGGCTACGAGAGTGGGCGTTTTCATGCATGGATTCTCGGGGGATTTGGCAGCCGCTGACAAAGGTGAGGACGGTATTACAGCACAGGACATCGTAGATTATTTGCCCGATGCCTTGAAGTATTACAGGGAGAACTTCGAGGAGATCTCGGCGAGCTTTTATGACAGCGTCTATCTGGTATAGTATTGAATCTCTACGGCTTTGCGCGCCTGGCCCGATGTGGTTCAGGACCCTCTCACTACTTCTAACCAGTGGTTGAGCTCCCTATAGAATGCGAGCATCCTCTCGTCGTGCTGCGATGTCAGAAGAGATGCCTCGGAGGGGTGATATAGTTGCTCTTCGCCACAGGGTTCTATAGCGAGCAGCGTGTTGCCAGTTCCGTCCCAGTCCTCATTCACAGGGAGGCCCAGTTTCTTGAGCCCGGGATCGATTGTTGCGTCGACGAGAACGAGTTCCCCATTGATGTCTACCTTGCAGGCAAGGTGATTACTCGTGGGGAGTTCTCGGGCCAGACTTAGAAGCCGGCGTGGATATTCTACTTCAACCTCATCCCATCTGAAGGGATATACGACATATAGAACCTGCATTCCGAGTCTTTGATACATGTCGCAGAGAAGCAAGTGCTTTGGTGTGCATGAGCCCTTCCCGAGGCTGAGTAGATCGGCATATCTTTCAGAATCGGCGATCTCGGGAATTGCAGCGTAGGGTATGTCTCTTATCCTCTCGAAGATGCTTACCCTCGCCTCTACAGCATCTTTTCCCGCCGTCCACTCCCTGAACTTTTCCTCGATAGCCTCGCTCATGACCGTGAAGAAATCAGCGCGCTCTTCTTTCGACAGTGAAGCCCAGCAGTTGCAATTCGGTGATCAGGTTTGTTGGATCGTCTGACCTCAGATGGACGACAAAGCTATTTGCGTCCCGCTCCGGGATGGGAAGCATGAACATTGTTATTACTTCCAGGCCGAGCTTGTTGACGGCGGCTACTATTTTCTCGATGTCCTTGGTCCCCTGGCAGTTGCGAACCACCAGCCGGGAGCCGGGTTTTCCTATCCCTAGAATCGGGTTCAGTATCCGGTAAAAGAAGTCGTTGGTAGTGGCTATTCCCACGAGCCTGCCATCATCTACCACGAGCAGGGCTCCCACTTTCTTTCCCTGAGCCACAGTCACCGCTTCCTCTACTGTGGCATCAGGGCTGACGGTTACCAGGTCCCTGCCCATGACCTCTGTGACTGTAAGCTTGTTCAATAGACGTGTTATGTCGTGAATGCTGAAGCTGGTGAGTTGGGAAGGGCCAGCCCTGTCCAGCGCATCGCGGGTAACTATGCCGACTAGTTTCCCTCTGTCTACCACGGGCAAGCGGCGCATGCGGTGGGCATCCATTATCCTTCTAGCCTCAGCGAGGGATGTACTACTGGGTATGGTAATGACGTTGCAGGTCATTATATCGCTAATAAACATTTGCAGCCTCCGTTATTATATCTACCGTCTCTGACAATTCATTCGAGATGCTATTTGTATATTCGAATTCTATGCATCTAGCCGTAGTGTGTCAAGGGTTTTGGTCTCGGCTGGTGTATTCGAGACTGAAGTCGGTAGGTTGTGATTATGATATACTGGTTTCCGACGAAGGCGGTAGGGAATATGAGAGTAGATGTGATTGTGTCCCCTGCTTTTCTTGAAGGGGGAGAGCTGGAGGGAAGCCTGTGTGCCGTTGTCGATGTGCTCAGGGCTACCAGTACAATAACTACAGCGCTGACGAGTGGGGCGGCTGCCGTATATCCTTGCCTGGATGTCGAGGAGGCTAAAAGAGGCGCAGCCGCATTTGGTCGAGAGCGGAGCCTTCTTGGGGGGGAGGAAAGGGGTCAGCTTATACCCGGGTTTGACTTAGGTAACTCGCCTCTGGAATATCTTGATGCTGATGTTGTTGATGGCAAAGCTATATACTTCTATACTACGAATGGCACCGGGGCGGTCCGGAGGGCGTATGCAGAGTGCGACCGCTCTGTCTACATTGCTGCCCTCATAAACATGTCTGCCGTATCATCGGCGATAGTGGGGGCTGCGTCCGACGGTAAGGCTGCGGGAATAGTAATACTGTGTTCCGGCCGATATGGCAAGCCTTCGGCAGAGGATACCTTCTGCTCGGGCCTGATGGTAAGGATGGCGGTGAATGGACTGCGTGAGTTCGGCATCCTCCCTGATTTGACGGATGGCGCGATGGTCGCTGCCGGATTTGCCGAGGCCAACGAAGGGAAGGGCCTGGATATTCTTGCCTCAAGTGAGCACGGCCGTTTCTTGCAGTCCCTTGGTTTTACGCCGGACCTCGATTTTGCCTCTCGATTGGACTCCTATAACGCCGTTCCTGTCTTCAACGGCGAACGGATTGTCCTACTGAATGGAGATTCCTAGGGGTCTGTGCTCGGCCCCATGGGGGTCGACCCCAGGAATGTTATTGACATAACGTTAGCTGGGGATAAGCTTAGGTATTACTGTGCTTCGGCCACCTGCTTCTCAGCAGGCTCTGGGGGTGTTGAAGGCACAGTAGGTTTGAGTTTTAGCTGGAAAGCGATCTCGTATGTTTTCACCTCTACAAATGCCAGGTTCCTGACAGCATACTCTAGTGCTGCATCTGCCTTTTTTGTGATTATTATTCCCCTGACGTTCTGATTTTCCGCGGCAACCTTCTCACTTACCCAGCTGGCGTATCGCAGGAGCTGTCCCACAGTAGAATCGCTGGTCTCGCCTCTCCTTAGTTGGATTATCACTAAATCATTTGTGTCCGCATCGCGCGCGAGAAAGTCTATGATCCAGGTTCCCGCCGGGAATCGCCTGCCGCCGTGTTTGGGGGTTTTGTAGAGTTCGAGCGTTGAGCCCCAATCAATATTTAACCAGTTGCGATCAATGAACTCCTCCAGGCTGTAAAACCCGATACGCCATGTCCAGCGCATAAACCTAGACCTGCAATCAAAATTGCCTTGTGGGAACTTGGCAGTGAACAGGACGGCGAGGAAAGATAGGGCGCCGGTAACCAGAAATGCCAATCCTAAGAGAGTGAGGACGATAAGGCGGGGAATGAGCAATAGCCATCTTACAAGCGATAACCAGAATGACGGCGGTTCCTTGAGCCGGCCACTGTCGAAAACCGAGAGGATCCCGATTTCCTGCGACATATCGCACCTCCTTGGTTGGATGCTACAAAAGGCACATGAAATGGTCGCGCATAAACTCTGGTTTAGCACCAAGTACGAAGCACGAAACCCCAAACAGTGATTCAACCCGGAAACTGGTGTGGCAATGCTAGTCCACTGCTCTCTGTCTGTCAAGCTCTCCCGGCTACACCATATATTAATGAGCCTTTCGAGGGAAGGGTATGTCCTGTATAATATGAAGGACAAAAGAGATGAAAGCTGCCGAGGATTGTTATTACTGCCTGGAGGGTTTGCTGCGCCAGGCTGCCGGGTTGGCCACTGAAGAGACCGACTTGAGGGCGAGGGTAATAGAAGAAGGGCTCTTGCTCCTTAACCGCGAGTTTTCCACAGACAAGACCTCTATCGCTGTTGCCACGCCACTGCACCGTCTTGTCAGAGAGTTGACAGGCAATGTTGACCCTTACCTCGGGATTAAGGCAGCGGAATTGGAAATGGCCGAAGAGATTCAACATAGTCTGGATGAGAATCCCGAAGGTGATCTCAGGAAGTGCCTTGCCTACGCTGTTCGGGGAAACAGTATAGATTTCTTCAAGGACCTGAAGGAGATCATGGTGGCGATGAGTGGGCCCGTAGAATTTGCCATCGATGACACAGCGAAGCTGGAGCAGAAACTGGAAGGTGCCAGAAGCATTCTCTATCTGGCGGACAACGCCGGGGAGGTGCCCTTTGACCTGCCTCTGGTGCGCTGGCTGGGAAGCTATGCGCCTGTCACCTATGTGGTGAAGGGGTCACCAGTCCAGGATGATATCACACTCTCTGACCTGGAAAGATTCGGAATGGCGAAGGAGTTGCCCAGGGTAATCAGCACTGGCACCGACACCCCGGGTGTTGATATGGAGATAGCCTCAGCCGAATTCAAGGCTGAATTCGTGGCTGCTGACATTGTGCTGGCCAAGGGTATGGGTTACTGGGAGACACTCTCTGAGTTGCCTGCGCAGCGTAAGGTGTTTCACCTTCTTAAAGCCAAATGCGGGCCAGTGGCCAGTTCTCTTGGTGTGGCTCTGAATAGCTATGTGGCCTCTTTGCGGTGATGGCATATGACAAGCGAAATGCGGCCTAAACTGAGGAGAATACAGGCCAGCCCGGGACATTGGCAGGGCCAGCCCGTGATAGTGCTCCGTGATCCCCTGGGGCTGGTTGATATGGCTGTGGCTATTCCTAGAAACGTTGCTCCTTTCCTCGAGCTGTGCGATGGAACTCGCGATGTTGCTACTCTGAGCACCGCCCTGGAACTGAGAACCGGGTTGAGGCTGTGGCCAGGTTATGTCGAAAAGATGCTTGCCGAGCTTGACGAGGCACTGCTGCTGGAAAACGAGCGTTTTGCCCAGGCATACAGGGAAACGGTAGAGAGATTCAGGTCTAATTCATTTCGTCTTCCCACCCTGGCGGGGACGGTCTATCCTGCCAACCCCGAGGGGCTTGACCGTACTTTCACGGAGTACTTCGATATGGCATCTTCGGAGGCCGGAGATGTGCCCGATATTGAGCAGGTGCGCGGCCTAGTGAGTCCCCATATCGACTATAATCGCGGTGCAGCTATCTATGCGGAGGTATGGCGGCGAGCAGCGGCGGCGGTGCGTGAGGCTGAGGTAGCTGTCATACTGGGCACTAATCACTCGGATTGCGAGAAGTTGATTGCTATGACACAGCAGAGCTACTCCACACCCTGGGGCGTATTGCCCACGGCCAGCGATGTAGTTGATAAGGTGGCTGCTGCACTGGGTGAGGAGGAAGTATTTGCCGAGGAGCTTCACCATCGAGGCGAGCACTCGGTGGAGATAGCGGCAGTCTGGCTACACTATTTGCTGAAGGACAAGGTTTGTGAGCTCGTGCCTGTGCTCTGCGGCTCCTTCCACAAGTTCGTTGCGGGAGAGGGACAGCCCGGTGAGGACGAGCAGGTGACTCTCTTTATTGACGCAGTGAGGGAGGCTACGGCTGATCGGCGTACCCTGATAGTGGCTGCCGGAGACCTGGCTCACATGGGACCGGCCTTCGGCGATCACTATCCTGTGGATGGGGTAGGAAGGGCCGATATGTCAGTAGCCGATGGCGAGCTGATGGACACGATAGCTAGAGGCGATGCCGAAGGCATGTTTTTGCAGGTGAAAAAGGAGGGCGACCGGAGGAGAATCTGCGGCCTGCCACCGATATATCTGGCTCTGAGGCTTTTGGGAGAGACTACCGGCAAGGTCACTGGCTATGCCCAGTGTCCTGCCGACCAGCAGGAAACCTCATTAGTATCGATCTGCGGCATGGTATTCATTTAACTGCTCCGGCATTGTTGGGGTTGAAGAATCTCAATGAGCCTGTGAGTAAACGGGCGCTCAGGGTTTGATGGTCTTTGAAGGGTGAGACTGATTCAGGGAAAAACATGGTGCGGAATAAGACGATACAAGAGGTTCATGTGCAACCCGGCGCTAAGAGTAATTGTATAGTGGGGCTCAGGGACGGCATTCTCCACGTGAGGGTCACAGCACCACCGCATAGGGGCCAGGCCAATCAGGCGCTGCTGGCACTCATGGCTCAGGCGCTGGGGGTCTCAAAGAGTGACCTTGCAATTATCCGGGGACATACAAGCCGGAACAAGGTTCTGTCCATACAAGGCCTGAGCTCGGAGGAACTGAGAGAGAAACTGGCACAGTCAGGAGCCGAGTAGGAGCTGCCGCAATTTGAGGTTTATTTGGCTATGGAATATGTCTACGCCCATCTGCCCCAGAATGAGGATATTGGCTTTGAAGAAAGGTCCTACAGTGTGACCGAGGGGTTATTGGAGTACCGGGGACGAAGTGTTCTCTATCTCCATGTTGATGCTTCGGATGTCACATTTTGTGACCGCAGCTACGCTTCATATCTAGTGAGCGTCAACGTGAAGGGTTATGTAACTAGATGGAGGTACGAAACAAACGAAAAGGGCGAAGCGCTATCCGAAATAGAGCCAGTTACGGATGATGAGGGGAAGCGGGCGATAAGCGACCTCCTGCGAACCAGCCTCAATATATCCACCGTCAATTTCTTCTAAGAACCATGGGTAGGCAGGAGCATCCGCTCCTGCCGTATATATGGGGCTACCCTTCACTCCGTTCGTGGTGAGCCCTTCGGTTCCACTCAGGACAGGCTTGTCGAACCATGAACGGCCCTTCGACAGGCTCAGGGCGAACGGATTAAATCCTATTTTCAAAGCAATCCGGGCTATTACGCGGACTTACGTAACTGAATACTACGGCGCAATCTGATCCCTACAGGGTCAATACTTTATAAAAGGCATCCTTTGTAGTATCATGCTTTCCCAGGTATCAATACCATGATAAGGAGGGGAGATATGAGAGCAGCGGTGTTGGAAGACAAGATGAAATTGGTGATCAGAGAGGTCCCGGACCCTGTCTTAGATAAGGATGAGGTCCTGGTAAAGGTGAAGTATTGCGGAATATGCGGTTCCGACTTGCATACTTACAGGGAGGGCGCGGCTGTGGGGTCCGGCCACGAGTTCTCTGGAGATGTCGTAGAAGTGGGGCTGGATGTGAAGGGATGGAGCATTGGGGATCGGGTGGCAATTGAACCCTGTATCTCATGTGGTGAGTGTGATTGGTGCAAGCGTGGAGAAACAGGACTCTGTGAGCAATACTATGTGGCGCTGTTGCAGTTTAAGGGGGCTTTTTCCACATATGCTAAAGCCAAGTACCAGTATCTTCATAAACTCCCCGACGAACTGAGTTACGAAGATGCAGCCTTGGTTGAGCCGACAACCTGTGCGCTGCATGCTATTAGATTGTCTGGAATGATGAAAGGCGATGTTGTTGCAGTGCTCGGCTTAGGTCCAATCGGGCAGCTCGTAGCTCGCGTGGCGAGGGTTTGGGGTGCCAAAGCTGTATACGCATCAGAGATAAGCCAATCCAGAATCCAGTTGGCCAGGGATGTTGTGGATGAAGTTGTAGATGCAGGCGTTACCAATCCTGTAGATAGAATCCGTGAGTTAACACACGGGAAAGGTCCGGATATTGTTTTCGAATGTGCGGGCAGTGTCACGACGACGCAGCATTCAATAGCTTTGGTAAGGACGGGTGGGACCATCGTTATCGCGGGGATATGCTTCGAGCCGGTTGAACTGGCTGTTAACCAGATCATGCTGCGAGGCCTCATTGTCAAAGGGTCTATTTGTTTTTATGATGGTGATTTTGCCTCTGCATTTAACCTCATAAAGGACAAGAAGATCGATGTAGCGCCTCTCATAACCTGCAAGATGCCCTTGGATGACATCAACGAGGCATTCGGAAAGGCCATGAGGAGCGAAGGCGGTAAGATTCTGATAGAGCCCTGATAATATTCGGACAGAATCTTTTGTCCCAACCGCAATCAGCTTTTTTAAATACAACTCCTATGTGACTGGCCTGCAACCCTATGAATGGACAGTTAGGGTTAGGGCACATATTACTTCTCGTGCATCTCTACGAGTTTTCGTCTCGTTTCCACTCCCAGATAGCTCGCAAAACCCAGAACAGAGGGATCAGTTCTGACGTCGAGTACCGCGGGCAGCCCTGAGTCGAAGGCCCTCCTTAAAGCGGGTTGGATTTCCTCCGGTTCGGTTACTAGCTCTCCGTAAGCACCCAGGCTTTGCGCGTACTTATCGTATCTCACGTCCTCGCTCAGTTTAGAACAAAACTCGCCGCACTGGTTCAGTTGCTGATCGTGTCTAACCATACCCCACTGGCAATCGTTGCCTACGACGACCACGATCTGCTTGTTGTGCCTCACCGCCGTGTCGATCTCGCTGGCATTAAACATGAAGGAGCCATCTCCGGTTATACACAGGACTCTCTTATCCGGCTTCGCTGTCTTGACGCCTATTGCGTAGGGAATTCCTCCTCCCAAATGGCCTAGCGAGCCACCCTGGGCATTTATGAAGCTGCCGGGAAAGCTGGCACGGTGAAGGGCGGTGACGTGGGCGTTTATATCTCCTCCGTCCATTACGATGTACGAATCCTTGCCCAGGAATTCGCACACTTCTTTACCAAGACGGCTGGGATGAATAGGGATATCCGAGCTCGATGCCCCTGCTTGCAGAATGTCTTCAACGGACTTGGCGATGCTCTTTACGTTTCTCACCCACTCCGTTTCCTCGCGTTTGCCGCCGCTCTTGAGTGCTTCCTTCGCTGATTCAATCAACTGGGTCAGGACGGCTTTGGCGTCTCCCCATATGCCGATGTCAACGGGCCTGTTTCTGCCGATCTCTAAAGGCTCGATATCCACGGAGACCACCTTTACATCGGGCGCATAGAAATTGCCGGCGCCGTAGCCCAATATCTCCTCGAATCTAACCCCGATCGCCAGAAGTACATCGGCCCCTGCTATGCTCCCGAAATCAAGTCCAACAGGGCCTCCGCAGAGCGGGTGATCGTCCGGCATGCAGCCTTTCCCGCCTATCTCATAGCATACGGGTATATTGGTAAGTTCAGCGAACTGTATGAGCTCGTCCGATGCGCCTGACCAGAGAATCCCACCCCCGATCAGTATTCCCGGCTTCTCAGCAGCCAGTAGCCATTCTGCGGCTTTCTTCACCAGTCGAGGATCACCGTACGGGCGCGCTTTGGTCCTGTATCTGTCTGGCGGGATGATCGGGGCCTCCTCTTCTTCCACGCTGAGCAGCAGGATATCATAGGGGAAATCCAACAGCACGGGTCCTTTGCGGCCGGTATCCGCATATCTAAAAGCTGTGGCTACATATTCCGCCAGCCGTCGCTTTGTCGTGCAGTAGCCTCTCCACTTCGTAATCGATCGATACATGTCTCTTGAATCAAACTCCTGTATAGCTCCCTTTCCCTCAAAGAATTGCGGCGTATGAGTGCAGATGCCGACAACAGGCGCGCATGCGTACCACGCGGTTGCTATACCCGCTGCCATGTTTATAACACCTGGTCCTGATGTAACCATGGTCACGCCGGGCTCGCCGGTGGCTATCGCATAGCCGGTTGCGGCGTTAGCCACGGCCTGTTCATGCCTCATGTCGATGAGCTCTATCCCCTCATCTACGCACTTATCGTATATCTCGCTTATCTCGCCGCTGAGGGTGAATATGTGTTTCACTCCCTCATTCTTCAAAGCCCTGCCTACGAGTGTACTTCCTCTTACTGCTGCCATTTCAACCTCCAAGATTTAGTATTACCGAACTCTGCTCACCCCTCCGTTACTTGAAAGCGTGGTCAGAGTCAAAGGGGTGATGCCGGATGCTGCCGATTATGCTCTGATTCATTGAAAATTTCAGGATGTGATTCTAACCGATTCGTCAATGGTTTTCAAATACATAGGTCAGCGGGTAGAGGTAGGAGCGTTCAGACGGGAATGTAGCTTTAAGAGACGCATAGTAGACAATCTCTGATTCCTACTGCCTGCTCAACTCAGCTTTAGCCAGCAGAGCCGCTCCCAGGGCTCCCATAATCTGAGGCTCCTCCGGAATCAAAATAGGGAGCCCGATTCCGGCTTCAAGAGAGTTCTTAACCCCTGTATTCTTGGCAACGCCACCGGTGAACACCACCTGCTCCCTATAGCCGACGGTTTTCCCCATGACCACTACCCTGGAAGCCACTGCCTTGTGGATCCCGGCGACTAGGTCTTCCCTAGTTCTCCCCTCAGCGCGAAGCGAGACCATCTCCGTTTCGGCGAATATGGTGCAGGTGTTGCTTATGGGGCAAGGTTCTTTGCTGGTACAGGATATCGGCCCCATTTCCTCAATGTCGAGGCCCAGAACCCCGGCCATAACCTCCAGAAACCTGCCCGTTCCAGCGGCACACTTATCATTCATGACAAAATCGCTGACAGTGCCATTTTCACGGACCCCAATGACCTTGCTATCCTGGCCGCCGATGTCGATGACTGTTCTAGCCGACGGCATTAAGAGATTCACCCCCTTGGCATGGCAGATAATCTCGCTTGCTGTCTTATTGGCAAAGGCAACACCGTTCCGCCCATAACCCGTGGAAATAACAAAGCTGAGGTCAGCCATTGAGAGTCCAGCCTGCTCCAATGCTGCTCTTGTGACTCTTTCAGCCGCTCGAGCGACACTATCGCCTGTTGGTATTACGGCGTAGGACAGGATCTTGCCATCTGATATTATGGCTGTTTTGGCAGTGGCCGCCCCAACATCAACTCCCGCAGTAATCATCCTTCCCCATTGTGCAGCAGGCTGCTCTAGTTTCTAACAACATCAGCCCAATCCCTATGACGTCCCGTCTCATCATCCCTGTCATCTTGATGCTGCCTTGGCAGCCTTGGTTGCCCGCAGCAATTCGGCAAAAGTCTCCACTCTCGTCCTGAGCTGGCTGGCACTGTAGTTCCGGGTGTCATAGCTGTCCCC
>SDBU01005542.1_pt1 | contig 15067 bp, 14 predicted proteins | sample 2277071 | NCBI WGS metagenome assembly SDBU01 (sample SAMN10397929, study PRJNA504765) | marine sediment metagenome | isolation source: marine sediment core GS08_GC12, 126 cmbsf | place: Arctic Ocean: Gakkel Ridge, Loki's castle | collected 2008
AATTTAAAAGCTTGAGGCCTAAAAGGCTTTGGAGGACTTATCTTCTTTGCCTCAGGCGATTTTCTATAAATGCCGTCTATAAATTTTAGTTTGGAAGGCCCCTCCATCATATACCTCTATTGGATTAAATCCATTTTAAATATTCTTTTTCAACTAACTTTTTAAGATTTTTTTGGAATTCTTGAATGGAGAATTTTTTGGCATGCTTTCTTAAATCCCTAGAATTAAATTTTTCGGGTTTAAATCTCTGAATAGTAGTGATTAAGGATTTAATCTGCGGTTTTGTAAAAAATTTACCTGTAACATTATCTATCACTGTCTCTAATGATCCGCCTTTTTTAAAAGCAATGGTCGGCGTGCCGCAAGCTGCTGCCTCTAATGGCACTAAACCAAAATCCTCTTCTTGGGGGAAAACTACCGCCTTAGCTTGGCTATATAAATCTCTTAATTTTCTATCTGATACTTCGCCTAAAAACTCAATGTTGGGTTTAGCTGTCTCTTTTAATTTTTCTTCCAAAGAACCTACGCCCACTACCTTTAAAGCTAATCCTAATTTATTAAAAGCTAAAACCGCCAAATCAGGTCTTTTATGAGGTTCTAATCTAGAAACATACAAGAAAAAGTTACAGGTTTCTTTTGTCTTGCGCCAAAAATTCCAGTCTATGGGTGAATAAATAACCTGGCTATTCCTATTATAATACTTTTTTATTCTTTTTTGAACATTTTGGCAGGTTGCTCCATAAACATTAGGACGTTTGGCAGCCTTCAAGTCCCATTTTTTCAACTGATTTAATACAAAAGGAGCTATGCTTTTTAATGGTCCTAAAAATTGTGTTTTCTTGAGATGCTCTTTAGGATTTAGCCATAAATAGCGGGTGGGTGTATAACAATAGCAAATATGGAGAGTCTTTTTTGGAATCTTAATCCCCTTTCCAAAACTGTGGCTATCCGAAATTACAATATCGTATTTCCCAAAATCTAAAGATTCAATAGCTTTTGGCATTAACCAAAAATAAAGCTGGTATTTTTTCACAGCCAGAGGAAAATTTTGTAAAAAACTACTTTTAATTTTTTTTCGCCTCTTTAGAATTTTATAAACTACTTTAGGATTATGAACAATTGTAAAAATATCAGCTTGCGGAAATAAATCTACCAAAGCTTTTAAAACTCTTTCCCCACCGCCAAGTTTAACCAAGTATTCGTGAACGAGAGCTATTTTTAATTTTTTCAAATTTGGTTCTGTCATAAATAATCCTGTTTTTGTATTTTATCAACTAATCCGACCTTAGTCAATTAAAAATAAAATCATTTTGATTTTTGATTTTTGCATTTTGAATTTTTTTAGTACGCGCCAACTTTATTTATCAAAACAATAAAAGTTCTAAATAAAATCTGCAAATCTAAAGATAAAGACCAATTTTCAATATAATATTTATCTAATTCGACCCACTCTGGAAATGATACATTAGATCTGCCTGAAACCTGCCAAAGTCCGGTTATTCCCGGTTTTACTCCCAGTCTTTTTTTCTGCCACTTATTATACTTTACAACCTCTTCTGGCATCGGGGGTCTTGGTCCGACTAAACTCATTTCTCCTTTAAAAACATTTATCAATTGAGGCAACTCGTCCAAGCTAGTCTTTCTTAACCATTTCCCCACTTTGGTAACTCTTGGGTCATTTTTTAACTTAAACATAATACCATATTTTTTCATTAATTTTTTATGCTTTTTTTCTGCCCCTTCTTTCATAGTTCTAAATTTCAAAAAATTAAAATTTTTATCCAAACCAACTCGCTTTTGCTTAAAAAATATTGGACCTGGGGAATTTAGTCTAATTATAATAGGGGTTATCAAAAAAAGTGGGGAAGTTATAATTAGTCCAAGTGTTGAACCCATAATATCGACGATCCTTTTAACGATTCTTCCCCAGCCCTCCAAGGGAGTTCTTTTCAATTGCAAAAAGGGGATATTACCCCAAATATTCATATCAATATTTCTATTTTTTAACTCTAAGACAGAAGGGGAGTATTTAAAAACAATTCTATTATCATGACAAAATTCCGTGATTTTGGCCATTTTTTTCTCAGAAAAGTCGGGATCTGCTAATACAATTTCATCCAATTTAATTTTTTTAATAATTTTAGGCAAATCAGAAAGCCTTGAACCCCAAATGGGGATTTTTCTAAAATATTTCTGCCCTTTTCTACCATCAATTATTCCAACAATCTCATAACCTAGAAACCTATCAGAAAACTCAGCGATTATTTTCTGACCAATCTTGCCTGTACCAATTAATAAAACTTTTCTAGTGCCTATGCCCTTAAAATATAAATATTTTTGCACAACCTTAGCTGCTAATCTCCCCACCGTGACAAAAACAATTGCCAAAAACCAAGCTATTAAAACAATCAGACGAGAAAAAAACATCATTCTACTGAAAAAGAAAATGGCAAAAATTATAGCTAATCCAGTAGAAATTGCCATAAAAATTGAAACTGATTCTTCTGCAAAAGGTCGTTTTTTGAAACTATATAATTTATTAAAAGCAAAAAATACTAACCAAATTGGAATTACAATTAAAACCCAATTTAAATATTCGGATTTAAGCATTATGCCGGTAAAAGGATAAACCCCGGAAAAACGGATAAAATAAGCTGCCCAAAAAGCAGCAAAAATCATTGCGGCATCTAAGGGAATTAAAAGAGAGGTAAAAATTAATTCAAATTTGTTTCTATTCATAGTTAAGTTTGATTATAACAAACTTTTAAAAAAATTCAACTGGTTAAAGGCCAAAATCCCACCTCTTAAGTGGGACTTAAAATCAAAAACTCCGGGGCGGGGATTCGAACCCTAATTTCCAGGACCAAAACCTGGCGTCCTACCATTAGACGACCCCGGATCGTCAGTATTGATTTTACCAAAAAATCATAAATTTAGCCAGCCCCTTGAAAAAAATCTATTAAAATGGTTATAATGAATCTACTATGGAAAAAATCACCACCAAAAAAACATCAGCTATGATAATGCTTTATTTAAATTTGCAGTGCGCGGAAATTCCACCCGCTAAAACTCCGGCATTGATTGAAAAAAGCTACTTGAAAGTTTTTAAGCTTTTGGCTAAACGCAAAAAAACTAAGATTTTATTGGGAATTACTGGTCGTTCAATTGAATTGCTAAAAAGGCAAAATCCTCAAGTTTTCGATTTGTTGAAAAATCTCATTAAAGCCAAAAAAATTGAAATCGTTGGCGGTACTTACACAAATCCGGTTCTGCCTTTGTTGCCCGATGAAAGCCGGGCGAGACAAATTGAAAAACATAAATTTTTAGTCAAAAAGGAATTTGGTACTAAACCTATTGGTTTTTGTCCTCCTGAATTTGCTTGGGATCCGACTCTTTCCAATGATTTAAAAAAGATGGATTATTCTTGGACAATTATTCCCCACCACCTAATTTATTTTTCCCAAACCTTAAATGAGTTAGCAGTCACAAAGCCAAGGAGAAGAAAATATTCAGCAGAACTGTGGACGAAACTACTGGAAAAATCTTGGATGCGCCGATTACTTTTTTTGCCCTTGCTTGGCTGGCTTTTTAATCAAGAATTGTCTGAATTGAACCACGAACCTTTTTATATTTCGGGCACTAATGACGAAATTGTCGGCATTTCTCAGGTCAGAACTTGGTCTGGGTTTATTAATGCTTCTTTAAAAAATACCTGGCTGCAAAGTCATGACCGATTAAGAAGATTGTTGAAACGACAGGCACAAAGGGGCCGAGGTTATTTTTTACCCTATTTAGGAGATGTGGAAAACATTGAATATGGTGGCAATAGTCCAATTGTAATCTCAGCTGATGAATTTAATAAATTTTTAGATTATTTCGAGAAAGCGGGATTTCACATTGAAACTCCCGCAGAGTTTTTGAAACGTGAAAAACCCACAAATAAAATTTATATTAAAGCAGGTTCTGGAGATCCAACAGGTTCTTTTGATATGTGGACCAAGGATCCGGATAATCTGGTTTTGGAAAAAATATGTTCAGATGTCCGTCAAAAATTAGAAAGAGTAAAAAACTCCAGACAAAGAAAAGAAGCAGAAAAATACCTAATGTTAGCAGAAAATGCTGACGGCAGAGCCTGGAATCCAGTCCCTGAAAGAAGATTAGATTGCTTTAAGGCAGCGGAAAAAGCTTTGGATTTGTTGTAGAAAAAATAGGCTTTTCACTTGACAAATCAAGAGTGACTTGATAATATAATAGTGTCTTGAGTAGCTCAGATGATCGCTTCGTGCCTGAGAAGGTGCGAGGAGGAAAGTCCGGGCACCACAGAGTAGGATATCCCCGATTTTTATCGGGGGCCGTGTGAACGAGGGAAAGTGCCACAGAAACAAAACTTCCCTGGGTAAGCCCTTCGGCAAGCTCAGGGTAAAGGTGAAAAGTGAGGGCCTAAGAATCCTCTTTCTGGTATGGCAACATATCAGGATGGTAAACCCTATCTGGTGCAAGGTGGGAAGGGTAAAATTGTCACTACATGGAAAATAGGTTACTCGCCTAAGACAATTTTGTCCCCACTGCTTAGATAGATGATTATCCTAGACAAAACTCGGCTTATTAGCTACTCAAGACATAAAAATCGTTCCGATCTACTTTGGGACGATTTTTTTTAAATATTGACCCGTATAGGATTTTTTTATGCCAGCGACTTTTTCAGGTGGGCCGGTGGCGACAATATATCCGCCTTTATCCCCACCTTCAGGGCCTAAATCAATAATCCAATCAGCAGATTTTACCACATCCATATTATGCTCAATCACCAAAACAGTATTGCCCATATCAACCAATCTATTTAAGACTGTTAATAATTTTTTAATATCGTCAAAATGCAAACCAGTGGTTGGTTCATCTAACATATATAAAGTTTTGCCAGTTGCTTTGCGAGAAAGCTCAGTTGCTAATTTAATCCTTTGTGCTTCCCCACCCGACAAGGTTGGAGCGGGCTGTCCCAAATGAATATAACCTAACCCCACATCATCCAAAATCTGCAATTTCTTTTTGATCTGAGGAATATTGACAAAAAACTCTAATGCTTCTTTCACCGTCATATCCAAAACATCAGAAATCGTCTTTTCTTTATAATGAATTTCTAAAGCTTCTTTATTATATCTCTTGCCCTTGCACTCATCGCAAGTAATCCAGATATCAGGCAAAAAATGCATTTCGATTTTAATCTGACCTTCACCGCGACAAGTTTCACAGCGGCCACCTTTGACATTAAAAGAAAATCTACCCGCTTTATAGCCCCTCATTCTCGCCTCAGGAGTTTGGGCGAATAATTCTCGAATAAGCGTAAAAGCGCCTGTATAAGTAGCGGGATTAGAACGAGGAGTGCGGCCAATCGGCGACTGATCAATGAAAATCACTTTATCTAAATGTTCAATACCGGTGATTTTTTCGTGTTTACCGGGTTCAGCTTTGGAGCGGTGAAATTTTTTAGCTAAAGCTTTTGACAAAATCTCGGAAATTAAAGTTGATTTTCCCGAACCAGAAACACCACAAACGCAAACAAATAATCCCAAGGGGATCTTAACATCAATATTTTTTAAATTGAATTCAGCCGCTTTTTCAACAGTCAAAAATTTATCATTTGGCTTTTTACGCTCTACGGGAGTGGAGATTTCTTTTTTACCTGCCAAATATTGTCCGGTAATAGATTTTTTATTTTTAATGATTTGTTTGGGAGTGCCTATGGCAACAATTTTGCCACCCTCATCGCCGGCACCGGGTCCAATATCGATAACGTGATCCGCAGCCGTTATTGTCGCTTTATCATGTTCAACCACAATCACCGTATTACCCAAATCTCTTAAATCTTTTAGAGTGACGAGTAACCTATCAATATCTCTTTGATGAAGCCCAATTGAAGGTTCGTCTAAAATATAAACCACGCCGACTAAACCCGAACCAATTTGAGTGGCTAATCGAATCCGCTGCGCCTCGCCGCCGGCTAAAGTAACTGCTGTTCTATCCAAGGTCAAATATGCCAAACCGACATTCTCCAAAAATTTTAACCGAGCTTTGATTTCTTTTAAAATTTGTTTGGCGATTAATTTCTCTTTGTTGCTGATTCTTTTTTCAAGATTTTGGAAAAAATCAACCAGTTTTTCAACTGAAAGCTGCGAGACTTCAATAATTGACTTCCCAACGATTTTAATCGCTAAGGCTTCGGGTTTTAATCTTTGGCCCTTGCAATCAGGACAAATTCTCTCCACCATATATTTTCTAATTTCAGAACGGATAAAATCAGAATCAGTCTCTCGGTATCTTCTTTCTAAATTGGAGATAACTCCTTCGTAAGTGGTAACATATTCTTTGACCGAACCTACCCCCGAGGTAATTGAATAAACTTGCTCGCCAGTCCCGTGTAAAATAATATTTAATGCTGATTTAGGCAAATCTTTAACTGGCATACTGACTGAAAAACCGTGATTTTTGGCCACTTTTTCTAAAATCCGATCAAACCAAGTGGAATGAGAAGAAGTCCTAGTCCATGGCCTAATCGCTCCTTCAGCTAAAGTCAGGTTTTTATTTGGAATAACTAATTTAGGGTCAACTTCTAATTTTATACCCAAGCCATGACAATCAGGACAAGCGCCATGAGGACTGTTAAAAGAAAAAATTCTCGGTTGAATTTCTGGCAAGCTAACCCCACAATCAGGGCAGGTAAAATGTTCAGAAAAAATAATATCCTTTTTGCGGACATTATCATAAACATAAATTATTCCATCACCCAAATCCAAAGTTGTCTCAACTGAACTGGCTAATCTGGCCCGATCTAAATTTTTGGAAAGAATCAAACGATCAACTATTACATCGATTGAATGCTTCTTATTTCTTTCTAATTTTGGGGGTTCAGATAAATCATAAATCTCGCCATCAACGCGTACTCTCACAAAACCAACCTTTTTAATTTCCTCAAAAACTTTTTTATGCTCTCCTTTTTGATCGGAAATGATCGGCGCTAAAATCATAATCTTTCGAGCCTTGAGTTTTGAGTTTTGAGTTTGGAGTTTATGTATTTGATCTGTAATTTGAGTCGGGGTCTGGCTTTTGACGGGTTTTCCACAGGATGAACAATAAGGCCGACCAATTCTGGAAAATAGCAATCTTAAATAATCATAGATTTCGGTAATAGTGCCAACGGTTGAACGAGGGTTTTTAGAGTTCGATTTTTGATCAATTGAAATGGCTGGCGATAAACCTTCAATATAATCGACATCTGGTTTTTCCATAATACCCAAAAATTGCCTGGCGTAAGCTGATAAACTTTCCACATAGCGACGCTGGCCTTCAGCATAAATTGTGTCAAAAGCCAAAGAGGATTTACCAGAACCGGACAAACCAGTTATCACGGTGAATTTGTTTCTAGGAATTTCTACTTTGATATTTTTGAGATTATGTTCTCTGGCTCCGACAATCTTAATTTTTTCTCCTGATATCTGTCGAGACCTCTCTTTGTTCAACATATAAGTCCTTAAAATTATAACTAATATCTAATCAAAAATTATAGCATACTTGTCAAGCCCAGTAAAGTCCGTTTGGCTAGATTTTACTGGGCTTGACAAGAAATTTTGGGTTTGATAGAATAAAGATAGATTAATATTCCTTGAATTGTAGGAGGTGGCTCTTCAGGAAGTTATCCACCAAACTTTTCTATTTTAGATAAAGACTTGACATAAAAAAAATAATAATATAGAATATAAATTAAATATAACTCCCAAATGTTGTTAGGTAGAATTCAGTTGTTCCGACAAATCGGAACGGTTGAAAGTTGTTTAACAGCTCGTATCGCTATCATTCCTTACTACTACATACCACAAAGAAAGGAGGTCCCTCCAATGGACCAGCTGGCCCAACTGCAGCAAATCCTGATAAAGATTACTGGGGACCTCCGAGGCAACCCGGAGATCCTGGACCTTATCAGGGACCAAGCCAGTGTAGGGGATGTAGTCGTACTGATCGGGGGAGGCACAGACATCACTGAGGCCCTGAAATCTCAAGATCCAGCATATGAACCAAACTTCCGAGAAGAAGGAAGGGTACTCACAGAACCATGGCAGAAAATAGTTGCTAAAAAAGTACTAGAGAATAATCGAAGCTATCTCCAGAAAAAACTAAGAAACGCACAAATAACAGCAAAAGTGATAATACCGGTGATGCAACCGACGCCTGGAGTAATCTGCCATGTCAATGCGGACAAATACGCTGCTCATCTCTCTAACGGCTTTGATAGGGTTTTCATCATAACCTTGCCAAAAAGACTCAGAGCCAAAAAGAAAGAGTTTGCAACGCATCTCCGCGACTATCCTGACAAGATCGAGATCGTATCGATCGACGAAATAGGAACAAAAGCTGAAGCTGAAATAAAACAAGAACTCGTTTGTGCCTAACCACCCTCCCCCAACGCCGTACCTAACTGGCAGTAACCAAATATTGAGATTAAAACCTCGATCCCTTTGGCTACTGCCACTTTTTTTATTAAAAGAATTTGTTATAATGGAATAAATAATAAAATTAATCTCAAAAATCTTTGATTTTTGAAGAGGAGCCCCGACGTGACGTCGGGGCGACGAAAAGGAGTTAAAATGCCTATGTTTGAACAAAACAAAGGAACTAAAAAAGTCGACGAAACTATTGTCGGCATCGATGTGACCTTAACCGGCAATTTAAAAAGCGAGGGAAACATCCAGATAAATGGAAAGGTAAAAGGAACCATAGCCACAAAAAGTGATATTGTTGTTGGCGAACAAGCAATGATCGATGGTTCTGTTAAAGCTAAAAATGTTCTTATCACAGGGACGGTCCAAGGAAATATTGAAACTTCAGATGATTTAGAAATCTCTCCAACCGGAAAGGTATTTGGGGATTTGGCAACTAAAAACTTGATCATAAAAAAGGGTGCAACTTTTTCTGGAAAAAGTATGATGGGAGAAAAAAAGAAAAAAGAAACCAAACCAGTTTATGAACTGGAAGAAGAACCAAAAACACAGGAACAAACTAAAACAAAGTAAAAACTAAATGTACTATTTTATTTTAGAGCAATCTAAAAATAGATGGCAGTCTACCTTTCAAAATAAGGTTATATCATTTTTGGAAGATTTGCAGATAATCGGTGAGGTGGCTAAAGCCAATCCTATCCAAAAACCAGAAGAACTATGTCAGATGGGATTAAAAAAAGGATATAACACTATTGTTGTTATAGGAACAGATACAACAATTAGTAGATTAGGGGCACAGATTGCTCAAAAGGAAGCTACTTTAGGAATTATTCCCACAGATCCTAAAAGTAGTTTTTATGGTCTAATTGGCGCTAATAGTTGGGAGGAGGCGGCTTCGGCTTTACCCAAAAGAAGAGTAGAAACTTTTGATATGGGAAAAGTAGGAGAAGATCAATTTTTCTTAACTTATGTTAAAATTGTAGCTCCTAAAAAAAGAAAAATATCACAAACAATAATAAAATTCAAAGACTTTGAAGTTGATGTACCTGCCATAGAAACTATCATAGCAAACGGGGCTTTAGAAAAAGCCAATTCTAAAATTGTTCGGGAAAGTTTTTCAGATGGATTGCTGGATATTTTTGTCTCCACCAAGGCTAAAAAAAAGAAAGGTTCAATTTTTTCCACCCTTTTTAAAACAGAGGAACAAAAACCGACTTTTTCGAGTATTTTCCACGCTAAAACAATAAAAATAGCAGGTGCTGAACAAATTTTAAATATTACTTCACCTGATCAAAAAATTTTAAATAAAACTCCAGCTGTGATTAGTATTGTTCCTCAAGCTGTCAAAATTATTATTAAAAAAGCCTCAAAGACTTGAATAAAATTAAAATATTGGTATACTTAAAAGGTAGGAGGTAACAATTAAGAAAAATTTGAAGATTAACTGGCAAATTCGAGCCCCCAAAGTGCGCCTAATTGACGAAAACGGAAAGATTGAGGGTGTTTTCGAGCGCAATAAGGCGATTTTTTTTGCCAAAAATAGGGGGTATGATTTAGCCTTAATCTCCGAAAATGCCCAACCGCCGGTTGCTAAATTAATCAATTACGGTAAGTACAAGTATAAACAGGAAAAGTCAGCTCAAAAATCAAAAAAGAAAAGAACAGGATTAAAAGAAATCAGATTAAGTATGAAAATCTCAGAGCATGATCTGGGAATTAAAGTTAACCGAGCTGAAAAATTTCTTGATAAAGGCCACAAGGTAAAAATCAATTTAAGGTTAAAGGGACGCGAGATGCAATTTCAGCAAAAAGCACTCAAATTGCTGGAAGAAATTGTTGAAAAGTTAGAAGAAAAAGGAGAAGTCGAAACAAAACCCTACAAAGAACGAAATCAGTTCATTGTCCAGTTAAAACCAAAATAATGCTTTTACGAATTACAAATTTCGCCAGCTGGCGAATACAAATGTACGAATAATATATTTGTACACTCGCGGTATTCGTAATTAGTAGAATTATTAAGGAATTTTCATGAAACTAAAAACACATAAAGGATTAGCAAAACGAATCAAAAAAACCAAGGCTGGGAAAATAAAAAGAAGATCAGCCTATATTTCGCATTTATTAGAAAAAAAATCTAAATCTAGAAAACGGAGACACGGCGGGTTAAAAGATGTGGCAACAGCTGATAAGAAAAAAGTCAAAAAATTACTCCCCTATTAAAAAAATATAAAATTAAAAAGCAAAGAGCAAAAATACAAATCAAAATTCAAAAATAATAAAAATTTTAATCTATATCTTTTATTTTTTATCTTTAATTTTTGATTTTGACGACCGAAAGGAGAAATTATGCCTCGAGTAAAACGTGGCACAACAGTCAAGAAAAAACATAAAAAAATAAAAAGAGAAGTTCGCGGATACTTGAAAACCCGACGAGCTTCTGTTAAAAAAGCCAAAGAAGCTTTAATTAAAGCTGGGCAACATGCTTATCGAGACCGTAAGCGCAAAAAAAGAGAGATGCGTAAGCTTTGGATTATTCGTTTAAATGCCGCTCTCAGAGAACATGGATTAACCTATTCTAAATTTATCAATCTTTTGAAAAAAAATAATATTGAATTAGACCGTAAAATATTATCTCAAATGGCCGAAAAAGAGCCTGAAATTTTTGAAAAAATTGTCAAAGAAGTGAAAAGTTAAATAAATATTATCGACCTCGGAAAAAAATCAGAACATTATCACGAATCTGGGTAAACCAGGGTGGATTTTTGTAAAATAAGTAAGCTAAAATAGCTAAAATAATAATACCTGTGATGCAACCAAAAGTTCGATTAACGCAATGTCTACCAACATCAGAAACACCATATCCCAACCCAGTATGCACTCTCGGCCTAAAAGACGGAAACCTAAAGACCATTATCCCTCCTAAAGTTATAATTTTCCTAATTTAGATTTAATTTTTCTGCCCACGGATTTTTTTATTATTTTTAAAGGATTTGTATAAATTTTTTCTTTGAGTTGATTTTCAGTTAAAGTACCATCTAAAACTAATCCATAACATTTACTGATAAAATTTCTGAATCCAGCAAAGCCGGTTTTTCTCGGCAATGGCGCGTAATCTGAAGCAATGCAATCTATTGTCCCATCAGATAGCCCTTTTTTAATTTCTTTGATATCTTTTTCATCTCCTAAAGGCGGATTGACTTTGTGATTTTCTGAATCTCGAGAATAAATAAAATAATGCGGGCAAGTTTCTGCAGTAAATTTTAAACCTTTATTTTTGGCTCTTCTTAAAATTCGAACACTCTCCTTTTTGCTAATATGCTGAAAATGTAACTTACCCCCTATTTCAGCTAATACTTTCAAATACTTTTTTAACATTTCAACTTCTGGTTCTAAATGCGCCAATATTGAGACATCTTGATTTAAAAGTTCGGCCAACAACTTTAAATTTTTTAAACATTTGCCGTCATCTGAAAATCCAACCACATAATTTTTAATTTTTTCTATATTAACTAGTTTTTTACCTTCTAAGTTTTTGGTAGCGGCCGACACTGGCAAAGTTTTCAGATATCTTTTTACCTGAAGCGATTTTTTAATTCTTTCTAAAGTATCCAAAGGCGGCTGACAATTTGCCATATAAACCACTAAATCAATACCTGACTCTTTGGCAATTTTTGTATGTTTTTGGATATCATTGCGCAAATGTGTGTGTAAATCAATTACCGGAAATAAATTTCTAAACATTTTATTTATCTTTAATTTTAATAAATGTCTTGTTCTTTTGGGCCCGCCATAAGCTACGCATACAGGCGGGTAAACGATATTGAATTTATCTCTAATAAACTTCTTGTTCCTTGGGCCTATATTGGATTGCTTCGGCAATATGTTGGGGTTTTATATTTTCTGTCCCCTCTAAATCAGCAATTGTTCTAGCTAATTTCAAAATACGATGATAGGCACGAGCTGATAAATTAAGTTGATTAACCGCTGTTTTCAACAATTCCTGGGATTTTTCATTTATTGAACAGAATTTCTTAATATCTTGTATTCTCATTTCAGAATTGGTAGAGATTTTAGAATTCTCCCCGCCAAAGGCGGGTTCGCCTTGGACGGAAAATCTCTTTCTCTGTCCCTGTCTCGCCCGCTCAACCCTATCTCTAATTTTGCCTGATTCTTCAGCCACTTTCTCTGAAGCCAACTTTTCATATTTTACCTGAGGCACTTCAATATGAATATCAATTCTATCTATTAATGGCCCAGAAATCTTTTTCTGATATCTGATAATTTGGGCCGCCGTACAAACACATTGCTTTTTAGGATCTTTCAAAAAGCCACAAGGGCAAGGATTCATCGCTGCCACCAAATTGAAATGGGCGGGAAATTGCAAAGTGCCAGAAGCTCTGGCAACAGTAATTGTTCGATCTTCCAGGGGTTGCCTTAAAGCCTCCAAAACGGCTCGGCCAAATTCTGGCAATTCGTCCAAAAATAAAACTCCTTTGTGGGCTAAGGTAACTTCGCCGGGTTTTGGGTATTGACCTCCGCCAACTAAAGAAATGTCGGAAGCTGTATGATGTGGAGTACGGAAAGGCCGTGTAAAAATCAAGGGATTATCTGTGGGCAAAATTCCAGCTACAGAATATATTTTAGTCACTTCCAAAGATTCTTGCCGAGTCATTTGGGGCATAATCGAGGGTAAAGCGCGGGCTAATAAGGTCTTACCTGCTCCGGGTGGTCCTGACATTAGGACATTATGGGCACCTGCTGCAGCAATTTCGAGGGCGCGTTTTGCTTGTTCTTGCCCCTTAATAAAAGCCATATCATAGTCATAAATATCAGGAGATTCTGTGTTAAGGTGTCCGGCCGATTTTTCAGGCTTGATTTTCTTTTCACCTTTGAGATGATAAATTAGTTGTTTTAGCGACGTTACTGGATGAATTTTTAAACCTTCGACCAACAAAGCTTCAGTGGTATTTTGTTTAGGCAAAAATATATCAGAAATTCCTTTGGCTTTGGCCATTAAGACAATTGGCAAAATACCGTTAACTTTTCTTAAATTTCCATTCAAAGATAACTCGCCTAAAAATAAAGTCTTGGCTGGATCTGCTAGTTGTCCGATCTGCTCAGTCGCAGTTAATATTCCAACGGCAATCGGTAGATCGTAAGCGGGACCAACTTTGGGCAAATCAGCCGGAGCTAAATTAACCGTCAGCCTACGATCGGCCATTTTGGCTTTAGAATTTTTAATTGCAGATCTTACTCTTTCTTTTGATTCTTCTACTGCTTTGTCTGGCAAGCCAACAATATTAAAAACAGGCAATCCTTGAGAAATATCAGATTCAACTTCAATTGGCACCGCATCTAAACCGACCACTGCTGCAGATAAAATTTTCGCTACCGGCATTTTTGCCTCCATTTTCTATTCTACCATAAATCAAAAAATCCCTGTCTCGACTTGGTCGAGCCAAGGCGGGCCACCTCTTGAGTGGAAAGACAATATCTTTTTATTTTAAAAACTTAATAATTAATTTTTTGGCTTGTTCGGGATTTGAGACCCACTTAATTTTTGAGTCTCGTCTAAACCATGTCATCTGTCTTTTGGCGAAATTTCTCGTTTTTTGTTTAGCTTTTTCTACTGCCTCATCTAAAGTAATTTTGCCGCGTACATATTCGCCTATCTCTTTATATACCAAACCTGACAAGGCAGGTAGATTAAAATCATATCCAATTTTATATAATTTTTTGACCTCATCAACTAACCCTTCTTTTATCATCTGGCCTGTTCTTTTATTAATTTGCTGATACAATTTTTGACGAGGAATTTTAATACCGATTTTTAAAATCTGAAAATCAGGTCTTTCGCTCCGCTGCAGTTCAGAAAATTTTTTGCCAGTTGTCAAACATACTTCTAAAGCTCTAATTATTCTTCTTTTGTTTTTAACATCAATCTTTTGGGTCGCTTCAGGATCTAATTTTTTAAGTTGTTTTATGAGCTGCGTTTCAGATTTTTGAACCAGTTTTTTTCTTAATTTTTTGTCCGCGGATAGAGCTGGGATTTTAAAACCTTCACACACCGCATCAATGTATAAACCTGAACCGCCAATTAAAAAAGGAATTTTCCCGCGCTTTAAAATTTCGGCAATTTTTTGAAAAGCTAATTTCTGAAACTCTGCCACTGAAAACCGCTGATCGGGTTTTATAATATCTAAAAGATAGTGGGGAATAACTTTTTGTTCGTCTCGAGTGGGTTTTGCTGTCCCAATATCCATATTTTCATAGATCGTTCTGGAATCTGCTGAAATAATTTCTCCGCCAAATTTCTTGGCTAATTGAATAGCTAAAGAGGTTTTCCCCGAAGCTGTCGGACCTAAAATGACAATCAAGGGTTTTTCCATTAGAGACCTTTTTGAATCACATCTGCTAGTATCTTAAAACCACCGGTTTTTGATAACCAAGCTAAGCTCAAAAAAGCTATAAAAAGAAAAAAGACAATAATCGTGGCCATGATTTTATCCCTGCGACTAATAATCATAAAAGCTCCTCTGCTCTATTTTAGCAAAATTATTCTATTTTCACAATTTTTT
>SDBU01005543.1_pt1 | contig 15066 bp, 12 predicted proteins | sample 2277071 | NCBI WGS metagenome assembly SDBU01 (sample SAMN10397929, study PRJNA504765) | marine sediment metagenome | isolation source: marine sediment core GS08_GC12, 126 cmbsf | place: Arctic Ocean: Gakkel Ridge, Loki's castle | collected 2008
CTTGAGGGACGTGCCAAGCGAGGCTACCGTTCTTGTTGCAGTAACCATTTTTCTTTTTGCGGACCCGCCCTGTTTCCACCGTATTAGGCGGTCTATTCTGAACTCAGCCACCTTTAGCTTTTTCGGCGTATCAGGTGGTCGTGAGTTTTTAATTCACGCCTATGGTCGGGGTGGCCGGATTCGAACCGGCGACCACCTGAACCCCATTCAGGTGCGCTACCTGGCTGCGCTACACCCCGCCCTACCCCAAACCTCTATCAAAAAAGATACTAGCATAAATTATTTCTAACCGCAAGTAAGGATGTTGCTTGCCTGAAGCCCCCTTTTCCCAAGCTGGGTTTGAAAAAGAGTGCTTTTTGAGTTATAAATAAAGGGTGCTTAATGCCACTTTATTAATCTAACTGGAGTTGAACTTGGCTAAAAAGAATCGAGAGAGAAAACCGCGTGAAGTTACCAAACGTCAGCTTTCCCGATGGCAACAGCAAAGGAAACGAGAGCATCTTGTTCGCTACCTAGGGATTTTCATCATTGCTGCTGTTCTGTTGGTAATCGGGACCGGGTGGTATATCAGCCAGTATCGGCCACTGCATAAAACTGTAATTACCGTAAATGACACAAATTTTGATATGGATTACTACATAGGTATGCTTAAGTATTATGGGGCAGGCCAATCCAGCCTGAACCTGTCTATTCTGGCCAGGGAGATAGAGAAAACCATTGGGCAAAATGAACTGGTCACGCAAGGGGCCCTGGCGTTGGATATCAGTGTTGGCAACGACGAGGTGAAGGCCGAACTGGAGAGGCGTGACCTACCGTTAAGTAAGCACCACAAGGATATGGTCAGAACTGAGCTACTGGTAAAAAAACTACTGGACGAATATTTTGAGCACCAGGTGCCGGTATCCGATGAGCAGTACCACATTCTTGCCATGTTTCTGGAGAGTGAGGGGCAGGCCCTGGAGGTCAGCGACAGACTGGAGGCCGGTGAGGATTTTGCTGACCTGGCGGCTGAGCTCTCTGTGGATGGTGTCACCAAAGAGAAAAAGGGAGACCTTGGTTGGCACCCTAAAGACATCATGGCTGAACTGCTGAATAGTTCAATACCCGAAGACTACGCCTTTAATGCAATGGTAGGAGTGCTAAGCCCGCCATTGTACGATGAAGACAGAACCAAATCAGGCAGTTACTGGTTGATTAAGGTGCTGGAACGGAAAGAAGACTCTGACGAAGCCCATATCCTGGCTATGCTGTTGGGCAGTGAACAGCAAGCTAATAAGGCCAGAGTCAGACTGGAGGCTGGTGAGGACTTTGCTGAGGTAGCCGGTGAGCTTTCTCAACTGGATGAGGCCAAAGAAAATGGCGGCGATATGGGCTGGTTGATCCAGGGTACCTCGAGCCCAATCATTGATGAGTTTGCTTTTAACCTCGAAGTAGAGCTGGAAACAACAAGCGAGCCACTCCACGATGACAAAGCCCTGACTACCGGAGGCTACTGGCTGGTAAAGGTGCTGGGAAAAGAGGATAATAGAGAGATTGAAGATGAGGATAGGACTGCACTAAAGGGCAAGGTCTTGAACGAATGGATTAACTCATTATGGGACAACCCTGATAACAAAATCGAGAGCTTTCTGGATAGCGAGAAAATATCCTGGGCAATCGAGAAAGTGCTGGGAAGCTAGGAAAATGAAGAAAAAGAGCGTTGGGGTTGGCTTGATGGGGTTGGGGGTAGTCGGTGGGCAGGTGGCCAGGGTTTTAATAGACAGGGGTGAGGTTCTCGCCGAGCATGTCGGCTGTCCACTAGCCCTGCAGCGGGTAAAGGTATTGCCGTCGGATTTAACTCGCCCCCAGGCCAAAGAAATGGAACCCCGGCTTTTTACCACCGATGCTGACGAGTTTTACGCTGACCAGGAGATAGACATAGTCGTTGAGGTAATAGGTGGCGAAAGCCCCGCCCTGGAGTATATCCGGAGGGCACTCTCCACAGGCAAACATGTAGTCACCGCCAACAAGGAGGTAATCGCCAAACACGGGGCGGAACTGTTTGCCCTGGCTCAAAAGCATCAGGTAGGCCTGCACTTTGAAGCCAGCGCCGGCGGCGGTATCCCCCTGATTTCTCCTTTCCAGCATGACCTGGTGGCCAACCGGATAGAGGGTATTTACGCCATAATAAATGGCACCACCAACTACATCCTCACCATAATGGCGCGGGGGGGCATGGACTTTTCCCTGGCCCTTAAGAGCGCTCAAGAGTCTGGCTTTGCTGAAGCCAATCCGGAAAATGATATCAACGGGATAGATGCCGCCTACAAGCTGGCTATTCTGGCCTCACTGGCCTTTCACCGACAGGTCAGGCCCGAAGATGTCTACCATGAAGGGATTGCCCGGCTCAGCCGCCAGGACTTCCAGTATGCTAAGGAACTTGGTTTCACCATCAAGCTACTGGCGATAGCTAAACGGAGTGATGACTCGATTGAAGCCAGGGTGCACCCCGTTTTTATTCCCGAAGACTCCCTCCTGGCCAAGGTTGACGGGGTCAATAATGCTATCCTGGTTGAAGGCGACCTGGTGGGCAAGGTGCTTTTCTACGGTCAGGGTGCCGGTGGACTACCCACCAGCAGCGCCATAATAGCCGACGTGGTGTCAGCGGCACAGGATATTGTTACCGGCGTTGGTAATAGAATCCGCTGGAAGCTGCAGACGGGCCGACCCATCAAACCGATGGCGGAGATTGAGACCCAGTACTATCTCAGACTGAATGTTGCCGACCGGCCCGGGGTCCTGGCCCAGATATCAAAGATTTTAGGCGACCACCTGATTAGCATTTCTTCGGTTATCCAGAAGCTGACTGATAAGGCGGCTCAAAGCGCCGAACTCGTCGTTATGACTCACCCGGCGCAGGAGAAGGCAATGAAGCAGGCTCTGGAAGAGGTGGCACACCTGGAAGTGGTGAAGGAGATAAGTAACTTTATCAGGGTTGAAGAGTGAAATCTGGCGTTCTGTTCAAGTACAAGGACTTTCTGCCGGTGACACCCAAGACACCAAGGTTATCCATAGGCGAGGGCAATACTCCACTGGTCAGGTGCCGTCAACTGGAAAAGGAAACTGGCTGTGGTGAGCTATATTTCAAACTGGAGGGGTGCAACCCTACCGGTTCATTTAAGGACCGGGGCATGGTAGTAGCCGTAGCCAAGGCACTGGAAGAGGACACTAAGGCTATAATGTGCGCGTCCACCGGTAACACCAGCGCCTCAGCCGCCGCCTTTGCCGCCCATTGTGGGCTTACGGCGGTTATTGTCGTGCCCCAGGGTAACATCGCCCCGGGTAAACTGGCTCAAGCTCTGATACACGGGGCAAGAATAGTCGCCATTGACGGCAACTTTGACCAGGCTCTCCAAATAGTACGAAGCCTGACCGCCAAGCACCCGGTTACTCTGGTAAACTCGCTCAACCCAAACCGCATCGCGGGACAGAAAACGGCCGCCTTTGAGATTATCGACGTTCTCGGTGAGGCTCCAGACTACCTGTTTATTCCGGTAGGCAATGCCGGTAACATTACCGCTTACTGGAAGGGCTTTGTTGAGTATTATCAGGCCGGTAAAGCCAAGAATAAACCGGCAATGATGGGCTTCCAGGCCGAGGGAGCCGCCCCTATTGTCCGGGGCTATCCTGTCGAGCACCCGGAGACCGTGGCCACGGCCATACGGATTGGCAACCCGGCTAGCTGGCAGAAGGCAGTGGCCGCCCGCGACGAGTCCGGCGGCATCATTGATATGGCCAGTGATACCGAGATTCTGGCCGCACAAGAGCTTCTGGCGGCCCGGGGAGGAATCTTTGGCGAGCCGGCCTCAGCCGCTTCTCTAGCCGGCCTGATTAAGCTCGCCAGGTCAGGCACGGACTTCTCCCAGAAGCGTGTGGTCTGTGTGATAACCGGCACCGGGCTGAAGGATACTGACATCGCGCTGAAAGGAGCCGAGCCCTTCCTTGAGGTTCCGGCTGACTCAGCCGCCGTGGAGCAAGCCCTGGGCTGGGGCTAGCCAACAACAAAAGGAGGTTATTAATGACCAAGGCAATTATTGAAGACGTGGGTAGATTCAATCACCAGTATCCCAGGACGGCAGTAATAGTTACCGCACAGGCTAAAGGGAAGAAAAATGCCATGGCTGTAGCCTGGCATACACCTATCTCTTATAAGCCACCTCTTTACGGTATATCTGTCTTCGTCAAACGGTTTACCTACGAGCTTATTATTGAGAGCAAGGAGTTCGGGATTAATTTCTTGCCACTAGAAGCGGCTGAACTAATTGCCGCGGTGGGGGGTAGTGGCGGCCGCTACGTAGATAAATTTCAGAAGTTTAATATTGCCCTGGACAAGCCGACAAAGACCGAGGTGCCTATCCTCGAGGCAGCCTATGCCGCCTACGAGTGCAAATTGGTTGATGACCGGGGCCGTGGTGACCACCAACTGCTGGTGGGGGAGGTGGTAGCCGTGCATCTCCTTGAGGGAGCTTTTACCGCTGAGGGTGTACTGGACTTGAATCAGGTCAGCCCGGCTTTGTTTCTGGGTCTGGACTACTATCTTAGCCCGGATAAGAACAGCTTAAGATTCCTCGACCGCAAGGTCCATGGCCGGTGCTGAAGGAGGAATAGAGTGTTTGATGATAGCCGCATTGAGGCCGCCGTAAGTTCCATAATTCAAGCTATCGGGGAAGACCCCAACCGGGAAGGGCTATTAGATACTCCAAAACGGGTAGCCGAAATGTATGCCGAGCTTTTCATGGGGATTAGCCTGAACCCCGCAGAGGAGCTAACGGCAGGTTACGAGCTGGGGCACCGGGAGATGGTGATAGTCAAGGACATTCCCTTCTACTCCATGTGTGAGCATCACCTTTTACCATTTTACGGTGTAGCCCACGTGGGCTATATTCCTGACATCAACGGACGCGTGGTCGGCATCAGTAAACTGGCGAGAGTGGTGGAAATCATTGCCAGACGCCCCCAAATTCAGGAAAGAATGACCACTGAAATCGCCGATGCCATCGTAGAAGGACTCAATCCCTCCGGGGTGGCGGTTGTGGTCCAGGCCGAGCACCTGTGCATGGTTATGCGCGGCATTAAAAAACCGGGAAGCGCTATCATCACCTCAGCAATTAGAGGCGCCTTTCGCAGTTACCCGGAGAGCCGGGCTGAATTCTTTTCTTTAATACAGGGTAAATAATCCCCTTATTCACCCATAATCTGCAATATGATTTGTCTTGACCGCGGTCGGTTATCGAAATCAACCAGGACTACCTGCTGCCAGGTGCCTAAAGTCAAGCTTTTGTCAGCAAAAGGGATTACCAACGAGGGACCCAATAGTGAGGCACGGACGTGAGAATATCCATTGCCGTCACCCCAGCGGCGGTCATGACTGTAGGTGATGTTTTTAGGGACACTCCGCTCCCACATACTCTGGAAGTCAGAGATTAAGCCAGGCTCAAATTCAATGGTAGTTACTGCCGCCGTTGAACCGGGGACGAACAGGGTAACCGTTCCGTTCCTGATATCCGTCTCGCTTACCACTTGTTGCACCTGAGGCGTAATATCAATAATATCACACTCTCCCTTACTTTGCAGGCTAATTCTCTTGGTTACTACCATAATAAACCTCCAGTTAATGTCTCCTACATTATAGGGGAAAGGGGGGTGAGAAGAGAAAATAGTTATTCTAAGGCATACTTGCGAAACACTAAAAGCTGTGTTAGGATAGTGAAACCTCAATAGGAGAAAAGCAAATGGCAGAAGATTATGTCCCACCTGAGTTTGGAGTAGATGGCTTCAATTGTCCTAATTGTACTATTTGGGCTCACCAAAATTGGTACTTCGGAACAACGGCCACGACGAGTCAGCGTGGTGGGGGTGGGACAAGAAGTTTGCCTTCAATTAGTGCATCTGTTTGCGCTAGATGTAACCATTTTGCTCTGTGGAGGGATAAGCAATTATTGTACCCGCAAACGTATGTAACACCCCGACCCACTGCCGATATGCCGCCAGATGTAAAAGATGACTATGAAGAAGCACAAGCCATATTTAGTCAGTCACCACGCGGTGCGGCTGCGCTTCTAAGACTGGCTATCCAGAAGCTTGTAATTGCGCTTGGTGAGAGTGGTGATGACCTTAATAAAGATATTGGCAATTTAGTCAAGAAGGGGCTTCCAAAACTTATCCAAAAGTCTCTCGATATAGTACGCGTTGTAGGAAACAATGCGGTGCATCCGGGGTTGATTGATGTGGAAGACAATCCAGAAGTAGCAGGTAAGCTTTTCGGGCTAGTTAATCTGATAGTGGAGACCATGATAAGTCAGCCCAAGAAAGTCAGTGAGCTGTATGAAGCGCTACCAGAGGGAGCAAAAGAGCAAATAGCTAGGAGAGACAAGGAAGTTGCCTCCCAGTGAGGGAAAAAGTCTTCAGTCAGGCACAAAATAGTTTATCTTAGGCTAGCTAGCCTGAGAGGTAGTTTTAGTTTATCCTGCCCGGCAATTTTCTTGACTCAACCGTCGGCATCGGTCTCAGACACCTTTCCCTTTATCACCCCCAATAATACTCGGGCTCAGCCTGTTTGCCATAGCCCAATAAATCGTCCGCCCGGATAAACAGGGAATCCAGCCACGGGGTATTCTTCACTCCCCAGCGCACCCAGCGATGCATCTTTCCCGGCGGCTTGTTGAAGGGACACACCCGGATGCAGATGCCGCAATCACTGCCAGTTCGAGCCATAAAAGCAAAACAATTTTCCGTATTTAGCGGCCACCTGAGCAGTCCCTCACGATTACAGATATTGTTTATCTTGGCCGTTGGTGGCGTCTTCATAATCGCCTGACCGGGACAAAATCTGGCACATTGGTTACACTTCACACAAAAATCCCAGACGCCAAAATCAGTGGGTTCATCAAGTACTAGCGGCATATCGGTAAAAATCTTATTTAACCGCACCCGGGGGCCATATTCCGGGGTGATAAGCAGCCCCATACGCGATAGCTCGCCCAGACCGGCATCTATAGCCAGCGGTATGCTATTTGCCGTATCGTTGCTCATGGGTATCGCTTTGTAGCCCAGCCCCCGTATGTACTGGGCCAGCAGGGCGCTGGTAACGGACATCCTTGAATATACAGTGGACACGGCCGCGTCCGCTATATGGCCAGGGGCCCGCTTTATCCCGGCATAATCCATTTCATGTGCCATGACTATGGCATAGATATACTCCTTGCCTATCTCCACTGGCTTGTGTTCCTTTTTCAGGGTATGGTAAGAATGTGAGTAGAGCCACCGTCTATCCAGCACGCATACTCCCACCAGCGAAGCCCCAAATAATTTAGCGGCTTTTTTGACCGCCCTGGTTGCCTCAGCCGGACCGCCAGCTTCCAGCTTCAACCCTTGCGGCATCCGGGTGGTGTCAGTCCGGCCCACTGACCCGGCTTCCCACGCCTCCAGTCCCTCCCCACCGGTAAATTGACCACTGCCGAAGTCTAACGCCACGTGCCAGCCCGCCATCGCCAGCGCCATCTCTTTAAGGGTGTACCCTTCTCTCTCCTGAGGCATGGCCAGACCGCTAAATCGGGCATAGTATGCCTTCGCCAAATCGCGCATCGCCGGGTCCCAGGTAGCCCTCTTGAGCATCTCATTCTTCTGGTCAAAGCTTTCTACCTGCCCGACCACATACCTGTCAGTCCCCTTAGCCGCTGAACGAGGTTTCACTTTCTATCTCCTTAAATCCGCTTCAGCTAAAGTAAACTCTCCTGGCACAGATAATATGCCCACGCTGCCTTAACTGTCAAGCCTGGTCTAACCAACCAGCAGGTCAACGAACCTGTTCTGCCTGATGTCCACCAGACCGGCTTCGCATATGCGCAGGAAGGGGATACCACCCGTAGTCAGCACGGACAGGGTCGGCCGTATATCCTGCTGGGTACAGCCCAGTTGAGCCGCCGTTTGCTGAATATGGTGAAGTGTCTCGGATATAGTTTCCATGGGCAACATGGTAATCAAGCCGCCAATGGGGAGCGCCATTTCAGCCAGTATTCTGCCGCCGGCACAGACGACAATGCCCCCGTTTAGTTCCCTAATCCGGTTCACCGCCTGCGCCATATCGGCTTCACTGACACCGACGACAACCATATCGCAGGTATCCCAGGCAGTGCTGGTAGCAATGGCTCCCCGCTTAAACCCCATTCCCCTGACGAAGCCAGTAAAAGTCTTATCGGTCCAGTGGGACCGCTCAATGGCAGCCACTTTTATTACGTCCTGGCTGGTATCTGACGCCACCAGACCATCCAACGCCGGAAGCTCCAAAATAGCTTCCCGGGTAACCAGATACGTTACCTGGTCTATCACCCTTACCTTAGCTTTACGGTGATTGCCATCTATCCGCACGGCAAAGTCATCAGCCCCGAAGTCCCTGGTCAGGCGTATCGTGTTCTGTGTTGATTTGGGGTAGGTGTGTTTCCGGGGCTGAACCAGAAGCTCTCCATTCCTGGCTACCACCTGCCCGTTGCTGATTACATACTCAGGCTGGATGGTGTCCAGGTCAGGAATGATGACAATATCGGCATACTTCCCCGGGGCAATGCCGCCAATGAAGTCATCCAAGCCAAAGCGCTGGGCAACATTTATCGTTGCCATCTGTATCGCCAGAACCGGGTCGAAGCCAAGTTTAATCGCTTTCTGAACAATGAATTCCATGTAGCCGTCAGCGACAAGCTGCCACGGCCCCAGGCCATCACTGGCCAGAATCAATCGCCGCAAATCAATATTCTCATCCTTTATCCTCGCAATAGCCTCTGTTTCCCTTCTGGTTTCGCCCTCCCTGACGAGCACAAACATCCCCAGTCGTAACCGTTCCAAGACCTCTTCCGCCGTGGTCGGTTCATGGCAGGAAGAGACGCCCAGCGAGGCATACGCCTGGAGCTTGTTGCCCTTAGCCCCGGCCGTGTGTCCATCGACTATCTTGCCCAATCTTACCGTCTCAGCGATAAGGCTCAGGGTTACCCCATCGCCGTCGACAACCGGACCCCAGAATGACTCACCCAGGCCGATAACCCCCTTGGTTCTAAGCAGCCGGCGTAGCTCACCGCCGGTCAGGGCATGTTCCTTAGCTACCGGACTGGTACTAACCAGGGGCGGCACGGTAGCCAAACACTTAATCGGCTGATTCCTGGCTGACCTTACGAATTCAATGACACCCTGGTATCCCAGGCAAAAACCAAACTCCATAGTCTCGGTAATGATAGTGGTCGTGCCCCCCTTCATGGCATACCTCAGCACTTCACTTATGGAATAAAGGCCGTTTAACAGGTGGGTGTGGCCATCAATGAACCCGGGAACAAGGGTCTTTCCGCTAGCATCAATGACCCGGGTGGCGGGACTAATGGACTGCTGGGCATTCTTGCCCACGTAAGCTATCCTGTCCCCCTTAATGAGCACGGTGTCGCCGGTAAGCACCTCACCGGTATACACGTTGACAATACTCCCGTTGACTATGGCTAAATCAGCCTCCGCCTCCCCCAGAGCTACTTTCATAAGTTGCTGCGCCGCCTCTCTCGCGGCGGCTCGATCGACTAATTCTGACATAAATAAAACTCCCTCTATTCCAATGAATATTCTGTGGCTACCAGCCCAGTTCATCCCAGAAGACATCATCCAGGTCGAACACCGGGCCGTCATGGCATACCTGCTTAAGACCCCGTTTTGTCTTCACCGTGCAGCCGTAACATACTCCCAGCCCGCACCCCATCCTCACCTCCAGGGAAACCTGGACCGGCTTACCTTTCAGCAGGTCCTCCCTCTTAGCGTACATCTCTTGATACATTGGTATAGGTCCGCAGGCAAAGACCTGGTCTGCCCAGTCAACAAAATCAGGCAACAGATCGGTTACTAAGCCTATCTTCCCAATGCTACCGTCCTCCGTAGATGAAATTAACTCCATGTTAGGGGACATAAGATGTGCAGGATACCGGTTCACGTTTGCGGTACCATAGAGCAGTGTTACCGAATGTTCTCTCCTCAAGGCTTCGTGGGCCAGGAAGCGCAATGGGGCAATGCCGATTCCGCCAGCTACCAGTAACAGGTTTTTTGAAGCGGGGTTAATAGAAAAGCCGTTGCCCAGTGGTCCGAACAACTCTACCCTATCGCCTTTATGCCGTTGCGACAACCAGTTGGTGCCCTTACCGTCTTCCCATACGGCGAAGAAAAGAGCAATATTGTCGTCATTTACCTGATGAATGCTAAAGGGACGCGGCAGAAGGCATTCTTCCCCACAGCGCACCATGACGAACTGGCCCGGCCTGGCTTCGGTGGCTATATCCGGGCACCTTAACCAGATAATCCAGCTACTTAATATAGTTCGGGCATTAGGGCGTTTAAACTCTGGCAAAATCTTGTTGTTATCAATAACCCTGGCTGATACGTGCTTCAAACCGGCTCCTTATTGCGGTAGTCGGGCAGGGGTTGGGCGTGATAGACCTGGCCGCCATCAACCAATACGGTCAAAACCGCCTGTACCGTATCCAGCGAGGTAAAGCAGGGGGTGCGCTTCTCTACCGCCGCCCGGCGGATTTGGAAACCGTCTCTCAGCGGGATACGACCACCGGTAATAGTGTTAATCACGCCACTTACTGTCCCGTCATTGATTATGTCAACAATATTGGGATGTCCTTCGCTTAGTTTCTTACTTATCATTTTCACCGGCAGCCCGACCGCCTCAATCATAGCCGCCGTACCCTCGGTAGCATACAGTTTATAGCCTACTTCGGAGAACTTTCTGATTATAGGCAGCGCTTCTGGTTTGTCCCTATCCGCAATACTGAAAAGCAAGGTGCCCTGCGGAAGTAGCATCAGTCCGGCGGCTTGAAGCGCCTTGGCCATAGCCGCGTTAAAGGTATAGTCAATCCCCATCACCTCACCGGTGGATTTCATTTCGGGGCCGAGGTAAGTATCCACGCCGAGGAGCTTGGACATGGAAAAGACCGGGGCTTTAACCGCTATAAGTCCCTGCCTCTTCCAGAGCCCGGTGCGGTAACCCTGCTCCTTGAGGCTGGTACCAAGCATGACCTTGGTCGCCACCTTCACCATGGGCACCCCGGTGACCTTGGAGATAAAGGGAACGGTGCGGCTGGCCCGGGGGTTTACTTCCAGCACATAGACAGCCGTCTCCGCGCCGGGCATAATAACAAACTGGATATTCATCAAGCCCTTAATGTTGAGCGCCAGTCCGATGCGGACAGCGTAGTCAATCATAGTTTCAACCTCGGACTCAGTCAAGTTCACCCCGGGATAAACGGCCATAGAGTCCCCGCTGTGAACCCCCGCCCGCTCAATATGCTCCATGATTCCGGGAATGAGAACCGTTTCCCCGTCGCATATGGCGTCAACCTCGGCCTCTTTCCCCTCCAGGTACTTATCAATAAGCACGGGGTGACCGGTATCCAGTTCTATGGCCTGGGCGATATAGCTGATTAATTCATTGGCATCATGCACTATCTCCATAGCCCTCCCGCCGAGGACGTAACTGGGACGAACCAGCACCGGGTAACCGATAAGCTTGGCCACATTCAGGGCTTCGTCTACGGAGGTTACCCCGGCTCCCGGCGGTTGGGGAATACCCAACCCATCGAGGAAATTCTCAAAGCGGCGCCGGTCTTCGGCCAGGTCAATGGCCTCAGCACTGGAGCCGAGAAGAGGCATTCCGCTACGAACCAGCGGCTCAGCCAGGTTTATCGCGGTCTGCCCGCCAAATTGCACTATGGACTCGGTGGGAGTATTGTCTGCAGGTTCCAACCCGTTTTCATTTTCCAGAATGTCACGCACACTTTCTTCGTCCAGGGCTTCAAAGTAGAGACGGCTACTGGTATCAAAATCAGTGGATACCGTCTCCGGGTTGGAGTTAATCATTATGCTCTTGTAGCCTGATTCCTGCAGCGCCCAGGCGGAGTGGACACTGCAATAGTCAAACTCGATGCCCTGGCCAATACGAATAGGACCGCTGCCAATGACCACCGCCTTTTTCCCCTTGATTGACTCAGCCTCATTCTCCTGTTCATAGGTACTGTAAAAGTAGGGGGTGCCGGCATCAAACTCAGCGGCACAGGTATCCACCATCTTGTAAACCGGGCGTATATTCCAGCTATGGCGCTGCTCTCTCACCTGCTCCGGCAGTCTGTCCGCCAGGGTGCCAATCATCTCGTCGGAGAAGCCGAGTCGCTTTGCTTCCCGCATAAGCTCCGGCGTCAGCGTCCGGGACAGGAGCTTCTTTTCCATGTCGATAATGTTCTGGAACTTACGTATAAACCACCGGTCAATCCTGGTGTGCCCGGCGAGCGCCTCTATGCTTACCCCCCGCCGCAACGCCGCCATTATCGCCCACAGTCGCAGGTCGTTCGGTTCCAGGGGGTAAGAACTGATATCCGTGGCTGCTTTCCAGCTCGGGTCTTCCCACAGCAGCGACCGCTTGCTAAACTCCAGGGAGCGGACCGCCTTGTTCAGGGCGGCCTCGAAGCAGCGGTCGATAGCCATCACCTCGCCGGTGGCTTTCATCTGCGTGCCGATAATACGGTCGCCCGAGGCAAACTTGTCAAAGGGCCAGCGGGGGATTTTGACCACCACGTAGTCCAGCGCCGGCTCAAAGGAAGCCATTGTTTTTCCGGTCACGGCGTTGGGGATTTCATCCAGCCTCTTGCCCACGGCTATCTTGGCGGCCACGCGGGCAATGGGATAGCCGGTAGCCTTGCTTGCCAGGGCGGAGCTGCGGCTGACCCGGGGATTGACCTCAATCACGTAGTATTTATCGCTATCGGTGTCAAGGGCAAACTGGACATTACAGCCCCCTTCCACCCCCAGGGCACGGATAATCTTGAGGCTGGCCGTCCTCAGCATCTGGTAATCTTTGTTGGTCAGGGTCTGGCTGGGAGCCACCACGATGCTATCGCCGGTATGCACCCCCATGGGGTCGATATTCTCCATATTACACACGGTGATGCAGTTATCGGCGCCGTCACGCATTACCTCGTACTCGATTTCTTTCCACCCGACCACGGACTCCTCCAGGAGCACCTGGTGAATGGGGCTGGCCGCCAAACCCACCGCCACCCCCCTCTCCAGCTCCTCCCGGGTATTGGCAAAGCCGCCCCCCGTTCCCCCCAGCGTATAGGCGGGGCGGATTATCAGGGGCAGACCTATCTTCTTGGCCACCTCCCTGGCCTCCTCCAGCGTATTAACGGTGTCGCTCTCCGGCACCGGCTCCCCGATATTGAGTAGCATCTGCTTGAACAGCTCGCGGTCTTCAGCCATCTGTATCGTCTCTATGGGCGTGCCCAGCGACCTGACATTATATTTATCCAGTACGCCCGCTTCCGCCAGGTCGACGGCCAAATTAAGCCCGGTCTGCCCGCCCAGGGTGGGCAGCAGCCCGTCCGGTCGCTCCCGCTCGATGATGCGGGCGACCATCTCCACGGTGAGCGGCTCGATGTAGACGACGTCGGCGATGTCCTCGTCGGTCATAATGGTGGCCGGGTTGGAGTTCACCAGCACCGAGACGACCCCCTCCTCCCGCATCGCCTTGCACGCCTGGGTGCCGGCGTAGTCAAACTCCGCCGCCTGCCCGATGATGATTGGTCCTGAGCCGATAATCAGGACTTTAGATGGTTTTTCGGTCAAGATGATGCTCCTTATGGCATATTTATCTTCTTTTATCAAGTTGTCTAAATAACAAGCTGGCAAAAGCTAAATACTCTAGAGTATGTAAGGGATCTGTTTGTGCTATTAGCTTATGTGCTTTTGGGTTTCTAATAAAAGCTGCCGCACCTTTACACAGAAACATAAAGCCATGCTGTTCGTCGCGGTCAGTTTTATTCTTTAATTCATTAATACGTATTTTTGGATATTTGGTTATCTTTCTCTGTTCTTTATCATAATTAAATGAAAATACGTTATTCATTAAATCATCGCCGTCTAGGTCAAGCCCTGTTATTTCTTTAATGTAATCTATTAAGCTGATGAAAGTATTGAGAATAGACTCGCGATAATTAACAGTAGTAAAGCAAGACCTGCTTGCTTCAACAACTTTAGGGTGAAATTGCATTCTATCAAACAGTGTTATGGCTGTATCCTGCCTTTTCTCTTGTTGCCGTGTAACTTTTTCAGGTTTATCCAATGCGGCAAATAAGTCTTCAATTTGTTTGCCACTTTCTTCTTCTTGTAGTATTTGAAGTTTACCGATGGCTTCATTTACAGCATCAATGCAGAAAGGTAGTGCGATTTCCTGCATATTTATAAGAGGATTAAAAGCCGCGACCCACATGTCATATTTAGACATACCCTTGGTGAAGTATTGTCGGGCAGTTAATTCGATTATTTTGCTACTGAGTGCGCCACTCTTTCTCACCAAATCTTCTCTTACTTCTTCCTTCACTTCCTCTTTGCTTTTCTTCGGTAAAGATTCTTGAAGAAAAGGGAAGGCTGCAAACAGTTCGTTCTTCCTTTTAGCCTCAAGTAATTTCGAGTTAGGGTTTGTTATTATTTCTTTATATTGTTTTAATTCGTTTAAAAATTGAAACAGTTCTTTTAATAAATCCATTTTCTACCTCACCCCCTGTATCCCCCTCTCCTAAACAGGAGAGGGGGAGGTGTGGTGGAGAGGGGCGTAGCCCCTCTCAAACTCCCCGATTTTTTCGCCCCCTCTTGGACTCCCTGTATTTGCTTCGCCCCTCTCTAACTCCCTGATTTTTTCGCCCCTTTGGAACTCCCTGTATTTGCTTCGCTCTCTCGGTCTTTCCCCTTTAAGTCTCCCCCTTTTCCCAAAGGAGACTAAGGGTAATTTCCCTCAATTTCCCCCTTTCCCTAATTTCCCCCTTTCGTAAAGGGGGACACAGGGGGATTTCCTCCTCTACACTCTCAACAACCCCCTCGATATGCACCAGCACCTCGGTGTTAGTAAACCTTAGTACTCTCAGACCAAGACTACTCATGTACTCATCCCTTATTCTGTCGTACTCAGTTATCACCTCAGAAAAATGCTGGCTACCATGTACTTCAATAACC
>SDBU01005544.1_pt1 | contig 15064 bp, 13 predicted proteins | sample 2277071 | NCBI WGS metagenome assembly SDBU01 (sample SAMN10397929, study PRJNA504765) | marine sediment metagenome | isolation source: marine sediment core GS08_GC12, 126 cmbsf | place: Arctic Ocean: Gakkel Ridge, Loki's castle | collected 2008
AAATTACTGTCAGGCGCCTTTTTAAACTTTTCTGCGACAAGTAGGGTTACCCTCTCCCCGGCCAGCGAAGTCCACACGCCGACAGAGGACATCACTCCTCTGCCCCAAGGGAGCAACCCTAGGGGAAGCGGGGCTTTTAGTCAGCGGCGGCGCCTCAGGCGGGACGTTTTAGAGCAGGCGCTATCGCCGTGGGGCACTGGCAATGAGGCACCCTGGCGACTATCGCAGTCTCTGAGCAGAAAAAGTATCACGGCCTGGGGAAGGTGCGCTACTGGACTGCGGGCATAAATCACCTGGCCTGGTTTCTGCGCTTTGAGGACGCCGCCGGCGAAGATCTCTATCCGCTGTTCTGGGAGACCCTCGCCAAGAAAGGGCCACCCGAAAACGATAAATACCGCTTCGAGTTTGCCCAGCACATCGGTTACTTTATGACGGAAAGCAGCCGCCACTTCTCAGAGTATGTTCCTTACTATCGCACCAGTGAAGAAGTCCTTGCAGGAGGAAAGGATGCTGAGCACTTCGCGGGTAGGCGCATTGAAGCTTCCGAGAAAAACGCCCGCCGGGAAGCGTACGTCGAGAAGGCCTTCCAGATGATCCGTGGTGAGGAACCCATTCCTTTCGGAGGACGTAGCCCCGAGTATACTTCTAATATCATCCATTCGCTGGAGACAAATGAGCTATTCCGATTCAACGGGAATGTAATGAACTATGGGTTGATAAGTAACCTGCCCGAGGGATGTTGTGTGGAAGTGCCCTGTTTGGTTGACAGCCTGGGCATTCATCCGTGTGCTGTAGGTGAGCTTCCCCCGCAGTGTGCCGCCCTTGACCGGATGAACATAAATGCCCAGACCCTGGCGGTCCAGGGCCATGACGGCCACTTTCTCCTCTGCCGAATACCTGGCCGGTCTACCCGCCCGCGGTCTGTCCTTCAAACCCTCCAAGCCTTTGGCTCGAATTTGACCATCCGATTCTCTGTCTTGCCGCCATTCACCCACATCGGCAAACTCCTACCTTCTTCATCAGTGAGTTTAAGGGCTCTACGCGGACGACTCATAATGGCATCCCTCCTTGGATGCCATTATCATAACATATTATCTGAGGTAAGCAACACTGGTATATACCTTCACCCGTTTCGGCACAGGTCTCAGTGATAAAGAGCTGGTGGTATGCTTCTGCCATCATTCGGGTCAAGTCGCCCACCTTCCCCGAGCCGATGGGCTGGCCCTGGAAGCGGGTGAGCGGCATTACCCCCATAAGACTGTTGGTCAGGAAGGCCTCCTGCGCCTGACTAAGTTCGTTAAGCGATAGGGGCCGCTGGGTTAGGTCAATGTCATGGGTCTGAGCTAATTCCATAACACAGGCGCGGGTAATGCCGGGGAGCAGCCCCGCCTCCACCGGTGGAGTCAGCAGCCGGCCCTCCTTCACAATGAACAGGTTGCTGGCCGAGGCTTCGGCTATCATACCAGCAGTATTGAGCATAATAGCTTCGTCGGCCCCAGCTTGTTCGGCCTCGGCGCGAGCCAGCAGATTGTCCAGGTAATTGAGGCTCTTAATTCGGGACAGCACCGAGTGCTCGTTGCGCCGCGTGGTGGCTAAGATGGCCGACATTCCTCGTTCATATAACTGTTGAGGATAGCCGGCCAATTCCCGGACCCATATTATTGTTGACGGTGAGCCAGCCTCTAACTGCGAGGGCCGGCCACCGACGCCACGGGTCAGGGTCAGCCGTACATACGCGCTTTGCAGTTGGCTCTGGTTGACGGTGGTTTGCACGGCTTCACGCAGCTGTTGCCGGGAAAGGGGCGGCTTGATACGCAGTATCTGCGCTCCCGCTTCCAGACGGTCCAGATGGGCCTTCAGGCGGAAGATAGTCCCCTGGTGGGCCAGCATGGTCTCAAACAGACCATCTCCGTACAGTAGACCCCGGTCCAGGCACTGGCAGCGGGCCTGGTCAGCCGAGTGTACAGTACCGTTTATCCATACGAGTTGGCTCATATCGGTTGGCACTTAGTAGTTCAGGAAGTTTTCCAGCAGATTATGGCCGACTTCGGTGAGAATTGATTCGGGATGGAACTGAACTCCCTCCACCGGATAATCCGAAAAACTCTGGTGGCGCACACCCATTATCTCGTCCTGGTCGGTAGTAGCGGTGACCGCCAGACAGTCCGGCAAGCTCTCCGGAGCAATTATCAGCGAATGATAACGGGTAGCCCGAAACGGGCTGGGCAGGCCACAGAATACCCCGATACCGGTGTGGTAAATCAGGGATGTCTTACCGTGCATTAGCCGCGGGGCCGGCACCACCTGGCCGCCAAAGACATGCCCGATACACTGGTGGCCCAGACAGACGCCGAGGATGGGTATTTGGCCGGCGAAGCGGCGGATGACCTCGTTACTAATACCTGCCTCCCGCGGCGTACATGGCCCGGGGGAGATGATAATATGAGAAGGCGCCAGGTTGGCTATCTGATGACAGTCCAGGGCATCATTGCGCGCTACCTGGGGCTGGTAGCCCAATTCGCCTACATACTGGTAAAGATTGTAGACGAAGGAGTCATAATTGTCTATCAGCAGGACCATAATCAGCCTCTTGATTACCTAACCGCACAAGGCTTCCCGGAGGGCCTGGCCCTTGTCCAGGGTCTCCTGATATTCGGCCTCCGGCTCTGAGTCGGCAACTATGCCTCCCCCCACCTGGTAGTAGGCAATACCGTCCTTTATGATAAAGGTGCGAATGACGATACTGAGTTGCATATCGCCATCAAAGCCCAGATAGCCAATGTTGCCGGTATAGATGGCGCGGCGGGTCGGCTCCAGCTCATCAATTATCTCCATAGAGCGGATTTTGGGAGCTCCAGTGATGGAACCGCCCGGCAGCACCGCCCGCAGCAGGTCAATATTGTCCGTGTCTGTCTTTAGTTGCCCGACCACCGTACCAACCAGGTGATGGACGGTGGGAAAAGTCTCCAGAGTGGCCACCTGGGGAGTACGGACTGTCCCAAACTCACATACTCGGCCCAGGTCGTTGCGTTCCAGGTCTACAATCATCACCAGTTCCGCATTGTCTTTCTCACTGTTGAGAAGTTCTCTGGCCAGACACTGGTCCTCTTCCGGGGTCGTGCCCCGGGGCCGGGTGCCTTTTACTGGACGGGTCTGGACATGGCCGGCCTGCACCTCCAAGAACTTCTCCGGGGAAGCACTGACCACCTGCCCCTCACCAAAATCCAGATAGGCAGCAAACGGGGCGGGATTAATCTGGCGGAGGCGACAGTAAAGCTGCCAGGGCTCGGCGGTCAGAGGCGCCTGGAAGCGCTGGGAGAGGTTGACCTGGAATATGTCACCGGCGGCGATGTAGTCTTTGGATTTCTGTACTGCTTGAAGATAGTCAGTCTGAGTGAAGTTGCTAACTGGCTCACTGGCCGGGGAGAGCAAGGCCGATGGGGCCCAGAGTTCAGAGGCGGCGGCCAATCGCTGTTGCAGTTGCTCGGCCCGTTGGCGAGCGCGGCGCCGTCGTGCCTGTTGCCCAGTCTCGGGCAGACCGGTGCTGATGATATATCCGCAGCCGCTTTCGTTGTCATAGCCATAGATGACATCATAAAAGCCCATATACAGGTCAGGGGCCTCAATGTCATCCTTGGTAGTACAGGGCAGTCGCTCGATGAAGTGACATAAGTCATAGCCCAGATATCCAACCACTCCACCCTGAAAGGGGAGAGGCGCTGTCTGGTGCGGCAGCCGGTAACGGTTGAGAAGCTGTTGCAGCACGGCCAGCGGGTCGCCCTGCTGGCGGGTGACGCCGCTGTCCTCAGTCACCTCAATGCTGGTGCCCTTGCTCTTAAGAACCAGGAAGGGGTCAGCGCCAGTGTAGGAATACCGGCCGTAACGGGGCATGGCCATAGCACTATCCAGCAAGAATGGGTAGTTTTCGGCCCCGAAACCTGCACAGATGTGCGCTGGCTGGGGTGCGTCCGGTATGGGAAGGATGAATAGGTGTTCAGATGCCATAGGTTAAGCTACGGGCCGGCCCGCCCGAGGCGGGTGAACCTCGCTGCACTGGGCGCGGCCCCTCCGAATAACAGTAGGGATAAGAGCGTCCGATGGAGCTGAGGATTCATATTATTTGCTAAACCGTATTTGCAGGATATCGCCGTCCTGGACCGGGTAGTCGCGGCCCTCCAGGCGCATCAGCCCCTGCTCGCGACAGGCAGCGAACGAGCCGTGTTGAGCCAGGGCGGCAAAGGCAGTGACTTCGGCACGAATAAAACCTCGTTGCAGGTCAGTATGTACCTTCCCCGCCGCCTCCCAGGCAGTGGCTCCCGCTGAGATGGTCCAGGCCCGCACCTCGTTTTCATTGACGGTGAAGAAGGTAATTACGTCCAGCAACTGGTAGGCAGCGCGAATGAATCGGTCTCGCCCCGGCTCCTCCAGGCCGTAATCAGTCAGGAACGCTTTGGCCTCGTCTGGAGATAGCTGGCTGATCTCTTCTTCCAGTTTGGCACAGATGGTGAGCGGGGGCAGTTGGCGCTGGGTAGATAGTTGCCGGGCGGGCTGGGCTATCTGGCCTTGCAGGTCATCTTCAGCGACATTAAGCACCACTAACAGTGGCTTCATAGTCAGCAAGGTGAAACCTCGCAGGTGCTTGCGCTCATTGGAGGCAAAATCCATCTGGGCAAGCAGACTGCCACTGGATAGGTGATCGCGGCAGCGGCTGAGCAATTCGTGCTCCCAGCGGTCATGCGCCTCCTTAGGTTCGCGGTCGTCCTCCAGCCGGGTCAGCCGGCCCTCAATAATAGTCAGGTCGGTCAGCGCCATCTCCAGCAGCAGCGTGTCCAGGTCGGAGCGGGGATCCAGCGGCTCACCCTGGTGATCCAGCTCCCCAAAGCACTGTATCACCAGAGCAAAAGCATCGGCCTCACCAGCTACCTTCACCAGGTGTAGCTCCTCACCAGCAGCACTATCTCCGCCCCGCAGGGCCAGCAGGTCCAGCACTGTTATCTCGGGCTGAGTCATCTTCTTTGGCTGGCACAGCTCAAAGAGCCGCTCGGTGCGGGGGTCGGGAACCGGGACCACGGCCACATCAGACTGCCGTCCGTGGGTATCGGTGGCTTGCTGGCCAGTGAGAAGCCGAAAACAGGTTGTCTTACCGCTGCCAGGCAGCCCCACCAATCCGATTTTCATGGCCTTTGGCCTCCCAGACTCCAGGCACAGTGGATATAGTTACCAATATGTTTCGCCACTGCCGCTGCCTATTCCTGTATAGGAGAGTGGTCAATCTCAGGTATTTGTCAATCAAGCGGACCAACAATCTCTTCCAGTTCGCCAGGATCAATAGGGCCCGGGCGGAGCAGGCGGGGAGGCGAGGTGGTAACGTCTATCACTGTGGAGGGAACGCCGCCGGGGCAAGGAGGCGCTTGAATAAGCAGGTCAAGGCTGTCAGCGAATAGGTCGGCGACCTGTTCGGCTCTGGTAAGGGCTGGTTGGCCGGAGAGGTTGGCGCTGGTCACCGCAACGGGGAACCCGCAGGCAGCCAATATCGCCTGGACCAGCGGATAGTCAGGCACCCGCACGGCGACGGTGGGCTGACCAGCAGTCACCAGGTCGGGAATTTGCGGCGACTTGAGCACCACAATAGTCAGCGGCCCCGGCCAGAAGTGCCTGGCGAGCTTCTCAGCTACCTCGGGTACCTGGCGACCAAGCTTGCCCAGGTCGGCGCTGCTGGCGGCCAGCAAGGGCAAGGGGTCGCTGCGGGGACGACGCTTCACCTGGAATATGCGAAGGACCGCGCTCTCGGTGATGGCGCTGGCGGCCAGACCATATACAGTATCGGTGGGCATAGCTACCAGCCCGCCCTGCTCCAGGATGTGAACCGCGCGGGCTACTATTTGGTGCTCAGGGCAGGTTCTGGTATCAATCGCTTCAGCCATTATGCTAAGTATGCGTTTGGTCGAGATAGGCCAGTACCACCCGGGATATGCCCGCCAGATCAGGGCGAACTTCGATTTCGGTCGGGTCCAGGTGCTCAGATACTATCCGGGTTACCGCCCCCGCCTGACCGATGCCGATCTCAGTAGCCAGCAGCCGCAGCCGGGGCAGCCGGCGACATTGGGGCAAAAAGTGGGCATAAAAGTCCAGGCCCTGGCATCCGCCGTCCAACGCCGGCCGGGGCTCGAAATCACGTACCTCAGGCTGCAGATTATCTAAAGTGTCGGTGGCGACGTACGGGGGATTGGTCACTATTACTTCCACCTCGTCCAACACCCTCACCTCAGCCAAAGGGTCTATGTAAGGACCACACAAAAGTTTTATGCGGTTGGGGGCAGAGTGTAGCCGGGCATTCTCTGCTGCCAGTTGTAGTGCCTCGTCCGATATGTCGGTAGCATAGATGGGGGCTGCGGGTAGCATAGCAGCCAAACTGATAGCGATTACTCCAGTACCAGTGCCGATGTCGGCAATAGCCGCGTGGGGGCAGTGGTGCTGGCAATGGGTACTAACGGCTTCGACCAGGAGTTCGGTTTCAGGGCGGGGTACCATAGCCCGCCGGTCGCAGGTGAAGAGCCGGCCGAAGAAATCAACCTTCCCAGTGATGTACTGCAACGGCTCGCGCTGGCATCTACGCTGCAGGTATTGCTGGAAGCGGTCCCGCTGGTCGGTAGTAACAGATTCCTGAAGCATAAGGGGGATTTGGTTGTGCTCTACGGATAGGGCCGAAGCCAGCAGGCTGGCAGCATCAAATCGGGGACTGTCTACGCCGGCTGCCACCAGGCAGGATGTACCTTCCTGTAATAAGTCCATAACCCGGGTAGCCGCAGTCACGACTGGGTCAGCTCCTGGAGGCGCTGCTGTTGCTCGTGTTGCCGGAGGGCCTCAAGGAGCTGGTCAATTTCGCCGTTCATAAGTGCGGGCAGATTGTGCAGGGTCAAGCCGATGCGGTGGTCGGTGAGGCGGTCCTGCGGGAAGTTGTAGGTGCGGATTTTCTCACTACGGTCGCCACTTTTGACCTGGGCGCGGCGCTGGGCGGCAATCTGTTCCTGTTGGTGCTGTTGCTCGCGTTCGTACAGACGGGCCCGCAGCAAGCGCATAGCCCTTTCGCGGTTCTGGCGCTGGGAACGCTGGTCGGAACAGGTGACGGAAATGTCAGTGGGCAGGTGGGTGATGCGAACTGCGGTTTCGTTTTTCTGCATGTGCTGGCCGCCGGGACCACCCGCCCGGAACGCCTCAAGGTTCAGGTCATTAGGATTAATGTCAACCTCAATCTCCTGGACTTCAGGCAGGACAGCTACGGTAGCCGCCGAAGTGTGCAGCCGGCCTTGGGATTCAGTCGCTGGCACCCGTTGGACGCGGTGCACGCCGCTTTCATGCTTCAGTACCCCATAAGCACCGTCTCCCTCAGCAGCGAATATAATCTCCTTGAACCCGCCCATATCCGAAGGACTTTGGTGCATGACATCTACATTCCAGCCGCGGCTCTGGGCCAGACGAGTATACATAGTGAATAAGTCCGCCGCAAACAGGGCTGCCTCCTCACCCCCAGTCCCGGCCCGAATCTCAACAATCGCGTTCTTCTGGTCAGCGGGATCAGTAGGCAGCAGGGCTTCCAGGAGGTGGTGTTGGAGTTGCTCCATACGAGCGTTGGCTTCGGCCTGTTCGGACTGGAGGAACTGGCGCATCTGTTCATCCTCATCCTCAACCTCAGCCAGCAAAGCCGCCGCCTCCTGCGCTTGATTGCGGGCCTCCTGGTATTGGCGATAGACTTCCAGCGCCGACTGCAGTTGCGAGTGACGCACCGATAGCTGGCGAAGGCGCTGCGAATCGCTAATTACCTCCGGGTCAGTCAGCTGCTTCTCAATATCCTCAAATTCCTGCCGCAGTTTTTCAAAGCTATCTTCCCAGTCCATGGTCATCGGCCTCTATAGGAATAGGTTCCGCATCGGCGGTTACTAATTGGGCGGGCGGCATATCCGGAGGCAGTGGTACTTCCGGGGCTACCGCAGCCAAGGCATATATCGCGGCCTCTACTTGCTGCCGGTTAGGCGGCCGCGTGGTTAGCATCTGCAACAGTAGTCCAGGGCCAGCCAACACCCGGGCCAGCATAGAGCTGCGATGGCGGCCGGCATAGCGCAGTATTTCATAAGAAATCGCAGCGATAGGAGGCAGCACCGCCAGCCGCAGCAGCAAGCGCAGCCATAGGGTAGGCCACCCTAAGAAGCAATTGATGACTATCTTGATGACAATGATCAGCAGGATGAAGGCGGTGCCGCACCGCGGGTGCAGCGGGCTGAAAGTCAGGCAATTGTCAGGTGTAACCGGCTGCCCGGCTTCAAGACAGTTGATAGTAGCATGCTCGGCCCCGTGATATTCAAATACCCGCCGTATGTAGGACATAAGCGAGATCGCCAGAATATAGCCGACCACTACCAGCAGGCGGACCAGGCCTTCAATAGCATTCTTGGCAATAGTGCCCATTTGGTCAGTGCCGGGCACCAGACTCACTACCCAGGTGGGCAGCAGGGCAAATAGCCCCAGTCCCAGCGCTATCCCCGCCACCATAGTCAGCCCCATCCATACCCGACTCAACCCACTTGGTTCCGCAGGCTGGGGGGCAGTGCCCTCGGCGGCGGCCATCTGTTGCTCTTCGCGAACGGCGACCTGAGCCGAGAATTGCAGGGCCTTCATCCCCAATGACAGGGCCTCAATCAGGGCATAGTTGCCCCGGATCAGAGGCCAGCGGTGCCAGCCCTGCTGGCGGCCTGTATATCCGGCCAGGGGTTCGGAGAGCAGGTAAACCTGTCCGTCCTGGCGGCGCACCCCCACCGCATAGCGGTCGGTGCCCCGCATCATTACCCCTTCAATTACCGCCTGGCCGCCGTAATAATGTTGGTCCTCACTGGTATTCATCTATTCTACCCTACTAATGGCAAGCCCAGGCCAACAAAGCCTGGGCAGCGCTGGTAATGACTAATTGAGCCTGGCTACTGCTCGACTTCTGCGGTCTCCTGCTCGGCCTCCTCCACTTCTTCCTCGCTGCCGATGCCGGTGTCCTTGTACTTCTCCTGCAAGCCGTACTTCTTGATGAACCGTTCTACCCGCCCCTCAGTATCCACGATTTTCTGTGTGCCGGTGAAGAACGGATGACATTTGCTGCAGATTTCCACGCGGATCTCCGGCTTAGTAGCCCGGGTCTTAAAAGTCTCGCCACAGGCGCACGTTACTTTGCATTCCACGTATTCGGGATGGATATCAGTCTTCATACTTTCCTCTTCTCGTCGTGATTACTTTCCAGCTCGCCATTGCTATTAGTAATAGTATAGCATACTTTGGGCGGTAGTGGCAAGAAATAGGGCCTCAGCGCGTCATTGCTGGGGTGGGCTGCCCAGGGTCACGTACGGCTTGAGCAACTCAAAAGTTCGCTGGCCGATGCCCTGGATGAGCATCAATTCCTCAATGCGCCGGAAGCCGCCATATTGAGCGCGGTAGCGCAAGATGCGTTGCGCAATGACTGGCCCGATTCCTGGGATCCGCTCCAGGTCCTGCTGGGTAGCGCTGTTTAGGTCTATCAGCACAACTTGCCGAGATGGTGGCGAACCGCTGTCCGCGGGCTGGGTGGGGCGGGGAGCGGTGGGCGGAGCTGGTGGGGGGCCGGCCGCAGCAACAGGCAGGGATGGCGATAAGGCAGAGGCTGGCTGAGGGGCAGAGGGTTCAGCAGGTAGAGTCGGCACCACCACTTTCTGCCCATCCTCAAGTACTGCCGCCAGATTCACTGCCTCCTGGTCAGCCTGGCCGGTAAAGCCTCCGGCCTGCTGGATAGCCTCGTAGACCCGGGCTCCCGCCCATAACTGATACAGTCCCGGGCGGTTCACCGCTCCGCCAACCTGCACCATTATGTAAGTAACCTGTTGGATAGCAGAGGGAGGCTGATAGATGTTGGTAGGCGGCGCCGAAGGTGCACTACTACGGGCGACGAAGATATACGCGCCACTGCCCCCGAGCGTGACTATTGCCAGGGCCAGAATTACCTTTTGAATAGCCGTCAGTTCAAGCAACTCTCTGCCACCTCCCGGCGCGACCAGTAATCATCGGACGACAATGTTTATCAGCTTCCCCGGGACGGGAATTATCTTCTGAATATCCTTGTCCTGGATATGGCGCTGCACCGCCTCCGAGGCCAGGGCCAGTTCCTGCACCCGTTCCATATCAATTCCCGCGGGCACTTGCAGCTTATCACGAACCTTGCCATTCACCTGTACCACGATGGTTATTTGTTCTTCGGCGGCCACCGTTTCGTCGGCCAGCGGCCATTGTTGCTCGAAGGTGGTGGCGGGCAAGCCCAGCCGTGCCCACAATTCGTCGGCAATATGGGGGGCCAGCGGTGAGAGCAGCACCAGCAATGTCTGGATGCCCTCACTGAGTACCGCATATCCGGCAGCGTCATCACCCTGAATTTGCTGGGCGAAAGGCAACAGCTCATTGGTCAGCTCCATCAGGGCACTGACAGTGGTATTCAGCCCCATCTGCTCAATGTCCTGGGTCACGGCCATAATCGTTTGGTGAGTTTTGCGGCGTATGGCCCGCTGCTGGTCATTTAGCTGAGTCTCCAGATGGTTGGGCCAGTCGGTAATGAACTTATCCCCAGTCGCCGTCGCCAGCCGCCATACCCGCTGAAGGAACCGGTGGGCTCCCTCCACGCCCTGATCACTCCACTCCGCGTCCTGGTCGGGCGGCCCGACGAACAGGATGAAAACCCGCCCCGTATCGGCGCCATAGCGCTGGTTTATCTCGTCAGGAGTCACCACGTTGCCCTTGGACTTGCTCATCTTGGCGCCGTCTTTGTATATCATTCCCTGGGTAAACAGCTCCGAGAATGGTTCGGGAAAACTCACAGAGCCCAGATCGTAGAGGACCTTGGTGATGAACCGGGCATATAGCAGGTGGCGAACCGCGTGCTCAATACCACCCACGTACTTGTCCACTGGCAGCCAATAATCGGCCTCTTCGCGACGGAAAGGGACGTCATCAGCCTGGGGACTGGCATAGCGCAAGTAATACCAGGACGAATCTACAAAAGTGGTCATGGTATCGGTCTCGCGATTAGCCACTTCCCCGCACTGGGGGCAGACCGCATCCACGAAATCGCGCACCCGCGTCAGGGGCGATTCGCCAGTAGGCTTAAACTCAGCGTCGGTAGGCAGCAGGACAGGAAGCTGCTCTTCGGGCACCGGCACCTCACCACACTCACTGCAGTATATCACCGGAATCGGACAGCCCCAGTAACGCTGGCGGGAAATGAGCCAGTCGCGCAGCCGATAGTTGACGTCCCGATGGCCAATGTCCTGCTCCTCCAGATAGTCAGCAATCGCCTCCTGGGCCTGCTGGCTGGGCATCCCGGTGAATTGCTCACAGTTGACCTGAACCCCTGGCTCCACGTAGGCCTCGGTCATCGTCGCTGCATCTAACTGTTCGCCAGGCGGGTTGATAACTACCTTGACCGGAATCTGGTACTGGCGGGCGAATTCCAGGTCGCGCTGGTCATGAGCGGGTACGGCCATAATCGCGCCACTACCATACTCCATTACCACATAATTGGTCACCCAGATGGGGATGCGCTCGCCAGTCAGCGGATGTACGGCGTAACTACCGATAAAGACGCCCTCTTTTTCAACATCGGTCATCTCGCGAGCCCGTTCGCCGGCTATCAACACCCGACTTACGAAATCTTCAACTATCTGCTCATACTCGGTGCCCGCCGTCAGCTCATCCACCAGAGGATGCTCCGGGGCCAGCGCCATAAAGGTGATGCCGTAGATAGTGTCAATACGGGTGGTAAAGACCTCAATGGAATCATCCCGGCCGTCCAGTTGGAGTTTGAAACTGACACCCTCCGAGCGGCCAATCCAGTTCTCCTGCATCACCCGCACCCGCTCCGGCCAGTTATCCAGCAGCTCCAGGTCATCTAATAGCCGCTGGGCATACTTGGTTATGGCGAAAAACCATTGGCCCGGCGCCGGCCGCAACTCCACCGGCGTTCCACAACGCTCACACACCGCCCCGTCCAGTTCCTCGTTAGCTAATACCGTCTGGCACGAGGGACACCAGTTGACCGTCGCCTCACCGCGATAAGCCAGACCGTTTTCGTATAGTTTGAGGAATAACCATTGTGTCCACTTGTAATAGTCGGGGGAGGAAGTATTGACCTCCCGTGACCAGTCAAAGCTCAACCCTAACCGATCCAACTGCGCCCTCATTTGCTTAATACAATATTGGGTCCACTGGGCGGGATGTATCTGCCGCTCAATGGCGGCATTCTCCGCCGGCATACCAAAAGCATCCCAGCCCATAGGATGCATCACATTGTAGCCCTGCATATGCTTGTACCGGGCCACTACATCCCCAATAATATAATTGCGCACATGGCCCATGTGTAGCTCCCCGGACGGATAAGGGAACATATCCAGGTAGTAGAACTTCTCCTGATCGCTGCGAGGGGTAGTCTTAAACAGCTCCCGCTGCTGCCATATTTCCTGCCACTTGGGTTCAATAGTTGCGAAATCGTACTTATCAGCCACAGTGTAGACTCCTTACTAAAGGGAAAGCTACCAACTGCCTGTCACCGTAAGTTTACCACATTTGCGCCAAAGGTTGAAGGGGGTGGGGCTACGGACAGGAGAGAACTTCGTTGATCACTTCGGCTGGAGAGGGTATACTATTGCTAATGGAGAGTGGGTCGGGTGGTCGCGCCAGCCGGTGAGGCTGGTGAGATGCGAGGTGAAAGTGAACAGGGACGTGAGGGATATGCGAACGGGCTGGCTAACAGGCATAATGTTGGCAGTGGTGCTCATTCTCCTATCGCCCGCCTCCGCAAGAAATAGCTAAGCGGGTCATTCAATCCGTCGGCATCTCCCCACCGCGCCCCCGCGCCGAAAAAGGACTTGCCAGGCTGTGTTTGAGTTAACGAAAATATGACCTGAGTGTGGTGGGAGGGAGTGGGCAGGGCGCTAATTTGTGCGTGGGGCCGCTGGCATTGGCGGGCGGTTTGACAGGCGTTTGTGTAGGTCGTATAGTGGCAACATGGTACTGGGGGGCGGGTCGACGCAAGAGCCGTAAGCCGAAGTCGCACGAGGAACGGCTGCGGAGGTTGAGGGAGGCAGGGCTGCCGCTGAGGGTCGTGTCTGGTGCTGGCAAAAGGCAGTAGATCCCTCCTGAGGAACTGCGGAGTGCCACTCGTGACCACAAACATGACGGACTTCACAAAAAAGCTCGAGGACAAAGTACGCGAGCAACTGGCGGCACAGCATGTCGCCTACCTGCTTGGCGCTGGGTCCTCCTATTTGGATGGTCAAGGGTATCCGCTGGCGTCGGAGTGGTGGGACGTGATACGTGACCGACTGCCACGGCAAGAGCGGTCAGAGATTCAGAGGAAACTGGATCAGGGAGCCAACGGTCTCGAAGAAGCTCTTGACCTGCTGGACACAGGTGGCATCGAGGCACCTCTCCGCGAGACTGTGACGGAGGCCATTGCCGAGTACTTCCGCCCGCGTACGCCCCCTCTGAACCATCACGTGGAGTTCGTCAAACGTGTGTCTGTCAGAAATGATCGGGTGAGAACCATCTTTTCGTTGAACTACGACCCACTAATGGAGCGTGCTGCAGACGCGGCTCAGGTCCGTCTGATAGATGGCTTCACGGGCTTCGAGCATGCCTACTTTGATCCCCAGTTGTATGAGCAGGAGGCTCTTATCATGCCCAGTGACCTATGGGGAAGCTTGTCAGGCGCTCCGGCACGAAGGGAGCGCATCCCGATTCATCTACTGAAGCTCCACGGCTCTCTGGGTTGGTACGAAGACACTTCGTTGGGAGCCATCAGATGCGGATTTGGGATGCCCGTGCCGGCCGGAACGAAACGCCTCATGGTGCCGCCACAACATCGCAAGGCCACCGATACTACTGCGCCTCCCTACGCGGCGCTCTGGTCGCGGTTCCGCGGCCTACTCACGCAAGGGCAGCAGCTTCTCAATCGGTTGGTCTGTCTCGGATATGGTCTGCAGGATGAACACGTCAACGCGGTCATCGAGAACGCCCTTGCGCGGCGCGATTTCACTCTTGTGGTGTTCGCCAAGGATTTGGCGCACGCGGTCTTCGAGCGTTGGGCCAGGAAACCGAACGTGATAATCGTCACTGCCGACCGGTGCTCCCTATACGGCGACTGCGGGCCGGGCCACAGCGACCTGTGGCGTTTCGAGAAGCTCTCCACGGAGGTATGAGAATGCCAGATGACAGTGACACACTGATCGGTCATGTGGTTGATGTTCAAAGTAGCAGCTTTACTGCGGCGCTTCTTGAGGATGATCAAGGTCATCCGCCCACAGTGACCATTGGGGACGAGGATATCCTTGTCGGTCAGATCGGTTCCTACGTCGCGATAGTCCAGCGGGCGGTGCGCGTCCTCGCGGTAGTCTCACGCATGACAGAGCAGGAGAAGCTGGCTGCAGTGTTGGTGGGACCGGATGTTAGTGACAAACTCCAGCTGCCATTCGCCAAGCGTGTCGTGACGCTTGTCCCAGTGGGCACCATCGCGGGCGCGGGCGTCTTCGAGCGTGGGGTCAGTACCTTTCCGACCACAGGAGCAGAAGTCCATGTTGTCGGTGCTGAGGAGGTCGAGACCCTCTTTTCCGAGTACCAGTCGAAGGGGTACGACGTAGGGTGTCTCTCCTCGCACCCATCCTTTCACGTGTGTATGGATCCAACGTCGCTTTTCGGACGGCATTTCGCGGTACTTGGCCAGACTGGGGCGGGCAAGTCGTGGACAGTTGCCACGCTGGTGCAGCGGGCCGTCGAGTTGATGCCCAAAGCGCACATCATCCTTCTGGACTTGCATGGCGAGTACTGCTGGACCAACGATGATGGTGACGCCTGTGCAGCGTTCGCTGAGACGATGGTGCGACACGTAGATGCTCGCGAGCTCGAAATGCCCTACTGGCTCATGACGTTCTCGCAGCTATGCGACCTGCTGGTTGACCGGACCGAGTTCAGCGCCCACAACCAACTTGCTGTGTTTCGCGATGCTGTCAAC
>SDBU01005545.1_pt1 | contig 15062 bp, 12 predicted proteins | sample 2277071 | NCBI WGS metagenome assembly SDBU01 (sample SAMN10397929, study PRJNA504765) | marine sediment metagenome | isolation source: marine sediment core GS08_GC12, 126 cmbsf | place: Arctic Ocean: Gakkel Ridge, Loki's castle | collected 2008
AAAACAGGAAATAAAAATCGGCAATCACGAAGATACCCATACCGGAAAATACTGGAAACGTTTTTGTGAGGCAATGGATGATGATTTTAATTCCGCGCGCGGTAGCAGTGTGCTTTTTGATGCAGTTCGCGATATCAATCGTTTATTGGACCGAAATAAAGACAGCCTTTCTTCAGAGACAAAAAAAGCAATACGATCAGGTCAGACAGATATTGTAAAAATAGGTAGTATTTTCGGGATACTTACCGAATCACCGCATGCCTATTTTGAGACAATAAAATCTCAGGGTGTTGCCAGGATGTCGATTGATACGGCTTATATTGAAAAAATGGTTCAAGAGCGAGCCGACGCGAGAGGAGCAAAAGACTGGGATAAGGCCGACCGGATCAAAAAACAGCTCACCGAAATGAACATCATTCTCGAAGATCGGCCGGATGGAACGATATGGAAAATCAAATAGTAACATTTTAGCGCTTTGAAACAATCCAGCAGTGACAAGCTTCAAGAATGCTAAATTAAAAACAGGAAACTGTCTGAGTGGATTAAGGATCGTTAAGAAAGAACCATAAACAGCTTAACCTAAAAATATAACAGCCGGCCAAACTGAACCTTTTATTAACACATCAGGCAGGTTCTTTCATTACGAGCCCTATTCACGAGTTTTTCCTGATTTAATTTAGCATTCTTGAAGCGGTCTGTTTCAAACAGCTAACCTATTACAATAAATGCAATCCTTTAAGTTAATATCAAATTTCAATCCAACAGGCGATCAGCCGCAAGCAATAGAATCTTTAAGCAATAATCTTCTATCCGGGGAAAAGCACAATGTGCTTTTAGGAGTCACCGGGTCCGGCAAAACATTTACAATGGCGCATATTATTGAAAGGGTCGAGAAACCGACTCTGGTAATAGCTCCGAATAAAACCCTTGCGGCCCAGCTTTACAGTGAATTTAAGGGGCTTTTTCCTGAAAATGCTGTTGAATATTTTGTAAGTTATTACGATTACTACCAACCTGAAGCATATATTCCTTCCAGCGATACCTACATTCAGAAAGATTCCTCCATAAATGAAATGATAGACAAACTCCGCCATTCTGCCACCATGTCCGTACTTTCACGCCGGGATGTTATTGTTGTGGCCAGTGTGTCATGCATTTTCGGGCTGGGTGCTCCTGAAGATTATCTGGCCATGCGGATTAACATTGAAAATGATATGGAACTTACGCGTGACAGGCTTCTTTTCGATCTTGTTGCTATGCATTATGAACGCAATGATATTGATTTTCACCGAGGGGTCTTCCGGGTAAGGGGTGACAGGGTTGAGATATTTCCGGCTTATGAAGAAGACAAAGCGCTCCGGATCGATTTTTTTGGAGATCAAATTGAAGGTATTTCAGAGATTGATCCGCTCAGGGGCATTGTTACAAAGCGGTTGCAACATACTGCCATATATCCGGCCAGTCATTATGTAACCCAAAAAAATACACTGAAAAGAGCGATCGAGACGATAATTGAGGAATTAAAGGAACGGATTGATTATTTTAGATCTGAAAATAAACTCATTGAAGTCCAGAGGATCGAAGAGAGAACAAACTTTGACATTGAAATGATGCTGGAACTCGGCTATTGCAACGGAATTGAGAACTATTCCCGCCACTTAACCGGAAGGGCGCCTGGTGAACCACCACCGACTCTCTTAGATTATTTTCCGGATGATTTTCTGATATGCATCGATGAAAGCCATATTGCCGTGCCCCAGCTGCATGCCATGTACAAGGGGGACAGATCCCGCAAAAAGACTCTCGTTGAATACGGATTCAGACTGCCGTCTGCTCTCGACAACCGGCCTCTGAGGTTCGATGAATTTGCATCAAAAACATCACAGGTAATCTATGTTTCGGCGACGCCGGCGGATTACGAGCTGGAAAAAGGGGGAAATGGTCTTGTAGAGCAAATCGTAAGGCCGACCGGCCTTGTAGATCCTCAAATAGATGTGAGAAAAGCGGAAAACCAGGTTGATGATCTTTTTGAAGAAATTTTATTACGCCAGCAAAGAAATGAAAGAGTTCTGGTAACAACTCTGACAAAACGTATGGCCGAAGATCTTACTGAATACTATTCTGATTTGGGAGTGCGGGTACGTTATCTTCATGCAGACATCAGTACCTTAGAACGGGTAGATATTATACGGGATCTCAGGATGGGCAAGTTTGATGTCCTAATCGGCATCAATCTTCTTCGGGAAGGGCTCGACATACCGGAGGTCTCCCTGGTCGCTATCCTCGATGCGGATAAGGAAGGTTTCCTTCGTTCAACAAGGTCACTTATCCAGATCTGCGGTCGGGCATCCAGAAATATTGAGGGGAGGGTAATTATGTATGCCGGTATTGTGACAAGGTCGATGAAAGCGGCAATCGATGAAACAAACCGGCGCCGACAAGTTCAGGAATGCTATAATAAAGAACATGACATTACTCCTGAAAGCATTACGAGAGATATAACATCTGTTTTTGAACCAAAGTATGCATTGCATGATACGGCAACAGACAAAGTATCAGAAGCCGTTGCCGGGTATGAATCTTTAGACAATTTAGACGAGATTATAAAAGCTTTGGAAGAAGAAATGAATCAGGCGGCAAAGGAGCTTGCATTTGAAAGGGCTGGAGAGCTCCGGGACCAGATAAAGGAGCTGAAAAGGATTATGCTTTATTAGTTCCCCGTCTTCCTAAAAGCGGACCGTAGTGTTTTTCAATACTATTAATGATTCAGAATGGTTATTGTTAATATGCAAACTGTTGCGGGTATGTATGTCAAGCAATATGCATGAAAAATTATCCAGAGTTACTTCTGAACCCGGCGTATATCTAATGAAGGATGCAGGAGGTGAGGTTATATACGTGGGCAAAGCCGCCAACCTGAAAAAGCGGCTGGCCTCATATTTTACCGGGCCCGGGCAAGCAGACATGAAAACTGAGATTCTGGTTAAAAAAATCTCAACTTTTGAAACAATACTTACCAGAACCGAAAAAGAGGCCCTGATTCTTGAATCAAATCTAATCAAACGCTATAAGCCTCGCTATAACGTAATTTTAAAAGATGATAAACGGTATCCTTCCCTGCGTCTGGACCTAAGCAGCCCGTACCCAAATCTTGTCATAGTTCGAAAAACAAAAAAAGATGACGCCCTCTATTTTGGCCCCTTTGCATCTTCGGCTGCTGTGCGTCAAACGCTGAAGATAATCAGCAAGACTTTCAAACTTCGCAAGTGTAAATTAAAGGATTTTAAAAGCAGAACCCGCCCCTGCCTTAATTACCAGATGGCGGCCTGCCTTGGGCCTTGCTGCCTTGACGTAGATAAAAAGAGATACAACGAGATAGTTAAAGAGGTTACCCTTTTTTTAAAAGGAAGAACCCCTGATCTTATTCAAAAAGTGAAAAGGGAGATGATGGCGGCAGCCGAGTTACAGGAGTATGAAAAAGCCGCAACCCTCAGAGACAAGCTGCTTGCTATTGAAAAGACCCTTGAAAAACAGGTGGCCGTTACAACCGATTTTAAAGACAGGAATGTTATTGGTATTGCCAGATCGACCGAATTTTCCCTGATCACACTCCTTTTTATTCGGCGAGGATATCTTGTAGGAACCCGGCATTTCAATTTTTCAGAGACAATGTCTAATGATGCGGAAATGATCGGAACATTTATAAGACAGTATTATGAAAAAACCCCTTTTATTCCCAACGAGGTTCTGGTTCCGATCTTCCTTGAAGACATACCCTTGCTCGAAGAACTGTTGCATACTATTAAAGGGCAAAAGGTAAGTATTCTGTGGCCTCAAAGGGGAGAAAAGGTTCGTCTGGTAAAAATGGCCGACCAGAATGCAGAAAATGGTCTCAGGGATCTCATCGCATCTATGGCAACCGACATGGATATTCTTGTTCGTCTCCGGCAAAGACTAAAGATGGGCAGAATACCGTTACGGATTGAGTGCATTGATGCCTCCAATATTGCAGGAACAGAAGCTGTGGCAAGTATAGTTGTCTTTGAAAAGGGAAAACCGGATAAGGCATTATACCGGAAATACAAAATTAAAACAGTTACTGAGCAAAACGACTATGCCTATATGGCCGAAGTCCTAAAAAGGCGTTATGGGGAAGGGGAAAAATCAAAACCTCATCCGGATCTTTTGATGGTCGACGGCGGTCGGGGGCAGGTGAATATTGCAGTATCTGTAATGAAAGATCTGGAACTCGAAGAAAAATTTGAAATTATCGGGATTGCCAAAAAAGACGAAACAAAAGGTGAAACCGACGATAAGATATACAAACCGGGACGCGCCAATCCAGTAAATTTCGGCAGGGCAGGGGACCTCCTTCTCTTTTTGCAAAGAATGCGGGATGAAGCGCATCGGTTTGCGATCTCTTTTCACCGTCAGCGTCGTAGAGCGGCACTGATTAGTTCCGCTCTGGATACTATTCCGGGAATAGGTAAAAAAAGAAAGCAAACCCTTTTAAAGCATTTCGGAAGTATCAAAAAGATCCGGGCAGCAAAACTTGATGAGCTGAGTGCTTTGCCCGGAATGAATCGCAAAACGGCAGAGGCTGTGCAAAAAGCACTGGAGGATTACAGCCCTTAAAAAATAATAACATCATAGGTTGGCAACGTAAAGGCAGGAATGATGCGATGAATATAATTATAAGTCTGATGCTCTATTCTCTATCCGTTGGTATATTTTTCTTCACTGGTTCTCAAGCTGTTTCTGCCGGCGAAAGTACTATGTATACTATACGATTTACGCATGGCCTGCCGGGCACGCATCGTATTGCTGCCCAGTTTGCTGATTGGGCAAAAATGATCAATGAAGAATCGGGCGGCCGTTTGGCAGTGAAAATGTATCCCGGAGGGCAGCTTTTTAACGACAAAAACATCATTGCAGCCGTTAAAACGGGCAGTTGTGAAATGGGCGCTCTTTATCCCTTTTATCTTGCCACGATTATACCGGAGTTTAAGGTTTTTGGAATCCCTATGGTGATTAAAGATAGGGCTGCTCTTATTAAAATATTAGAGGGCGCTATCGGGAAAAAGCTTTTTGCCAAATTAGAGGCTAAAGGCATTCAACCGATAGGATCAATCATCGGTTTTATTAGTGAAGAAGCGGGGGTTATTTCAAAAACGCCTGTCCGTGTGCCTTCAGATTTGAAAGGAAAAAAAATTAGATCTACGAATCGCGAACAAATGCTGTATTTTGAGGAATTTTGTGGAGCAAGCACCGTATTTGTCAGTGGAGCTGAACTTTATATGGCTCTCCAAAGAGGAACGTTAGATGCAACTGTAGGATCGCTAACCCATCAAGTCGATAGGAAGTTGCATGAAATTGCACCATATATATGTATGATTCCGATAGTTACATATCCTGATATATTAATTATGAATAAAAAATTTTATGACAGATTGCCTGATGATTTAAAACAGGTTATTTCCAGGGTATCCGATAAGATCCGAAAAAAAAGCTATACCATAGCAGAACATGTTTATGAGAATTATCTGCGAAAAGCGAAACAGGTTTCAAAGGAAGTACACCTGCCTACACCTGAAGATCACAGCTTGTGGAACGCCGATATTGAGGATTTCTGGAAGAGAGTAACTGAAAAACATCCGGAAGTGTATGATATGATTATGGAAATAAATGATCTATAAAAACAGGCAGAGCACCAAGGGCGTAGGCCCGTGGGTATCTACTATTATTTTGGTGTCTTGGTGCCTTTGTGGCTGTAATATTATAGTGAGGAGAGTTGATTAATGAATAATCAATCGGTGGGGGAAGGAAGCGATACCATCATATTAGAGGGAAAAATTTGGAGAGTTTTAGATAAATTTTCAGAGATATTCCATAAAATTAGCGCGTTCTTGTTGCTGTTTATTATTGTATCCATCTGGTATCAGATTTTTGGAAGAATCATACATATTAGTGTGCACGGAATAGTTGAAATCGGAGGGTATCTTTTAGTCTGGATTAATTTTTTTGCAATAGCATATACATTAAGGAAAGGAAGACACATTAGGGTAGATTTACTTTTGAGGCTTATGCCGGAAAAAATTCAGACCATATTTCTGGTTGTCGGCAATTCGGTGTGTGTCCTATTCAGCATTATCATGGTGTGGCAAGGAATAAAGCTCATTGCTATGTTTTATGAAATAAAGGAGGTGTCTTTAATACTTCAAATTCCCATATATATCGTTTATATGGCTTTACCGATCGGGTTGTTTTTGTTTGGGATGGAGGCAGTTAGAGAAATTGTTGTAACGCTTAAGAAAGGAAGCGGTTCTTCATGACAACAATTCTGATTATATCCATAGGTTTAATGGTAGCACTGTTATTTATAGGCACTCCGGTTGCGGTAAGTCTCTGTGTTAGTGGAGCAGTTGGATTGTATCTCTCTTTTGGAAGTTCCGCACTGACAACTGTAGCCATAGTGCTGGGTTCCGCTTTAGAAAATTTTATCATTTTAGCCATTCCGCTTTTTATCGTAATGGGAGTTATACTGGCTGAGAGCGGTGTTGGAGAAAAGCTCTATAATTTTTTTGATGCGTATTTGCGGCACATACCTGGTGGAATAGGGATCGCCACAATATTAACCTGTGCTGTTTTAGCGGCCATGTGCGGCACAAGTGTGGCTATTGCGGCAATGGTGGGCGCCTTTGCTTTTAATAATCTTAAAAAATTCGGTTATAGCTTACCTTTGAGTATGGGCATTGTTGCTGCAGGCGGGGCGCTGGGGATACTTATTCCTCCGAGTGTGCCGATGATTATATATAGCGCATTTTCCGACGAATCCACAGGCAAGTTATTCATTTCCGGAATTATACCTGGAATTGTGGCTATAGTTCTGTTTAGCACTTATGTGGCAATTTCTTATAATAGAGATAAAGATAAAGTTACTGTTACCAAAGCTTCCTGGGCGGAAAGAATAAAGGCCACCCGAGACGGATTTTGGGCTTTATTAGTGCCGCTGGGGATAATAATTCCTTTATATACCGGCATAGCTACTCCGACAGAAACCGCGGCCATAGGAATATTTTGGGCCCTTTTTGTAGGGATAGTAATTTACAAAGAAATCACTATTAAAGATATATTACCTATTTTAGAAAATGGTATTAGTTCTTCAGTAATGGTATTGTTTATTATATGCGGGGCAATGATTTTTGGAAATGCCGCAACCCAGATCGGCCTTGCAGATATAGTAAAGATTGCAGCGGTAAGTTCAATATCTCCTTTTGCTTTTATTATTGTAACCATAATCATTGTATTGATTATGGGTATGTTCTTAGAAGGCGCTTCTATTATGATTGTCGTTTTACCTATTTTTCTGCCTGCTTTACTCGGGTATAACGTTAATCTGATCTGGTATGCAGTAATATTGGTAATAGGAATCGAGATCGCTTTGCTGACCCCGCCGGTTGGGCTTAATCTTTATGCGGTGGATGGAATAGCTAAATCTTTAGGATATTCTTCCAACATGGGAATAGCCATTAAAGGTGCTGCGCCTTTTATGCTATTGTATTTGGGCGTACTAATATTGCTGTTGCTTTTTCCCCAAATGGCTACCTGGTTGCCATCAATGATGTGAACCCCAGTAAAATCACAAAGGAGCATTACCAATGATGCTGAACCGGGATAATGTGTTTCCCCTGAAACCTATGAATAGTAACTATATATTTTCAGACAAAAGCTACCGGATGCCCTGAGTTATTGAAAAGTTACCTTTACTTATCCCAATTTCTTCAAAAACTCCTTTAGTTCTTCAACTGAATTGGCCGATTTTTGAAGGGCTTTCTTCTCTTCGTCGGTAAGGCTGATCTCGATGATTTCTTCTACTCCATTGGCGCCCAGTTTTACGGGAACGCCAATGAAAAGGTCGTTAAATCCGTATTCACCTTCAAGATAGGCGGCGCAGGGAAGGATTTTTTTCTTGTCTTTTAAAATCGATTCAGCCATTTCCACTGCTGCGGATGCAGGAGCATAATAGGCACTTCCTGTTTTCAGGAGCTCAACTATTTCTGCTCCACCGTTTGCTGTCCGTTTAACAAGGGCATCAATACGCTCTTTTGGAAGCAATTCGGTAATGGGTATGCCGGCTACAGTGGAATAACGAGGCAACGGAACCATTGTATCTCCGTGCCCTCCTAGGACAAGAGCATGGATGTTTTCGACCGAAACATTGAGTTCCATGGAAATAAAGGCTCTAAACCGGGCTGAATCGAGCACTCCGGCCATACCTATTACTCTGTTTTTGGGAAAGCCGCTGGTCTCATAAGCAACATGGCACATTGCGTCAAGAGGATTGCTGACAATGATAAGGACTGCCTCGGGAGACAGATTTGCAACCTGCCCGGTAACATCTTTCATAATTCCGGCATTAATGCTGATAAGATCGCCCCGGCTCATACCCGGCTTTCTTGGAATACCCGCTGTAATGATGACGATGTTGGATCCTTCTGAGGCTTCATATCCATTTGAACCTGTGAGATGGGAATCATGCTTTTCAATCGGCGCAGCTTCTGTAAGATCGAGAGCCTTTCCCTGGGCCACTCCTTCAATAATGTCTATCAAAACCACATCGCATAATTCTTTTTCAGCCAGCCGTTGAGCTGTAGTAGCCCCGACATTGCCGGCTCCTACTACGGTCACTTTTTTGTCCATAACTTTCTCCTTTAACATCCCGCTGCAGTCCCACATTGGCAGGACCGAGATATTCAAATCTTTTTGATAACATAAAACTTGTTATTGTCAATAAATTAATAGGATTTTATTTATTCTTATTGTTGACAAAAAGCATGAAAATAGTATAAAATTATAGATAAAGGTTTATCGATTTTCAAAATATAATTTTTTTTTACTGTAAAGGCAACGGTTTCAGGCGTTGCCTGATATATTATGAGGTTGCAATGAATATAAAAGAACAGATTAAATTGCTTTTACAGGAGGCAGAGCTATATCGCTCCCAGAGTTTGATGAATGAGTCAATAGGAAAGTATAATAAGGCAGTTGAATTGATCCAGAAGAATGAGCAGATTAAAAATAAACAGAACCTGATAGATGGTATCACTAAAAAAAAACGCGTTGTAGAAGATGAATTAGATAAGATTAATAAGGCGCCGCCGCCTGAAGTCTCTTCAAAGATTCAGGATCTTATTCTAAATAAATTTGCTTTTTCAGAAGGCGATACTGCTAATCTGGAGGGCATAATAGCCCTGGCCAAGTTCGGTCAGTTTGAAAGAGCTTTAAAAGAATTTACCAATTTGCTGAAGAACGATTCCCTGCGTATTGTTGCTGCAAAGAATATTATCCGCTGCCATCTGGCGCTTGATGCAATCGAAGATGCCGTTAGTGATTATCAGCAATGGCTTTCCAGCGATGCTTTTACTCCGGCCCAGCTGAATAAAGTGCGTGTTTTTTTTGAAAGCATCCTTGAAAAAAAAGGTGCTGATATAACTCTACCAAAAGTAAAAGTGTCAGCAGAGGCCGGGAAGCCTGAGATTGAAGAAGAGGAAGAGGAAATTATTGATATAAATTCAATAGGAATAACTATGGAGAGTGGCCCCCAAAAGGGGCAGATGGTCGAGTTTGATGTGAGTTTCCAATCAGGAAACGTTGTTAGCGTTTTAATTTCCAGTAAAGATAAAGATTTCATAAAAAGTTTACAAATTAGAGCTACGCTGAATGATGTTCAATATTTTTCTCCTATTGCTATGTTTAGCGGCCAGGGGGTTGTTTCCGATTTGATCCAGATTGAGTCAGGGCCCCGGAGGGGGGATTACAACCTGGACATAAAGGTTGTAAGCACATGAAGACCCGCCAGGGTGGAAGGACTGAAATATATGGCTGTTTTTAATTTGAAAAAGCGGGAGATAGAGTGCAAAGTCGTCTTTTACGGACCCGGCCGATGCGGGAAGACAGTTAATCTTGAGTATATTTTCAAGGCCTATAAAAAGCAGATTACAGGTGATATGGTCTCGGTTGACACCGAAGGTGATCGAACCCTTTTTTTTGACTTTCTTCCCATGGGGCTCGGTAAAATAAAAGGGTTCGATGTGCGGGTTCAATTATATACTGTTCCTGGTCAGGTTCAATACGCTTCCACCAGAAAGCTGGTTTTACGAGGTGTTGACGGGGTTATCTTTGTTGCTGATTCCCTTGAGGTAAGGCGAGAAAAAAATATGCTTTCATTGAAAGACCTGCAGAAAAATTTAAAAGATTATGGTCTTAGTATTGTTAAGATTCCTCTTATTATGCAGTTCAATAAGAGAGACCTGGCCGAGCAGGGCATGCCGTTGATGTCTATCGAACAGATGGAGAGGGATTTAAACAGGCAGCTTAAGGCGCCTTCTTTTCCGGCCAGCGCACTGATAGGGCAAGGTGTGGGAGCAACCTTAAAAGAATGCTTGAAGTTGACCTTAAAATCACTTCAAAAGGAACTTAAATGGGGTCAATAATTAAGTATGAGCAATAATGCAGCTTTTGCAGGCGATCTTAATTTTCTAAGTCTGGGCGATATCGTACAGCTCCTGGGCTCAAACGGCAGTACAGGAGTTTTGCGGATAACGAGTAAATACGCTCAGGAACCGGGTTTGATATATTGCGTGGATGGGAATCCCGTGGATGCTTCAAACGGTTCATTGGCCGGCCTTGATGCTATTTTCTCACTTTTCGGATGGACAGAAGGTAGATTTGAATTTACCGAGGAGAAAGTCAAAAAGGAAAAGGTCATTAAAAAGAGCCGGATGGAACTAATCCTCGATGGCTTGAGTATGTTAGATGATGGTGTTATCGAGAAGTTAGGTCCGGTATCCTTTGAAAAAAAAGTGTCGGATTCATCGGGCGTTGAAACAACTATCCCTCTTATTAAAGGGCCGCTGGTCGATTATACGTACGTAGTCGATGAAGAAGATTTCCCTGATGGTAGAATAATTGCAGAGGAAGGAAAACATGGCAGCTGGATCTGGGTTATACTGGAAGGAGTTGTAGAAATTGTTAAAGAAACACCCCAGGGGCCGGTGAAGTTGAATAGATTAGGCAATGGGGCATTTATTGGAAGCGTGGCGTCACTTTTAATGGGAAACTATGTCCGGAGCGCCACTGTTGTAGCCATAGGTGATGTTCAACTGGGCGTGCTTGATTCACAACGACTTTCCACTGAATTTACACAGATGTCTCCTGAATTCAGAGATCTGTTAACAGGTTTTGATAAAAGATTAAAAAAGGCTACCGACAGAGCGAGTGGCATTCCTTTAGAGAGTAACTCGATTGAGGAATTGCTCAAAGCTAATAAGCCGGTAATACAGCAGGGTAAAGATGATGAAAATATTTACAAAATTACCCAAGGTGAAGCGTATGTGGTTAGACATACAGATGGTGCCCCTCTTCCGCTGATCGACCTTTCCGAAGGAGATTATTTCGGCCGTATTCCGTTTCTTGATATGAGCCTTGAACCGTATTCCGCTTCGGTTTTCGGTTCCGAGGAGCTTACGACGGAAACCATAGACCCGGAAAGTTTCCAGAAAGAATACGATCGGCTTTCCACTGGTTTTAAAAATATTATTGAGCATGTTTCAAACTGCATATCATTAACCATAACTTTAGCATGCAAGCCAAAAAATAAAACGGGCAAGAAAAAACCGGAGAAAAGGTAAGAATTATGACAACAAAAGATAAAAGAATTCATCCAAGAACCTATTCCCTCAATCTTATATCGTATGTCTGTATTGATGAAAACAATAATGAAGTAACCCAGGGAATGGGGAGGACTTTAAATGTCAGCGAAGGCGGACTCCTTTTAGAGACCCATGTTGAAATCGATCAACAATATACTGTGGCGCTGGTAATAGGCCTGGAAAACGACCTGATTAATATCAAGGGAAAAGTTGTTTTTCCCAAGCCGGCTAAAGAAGGTAAGTTTGAAACGGGAATTCAGTTCCTTGACATGGATAAAGCAACCCGCCGGACCTTGAAAAAATACATTAAAGCATTCAAGGAACAGAAAAAAAACCTCGAGAGTATAGGGCTTAAGATTTCTTAAAGTTAATGGAACAAATTGTAATCAAAACTGATTTCCCGGAATTAAATCTTATCAAAAGGGGTAAGGTAAGAGATATATACGACCTTGGTGACAACCTTTTAATAGTAGCTACCGATCGCATTTCCGCATTTGATGTTATCATGCCCGATCCGATACCAGATAAAGGGAAAATCTTAACCCGGATTTCACTTTTCTGGTTTGAAGTAATGAAGCCTCTTTCACCCAATCATCTAATTTCCAGCAACATAGATGACTATCCATCAATCTGCAAATCTTATACAGAAATCCTGAATGGAAGGAGTATGCTTGTTAAAAAAGCAGATCCGCTCCCTGTTGAATGTGTTGTCCGGGGATACATATCGGGGTCCGGCTGGAAATCTTACCAGGAATCCGGGAATATCTGCGGCATAAAACTACCTGAAGGTTTAAAAGAATCGGACAAGCTTCCTGAACCTATTTTTACGCCTTCCACCAAAGAAGAAGTAGGTCTCCATGACATAAACATAGATTTTGAGGAAACAGTAAAGAGAATAGGAAAAACCGTTGCAAATAAGGTAAAAGAGATTAGCCTTTCTATTTACAAAAAAGGCGCTGAATTAGCCGATCAAAAGGGTATAATCATAGCGGATACAAAGTTTGAATTTGGCCTTATTGGAAATAATATTATTCTTATAGATGAGATATTGACACCTGATTCATCACGGTTCTGGCCCAAGGAATCGTATAAACCGGGTGGTCCTCAAAAGAGTTTTGACAAGCAATATGTCAGAGACTATTTGAGCTCCATAAATTGGGACAAAAAACCGCCCGTCCCCTTCCTCCCCGAGGATGTTATCAAGAACACACACGACAAATATCTGGAAGCATTAGAACAACTTGCCGGCACAGGTCATGCGTTTTAATGAACAGACCGTAAAACTTTCCTGGATCGATTCAAAGGATGACACTTATCGCATCACAACCGAGGTGCGGATCGACGCTTTGGCCGATTCTATTAAAAATGTGGGGTTAATTAACGCTCCGTTATTAATAGAAAAACCCGGATCTGGTCCAAAGCCGGAATTTACCATTGTGGGCGGTTTCCGTCGGATTGAAGCTTGTCGACGCCTTGGTTGGTCCACTATTAAAGCAAGAATATTAGCTTCAGACACAAGCAAGCTTGAATGGGTAAAACTTGCAATAACCGATAATGCCCTTCAAAGGCCGCTTAACCTGATTGAAGAGTCCAGATCTATCTCCATGCTTTCCGCCTTTTTTGCAGACAATGATAGCCTGGCTAAAGAAACATCCGCACTCGGTCTGCCGGAAAACCCAACCATTATCAAAAAGATTAAAAATATTTGCCATCTTCCCTTGCCGATTCAAAATGGCATTCTTGCTAATACTATCTCACTGGCGATGGCCCTGGAACTGAGCATGTTGGAACAAAATGCCGGGGTTGCTTTTGCAAACCTTTTCGGTGATCTTAAATTGAGCTTGAACAAGCAAAGGGAGATAATCATCCTGGTTAAAGAAATAGCTCTTCGCGAGGATATGTCTATCTTCGAAGTGCTTGAGGAAAATTACCTGCAGGAAATCTTAAACAATAAAGAACTTGATCGAACTCAAAAGACCCGGAAGATAAGATCCTATTTAAAAAAGCGGCGTTTTCCCGCTTTGAGCAAGGCTGAAAATGAGTTTAAAATTAATGTTAAAGAGCTAAAGCTTGGAAGCGGAGCAAAACTGATTCCTCCCAATAATTTTGAAGGTAATACTTACACTTTAAGTTTATATTTCAAGAATAAGAAAGAATTAAACGATCGCCTCGCAATCCTTGAAAAAATTGTCAAAAATCCCGTCTTTGGGAAAATTCTTGGTTAATATTGCCAGGGTTTGATACTGAAACCTCAAATTGATAAAGGCATTTAATACCCTTGATGCTTTCAAAACTTTATATAGATCATGAAGTGGTAGATTCTTCACCGGTTGTCTCCATCCGGTCACATCTTAATATTCCTTCCGTAATTGTTAATGATGTGAGCGAAGTTTTTGCATCGGTTTCTTCCGCAGATGATCCTGTCCTAAAAGGGAAAGAAGTTCTTTTCCTTACCAGGAATAAAGGCGCTTTTATCCGCAAATGTCCCGGCACCCGCCGTTACAGATGTTGCGGTTATAAAATACTGCACATCGGAACTTTCTGTAATATGGACTGCTCGTACTGCATCCTGCAATCTTACTTTCACCCGCCTGTGCTTCAGTATTTTGTTAACCATGATAAAATGATGTTGGAGTTAGATAGTCTGTTTTCCAAAAAGGCGGTATATAGAATAGGTACCGGAGAATTCACTGACAGCTTGACCTGGGAATTGTTGACAGACCTTTCAAGTCTGCTTGTGCCGAAGTTTTCCGGGCAGTCTCAGGCAGTATTGGAACTAAAGACCAAAACAACAAGCATAGAAGGATTAAAACTGCTTACGCACAATCGTAAAACAATCGTTGCCTGGTCACTTAATACGAATGAGGTTATTCGTACTGAAGAACGTCACACAGCATCTCTTTCAGCAAGACTCAAAGCTGCAGCAAAATGCGAATTATGGGGATACCCGTTAGCTTTCCATTTTGACCCGATGATTATCTACGATGGCTGTGAAGAAGACTACAAGAAGGTTGTTAATCAACTGTTTTCCCATGTCTCGGCCGATAATATCGTTTGGATAAGTCTCGGCGCCTTCCGCTTTACCCCCTCATTAAAGCCGATTATTCAAAAACGTTTTCCTGATTCGAAGATAATCTATGGGGAATTCATCAGGGGGACAGACAGCAAGATGAGATATTTTAAACCCTTGCGTATCGATTTATTTCGTAAAATGGTTTCCTGGATAAGGGAAATGGCACCCGAAGTGCTGATCTATTTTTGTATGGAGGATGATGAGGTGTGGGAAGAGTCTCTTGGTTTTATACCGTCTGATAGGGGAGGGCTGTCGAGAATGCTGGATGAGAGCGCTGC
>SDBU01005546.1_pt1 | contig 15060 bp, 16 predicted proteins | sample 2277071 | NCBI WGS metagenome assembly SDBU01 (sample SAMN10397929, study PRJNA504765) | marine sediment metagenome | isolation source: marine sediment core GS08_GC12, 126 cmbsf | place: Arctic Ocean: Gakkel Ridge, Loki's castle | collected 2008
AACAAGATGCAGCTCTACTCGCTGGCTAACTTCTGCGCCAGTTCCTCAGGTGTAGCGGCGGTGATGGCCCTGTACTCGACGCCGGGGTAATACTGGGCGTAGAACTCTTCCAGCGACTGGTCGCCCTGCCACTCCTGCGGATTGATGGCGATCACGCGCCGTACATCCAGGTCGCCGACGCCCGCGTCATCGGCGCTGCCACCGATGGTGTAGCGACGTTGATCCCACGTGCCCTCCACCACCGCCCGCGCCCAGGCTGCGTCTGCGCTGGGGGGTAGCAGCACGAAAGTGCGTTCGTACTGGACGCGAGGATACCCACGGGGTTTCTCGTCCTCGTCCTCTTCATCCCCAGGATACACAAAGGGCTCGGCCGGATCCGCCTGGGCATGCGCAATCAGTTTAGTGGCCACCTCCGTCCCGGCCACGTCGAAATGTAGCCAGGGCGGGCCGAAATTGCCCCAGGTGAAGATGGTCGCGCCGACGACGTAGTCATCCTTTTGCAGTTCCTCGTCGTACCAGGCCAGTTGTCGGAAGTAATAGTCGTCCTTGTCCGGCTCGTTGTTTTGCTGGGACCAGAGGCCACCCAGCAGCCTCCACGCCCCGCCGCTTAACCCCGGTGGCTTGGGACTCACCCCCGGATCAACGCCACATTCGGTGATCACCAACGGCACGTTCCCCAGCTCGTTGGGGATCAGATGCTGACGGTAGATCTTACGGTAACGCAGCGTCGTCCAGCCCTCATCCCCCTCATCCTTGCTGGGATCGAGTTGATGCTTCCCCGTCATCCACCACATCCACGGCCAACCATACTCGTGGAGACCGAGGAGGGCCTGGTACTGCCTGGCGACCTGGAGCGCCGGCAAGAAGGCGGGCCAGAGAGCCAGATCCGGCGTGCCGGTGGCGAAGTTGCCGAGCACGCACTTCAGCCCCAGGTCGGCCATCAACTGCATGCGCTCCACCTCGAACTGGGCGTACCATCCCATGCCTTCCTCATCGGTCCAAACCGGCTCGTTGTGCCCCTCCCAGTACACGATGTGAGGGTTGGCCTGGTACGTGGGCAGTTGATCCTGAACAAACTGCTGCGCTGCTTCGAGAGGCGTCTGGCCCAGGGCCTTCTGATGTTGAGCGTCGTAATCTGCGACCAAGCGACCGATCACCAGAACACCGTCCGGGACATCGCTGGCCATCCCCCATTCGCCCGCAAACTTGGCTACCGCTATGCCTGCCTGAATGTATCCACTCAGGTCTGAAGTGACCCGCAGCACATGGGGACCTAATTTGGTAGACATCACAATTCTCCTTTCTGATTGTTGGTGGCTAACTCTTGATTAAGATAAACTTAGAAATGGCCCTGCTCACAACCTCGGGTTTCTCAAGCATGACCATGTGGCCCGCCGCATCAACCAGCGCCAGTTCCGCCCCAGGGATATGGTCGCGCAGGTAGAGGGAGTACTTGGGCGGCGTCAGCCTGTCGGCGGTTCCGCCGATGACCAGTGTGGGACAACGCACCTCCCCCAGGCGCTCCATCACGTCGAAGGCATCGCAAGCGGCGTAGTCATCGTGGAGCACCTGCGGTGGAGTCTTCAACAGACGCTGGCGCCCCAGGCGTTTTAACTGCTCCGATGCACCGGGGCCAAAGGCGTAGTCGCAGACGAGGTCTACCGTGGCCTCGAAGTCGGACAGGATCCCGGTGAGGATAGCCGGCGCCACCCTGAGGCGCGCCCCCGAACCCACCAGGATCAGCCCGGCCAGGCGGGCCGGATAATGCAAGGCAAAATCAAGGGAGATGGCCCCGCCCATGGAATGCCCGGCTACAACCGTCCTCTCCAGGCCCAAGGCGCCCAAGAAAGCCAGGAGAAAGTCGCGGTAGGCAGCGATGGAGCTTCGGCCCGTACCTTCGGAGCGGCCGTGGCCGGGCAGGTCCAGGGCGTAGACGTTGGCTCCCCTCAGGCGGCGCAGCGGAGCGGGCCAGTCCAGGTGGCTTCCACCCGCTCCGTGCACCAGCACCAGATTGCGTTTGCCTCGCACATCGCCCTGGTAAAGGGCGTAGAAAGTCCTCTCACCAGCAACGGTCACGTACGGCATCTTGCGTCAGTCAGCCTGAGGCACGGCGGCGTTGAGGTCTTTAATCAAGGCCTCCACATTGATGCCGTGAGCGATAGCCCCTTGCTCCACATTCTCGAAGCGGGCCAGAGCGCAGCCGAAGCACATCAGGCCGTGGCGCAGAAAAACCTCCACAGCCCGGGGAAATTTCTCCACTACTTCGCCTATATGCATCTCTTTGGTAATAGTCATGGTAACAACCTCCTCTTTTTATTAGCCTGTCCTCTAAAACTGCTACCCAGGGGCGTCCCCGCCCCGCCCCAGGGCGACTCGGCCACGAAATCGGGGCGAGGACGCCCCTCCGTAGCAATCTTAGCTTGTCCTATCCGGATAGGCTCTGTCTTCTAGCTCAGCAATGAACTTCTCGGCCTCCATGGCAGCCATCGCTCCTGAGCCCACGGCCGTGGAGACCTGTTTCAGCACTCGCTCCTGGACGTCGCCAGCGGCGAATACGCCCGGCACGCTGGTATGGCACTGGCGGTTGGTGACGACGTAGCCTCGGTCATCCAGCTCCAGTTGCCCCTCCAGGAACCCCGTGTTGGGGATGGCGCCGACGTAGATGAAGACGCCATCGGCATCCAACGTGGATTCCTCATCGGTCTTGACGTTCTTGAGGCGCACCCCCGTTACCCTCCCATCCCCCAGGATCTCGGTGACTGCCGTATCCCAGATGAAGGCTATCTTCTCGTTACGAAAGGCCCGTTCCTGGAAGACCTTCTCCGCTCGCAGGCGGTTTCGGCGGTGCACCACATAGACATGAGTGGCGAACTTGGTGAGGAAAATGGCCTCTTCTACGGCCGCATCGCCGCCGCCGACTACCACCACCCGGCGGTCCTGGTAAAAGAAGCCGTCGCAGGTGGCACAGTAGGATACACCGCGTCCGGTGAGCTCTGCCTCGCCAGGAACCCCTAGCTTGCTGGGCGAGGTCCCAGTAGTGACAATCAGAGCCTTGGCCTCGTACTCGTCCCCATAAGCCGTAACCTTGAAGGGGTGGACAGAAAGATCAACCGCGGTGACCTCATCCATCTGCACCCTGGTGCCGAATCGCTCGGCCTGCTGTTGCATCAACTGAGTCAACTCCTGCCCGGTTAGGCCCTGCGGGAAACCGGGATAGTTCTCGATCTCTGAAGTGAGGGCCATCTGGCCACCCGGCGCGCTGCCGGTGATAAGCAAGGGCGCAAGCTGCGCTCGTCCAGCGTAGATCCCTGCTGTGAAGCCAGCCGGCCCGGAGCCTACGATAATCAGATTTTCCATGTACTTTCCCTCCTGGTCAACGGTGCCTAATTTTACCCGATTTTGTTGTATCTGGCAAATGCAGCAGCCCTCACCCACCAACAAGAAAGAGCAGCCTTGATAGCTGCTCTTCCCTCATTTCACCTCTGTGGTGTGCCTCGGGTTCCCTCCCCAGATTACGCTACAGCCTTTGTGCGCATCCCGACAGAGATCACCGGTTGCTCGTTGCCCTTCCCGTCGAGTCGCTTCGTTGCGAAGAGCATCAATCGGCTTCCGTCGTCAAAAACCAAATCAAAGCCAAGACCGCCCCGGGTTGATTCGATGTCTACAATTCGCCTCCCCGACACGACAGGAACAAACCCCTGCCAGGGAATCTCGAAGCCAGGTTCGGGAATCAGCACAATCGGGCATTCATCTTCCTCGCGTACCAGTTTCGTTGCCAGTTCCAGATTAGCTTTTAGAAGCTCCGGCGCATCTTTGGGCAAGTTGATAACCCGGGCGTTCTGAGGAATCCATTCGAAAGCATCAGGTGCTTCGATCTCCCTCAGAAGTCGCCGTTTTGTCAACTCCAGGTTGCGTTCAAATATCTCTTCCTGAGACAGTGTCATTTCATCCACTCCTTAAACTGCCTTCGGTAGAAGGACCATTGACGACGTAGCTCATCAAGAGCCCTGGTAAGTGCTGCTCCCAGTTCTCTGTAAGGGATCGCTTGCTTTTCAGCAACCGTCCCATCCGGCCTCATCACATCTCGGTGGAGGTATCCATGAGCCATATCGTAGCGAACCACAGGCCACCACTGGCCTTGTACCTTTGCCTCATACTGAACGAGGTCAATTTTAGTGACTTGACCACGCTCAACTAAAAACTTGATACGGAGCCGGTCCTGGTGGGTTAGGTACTCTTCGCGCTCTCTGATACCATCCATCTTCGTCGGAACGTTAAACTCAGTATACTACAAAAAAGAGTAACCGTCAAGTGTCAACTATGGCTCTGGGTGGATCTGCACAAAGGCGGCTTCCTGAACCTGGAAGATGTAGATGCTCTGCTCCTTGAGGTCGCCATCCTGGTCATAGGAGATGTGACCCACCAGGGTATCAAAGTCCAACTGGCGGATGGCCTGAGCCACCTCGGTGGCGTCAAAGCTCTTGGCCTTTTTGATTCCCTCGGCCAAGACCTGCATGGCGCTGTAGCCGTTGATGCTGTAGGTGTCGGGGTTGCGGTACTCTACCTCTTGATACTCCTTGATCCATTGCATATCAACGACGGCCGCTGGACTCGGCGCGAAGGCACTGACGTAGATCCCCTCCGCTGTTCCTCCCGCCTCGTCAATGGTGGCCGATAGAAAAGCGCCGTCACTGGCCAGGAAAGGAACGGTAATGCCAGCCGCAACCAGCTCGGCCCGCAGGTATGGGGCCTCGACCTCGTAGCCCCCGTAGAAGATCGCATCGGGGTTGGCCTCTGCTATCCGCTCGACTTCCTCAGCGAAACTGGACTGCTCGACCGCCACCTGGATTTCGAGGGGTACCTGGACTCCCAGGTTGCGAAGGTCCTCCGCGATGAGGGCGCCAAGCCCTTGCCCGTACGGGTCGTCGTTGTAGACCACAGCGACACTTCGGGCTTCCAGGGTGTTGACCAGGAATTCGGCATCCACGCGAGCCTGAGTGATGTCGTTGGCATTGACTCGGAAGAAGTTGCGATAGCCGCGCTGGGTGATGGAGACCTCGCTGGCCGTAGGGGTGATGATCACAAGGGGCAAGTCCTTGTAGATCTCCATGGCCGCCAGGGTCTGGCCGCTGTTGTAGTGGCCTATCGTCCCAATGACCTTGTCCCCCCGCTCGATGGCCTCTTTGATCTGCTCGGCGACTTCCACGGCCACGTCGGAATCGGCCTCATCGTCTATTCCAACCACCGTGACTTGATAGCCCAGGAGGCCACCAGCCTCGTTGAGCTGTTCGGCCATCAGCTTGACCCCGCCCAACACCGTCTGCCCCCCGTTGGCCTGGAAGCCCGACAGCGGCGCTGCCACGTAGACGATCACCTCGCCTTTGGGCGCTGCGGGTGCACAAGCAGCCAACAGTAGAAGGCAAGCCACAAGCAGTAATCTGGGTATTGGGTATTGGATATTGGATATTTTACGTTTTACGTTTGACGTTTTACGTTTTATCTTCATGTCCGTTTAATCCTTAAGTCCGTTGTAAACTTCGTCCATGGCCTCGGCGATGTCCTGCAGGGCTGCCACTTGCTGGGCGATGTCCTCCCGCAGGTTTCGAGCGCGGCTGGAATCCACGTCTTTGGCCCCGATGAGCTGGAGTTGAGCGTAGACCGTGCCCATAGCCGACAAGGTGTTCTCCAGTTGAAACTCGGCTTTTTCCATGGTGTTCTGCAAGCGTTCCAAGTTGTCCCAATGGGTCTTCTTGCTGCGAATGGCCTCCTGCATCTGCTGGCGCACGGCCACATCGCTCTCCAACCTGAGGCGGGCCTCGAAGTCCTTGATGGCTGACTGCACCGAGCGCATGTCTCGCTTGATTATCTCGTCGTTCTCGTAGGCGTCCAGCCGCTTGGCCAGGCCAAAGATGTTGGCCAGCCACTCGGTAATGCGGCGGGCATCCTCCTGCAGGTGGTCTCGCAGCACCCCCTGGCGACTCCGCCGGATGACCCCCTCGATGCGCTCGCGGTACTCTAACGCCTTTTCCACTTTGTCTCGGTATTTCGCGCTGCGCAACTCCCTGGCATTGAACTCCCCTCGCAACATGTCGGACACGACCTTTTGGGCCAGAGTCGGGTCGCTGAGACTGGTGTAGATGATCAAGGCCTCGGCCACCACGCCGATGACAAGCCAATACCACCACTGCCACCAGGGAAAAGGATTAGAGAAGAAGAAGGTCAAGATGATGGTAGCGGCAATGGTGAGAGCGCTCTCCAGTCGAAAAATAGCAAAGGAAAGCATAGCCCGCCACGCCTGTCGTTCCAACTCGGTTCGAAAGATACGTTTGGCCATAAAACTTCTCCGGTTATCAAGCCAGAACTTGACAAGACGTGACGCGTATTGCGTATTTCGTATTCCGTTACGCAATACGCAATACGTTAAAAGTACGTTGACAGTATCCTGTACAACTGCCTAATACTCTCCAAATCGCCTTTCCGCACCTGGCCGTCGGTGGCCTCCGCCAGGGCCTCCAGGGTGCGGTAGTCGGCGTCGTCACCGTAGGCGATGCAAAAGACGACGATGGGCACGCCTCTCTCGTTTCCCGCCTGCATCGTCTGTGTTAGCTCGCGCAAGCCGATTTGGGAGTGGTTCTCCCGTCCATCGGTCATGGCCACGATGGCGTTGATCCGCTCGCTATCGTTCAACTGCTGCAAGCGGACGTAGGCGGTGTTGACGGCATCCAGCAGAGCCGTGTCGCCTCCGGCCTCAAGCTCCTCGATGGTCGCCTCGAGGTCAGCCCGGTTCTGCCTCAGCTCGTCCAGCGGGATAATTCTGTTCACCTGGCTGGAGAACTCCACCAGCCCTACCCGTTCCACGTCGCCCTTGATCTGATCCAGGAAGACGCGCAACGCCTCTTGAGCGGTGGCCAGCTTGTCACCCCGCATGCTGCCTGAGGTGTCAACGACCAGGTACACATTGGTGTGGCGTTTGGTGTACCACCAGGCATCCTTGACCACCTCCACCACCGCCGGGCTGGGCACCTGCAGGGTCGTCTGAGGCTGGGCGGGATTCACGCCGTTCTCCGGCTTGATGGGCGAGGCCGGGTCGTCCAGGGGAATGGAGAGATCGGCCGGGCGGTAGCCATACGAGAGGATCAGCATCTGGGCCTCTTGGGACGTGACGTAATCGCGGAAGTGCCCGAAGACCACGCGCTGTTCGTCGGTGAGTTCTGGCGTCTCCAAAAGCGCCAGGGGGTGATCCTCCCACAAGGAACCCTCAATAGGGTAGATGGCCACCAGACGGCCTGGGGCGTTAGCCTGACTGTTGAAGTAGATGACCAACTGCTCCTGACAGACAAAGGCGTCCAGGTATGCCGGCCCCTTTTCCAAGACCTGCTGGACAACGGCCCACTCTCCTTCACCATAGTAGCGCACCGTTTTCTCGATAGCAGCTACGTAGTCCAGGGTGGCCTGATGCTGGACGTCTTCAATAGTCAGGCCCCTCGTCTTACCTGCACCAGCGTAGAACACAGCTAAGGTGGCCAGGAGACCACTGGCTGAGCTGGTTGATGGGTGGCTCCACTTGAAGCCGGGATCGCTCTGGGCCCTGGCCAGGATGTCCTCCCACCCGATGTTGCTCTCAGGATAGCCAAAGGAGCGAGCCACGTCCTCCCACATGGCGATCACCACCGGGCTTACGGCATAGCGAACGGTCTCGCCCACCAGCGGCGACTCGCCTCCGGTTTGCTCCATCCAGTCCCGGTCCAGTTGATCCAGCCAGATGGATGAATCAGGGCTGATGGCCTGAAAATCTCCGGCCAGGGCCCCCTCGATCATCGCCTCAGGCTCCAGCCTGACGCTCCGCACGGTCATCCTCTCGCCCTGATCTGTCTTGAACTTCTCCTCGTTGAACCTGCGCACCAGTACCCAAAACAGGCCTCCCTTCTCGGGAGAATAGGCCACCGTTAAAGTCGCGCCGCTGGGAGTGGGCTCGGAGGAGGGGAGCAGAGCGGCCCCGAAGAGCACCGCACAGCTAGCACAGATGACTATCATGACGATGAAGGCCGCTGCCAAAATGACCCTTATCGGGCGACGGGATTTTTTCCTCTTGTTGCGTTCCACGGTCTATCCTCCCTACCTCTGGGCCACGTTGAGATCGAACCAGCGCAGGAGAGCCATCAGCACCTCGCGATCGGGCGAGCGCATGGCTGTGGCCCGGGGCACGATGGTCATCGCCCCCTGCTCCTGCCAGCGGACAAACAGGCTGTCCTGGCCGGTGACGGGCACCTCAAGGTTGGCCGGGCGCAGGCCCCGCTCGACGGCCAACTGCTGCACCTCAGGCGTCAGCAGGTACTTCTCGAACTCCAGGGCCGCGTTCTTCTCCAAAGCCGTGGTCTCTGGCCCCATCCAGACGGTGAAGGGAAAATCGAACCAGGTGACGTACTGGGGATAGACGATGACCAGCGGGTCCTCCCAGCGGGTCTGGATGCCGGCCATGTGGGACAGGAGATCGCTCTCCAGCAGTTGTCCCCCATCGCCCATGGAGTAGCCAAACAGGGCCAGATTCTCCACTGAGTAGGCCCCCAGGCTGGAGAAGTCGGTTACGGCGCCCATTAGCTCTCCCAACCACTCCTGGAACTCAGGATCCGTCACGTCGGCGGTGCTGATATTGGTCTTCTGGTAGTATTCGCCCGCCGCAGCAACCATGGCCGCCAGCCCCCCCACATTCTTGCGGGGGTTGGGCACCACCAGCTTAAAGTAGCCCCAGCCTGCCTCGCCTCCCAGCTCAGGCCAGCCACCCTTGGCTGTGGCCGCGTCGTGGATGGCCTGCCAGTCTATCTCGCCATACTTGTCGCGCAGCACGTCGGCGCGGCTGGAGTATATGCCCCAGGAGAAAAGGGAGACGGCGATGGGCCGGGCGCGGTACTCCCCGTCGGTGAGGAAGACATCGCGCCCCAGCTTCTCTTTGTAGGCCGCGTTGACCAGCTCCACCAGATAGCGGCTGTCGGGGATCCAGGCCGTGGGCAGCGGATCCATCTCCTCCCGTTCGTAGCGGCCCATAGCCGTCAGCCCGTCCATGGGGATCACGCTCACCTTGATGGGCTGGCCCTCCAACTGATGCTTCTCCTGGTTGAACTGCTTGGCCGCCTCCCGCACCCAGGGTTCCACCGGCAGGGCGCAGACGATGCGCACCTCCAGGGTCTCTTTACTAGGCGCTGTCACCGCGCCCTCTTGCTGGCCCAGCCAGCGTACAAAGAAGGAGCCAGCGACGATGAGAACCGCCGCTAACACGACAACGAAAAACACAATTCGGGTTCGACTCATCTATCCTCCAGAAAAATCAGCAAATCGGCAAAAAGCCTCCCCGAAAAGGCCCTAAAGCTTGGTCAGGCCTTTGGTGTGGACGACGATGTTGCCCATCTGTATTCAACCCTGTTTCGCTCAAAATATCCAATATGGTCCCTAATCAAAAGTCCGAAATACGAGTGAGCCTGTGAGAAAACTTGGGATTCAGACCCACATTTCTCAAAAACTGCAAGTCTATCTTTCTTTTCCTTATACCACCTAACAAGATAAGGCCCATCTTGGGCATGATTCTTAAGAAAAGAAAGAAACCCCTTGTTTTTCGTTAGAACATCTATAATCAATCTGTCTTCTTTCACCGAAGTTCTAAACAGAACTTTTCGCCTGCCGTATACACCCATTCTAATCCCCTCCTTTTTGGGCCTGGATCTGGCGATCCAGGCCAAGCATAAGTGGACACGTCAGAGCTTCACCTCTCGGTCGCGCAGGATGAGATAGGCTATAAAGCCCAATGGCCCCGTAGCCGAGATAAGCAGCAGCCAGAGACAGCCTGTCTTGCCCCTTGCCTCCGCGTCTCGATAAACCCAGAACATGGCCACCAGGCCCAGGATCAAGATGGCGAGAAAACAGAGGCCGCCGAAACACGAGCCGATAAAGTTTGCTTCGTTGCCACCAACCATGACGTCGTTACCTCCAAAGTCACTTTCAGGGGAACAGGGGAGCAGAGGAGCAAAGGCAACCCCTGCTCCTTTGCTCCCCGCTTCCCTTGCTCCTTTGCTATTCGAGTCCTAACCGCTTCTTGCGCTCGGCGAGCTGCTGATCAATGGCGTGCCGCTCCAGGATCTCATCCATCTGAGCATCCAAGCTGGTAGCCAGCATCTCGGTCTTGGCAGTAGCCTTGTCCAGCCGGGCGCGGATTGATTCGGCGATGCGGGCCACATCCGTATCACCCGACCCCGCCAGGTCATCGAGCGAGCTGATAGCCTCGGCCGTGATTTCCTTCGAGCGGGCCAGGTCCAACAGCGCTTGCAGTTCCTCCCGCTCCTGGCGGATGTTGGTCAGCTTCGCCTCCAGCTTCAGGCGGGCATCTTGCAGCGCCGCGAACTCCTTCTCCTGACGGGCGAGCTGCTCCTTGTAGTTCTCCGCCAGCCGCTGCGCGGAGTTGAGCTTGCTCTGAGCCGCCGCAGCTACCTCTTCCTTCCCGTCCTTCAGGAAGAGATCAATGTTGCGATCCAGCTCATCCGCCTTGCTGCGATACTCATCCAGCTTGCGGCGCAGCGTCTTGACCTGCCCTCCAACCGTAGCCGTCGCATCCTCCAGATCCTCCAGGCTGTCCTCTATCTGGCGGATGTACTGATCAACGACAGCTATGGAGTTGGACTTGAGAGCCGCGTCCACGACGGCGTGCAGATTAGCCGAGATCAACGTTCCAACTTTTTCCAACAGCGATGCCATTTTCTAAACCCTCCTTTTCTTTTTTAGTGATCAAAGACAGCCTCCAGGGCTGTGCTCGATCAAGTTGACCATATTATATCACAAAACCCTCAGGTTTGCACGACATGCAACTGACAAAAGGCGGACATCTCACGGACGCATCTGCTCACCAAATGCTCGCAGCGGACCCTAGTCCGCTGAGACCGCTGGACTAGGGTCCAGCGGGAGCAAGCGCGTAGTAACTCACGGACTGATCAGCCTATATCCCCGGCCGCGAACGGTGATCAGATACCTTGGCTCCGACGGATCAGGCTCGATCTTCCGGCGCAGGCGGCTGACCAACTTATCTATGCGGGCATCGTCAACCTCGTCAATGTAGTCCTGGCCCCAGACTGACTCCACGATCTGGTATTTGTCGCAGATTTTGTCCAGGTGGCCGTAGAACAAAAGCAACAATCTGTACTCCAGGTCTGTTAGATCAGGAGCCAATTCCCCATCCACCCAGACGTGGCCGGAATCCACATCTACCCGCACCCCCTGAGGCTCATGCCTCCTCACCAGCCTCTGCCGGCGGGCGAAGCCCTCGAACAATTGACTGAAAACAGATAGCTTGCCCTCTTTCTCCTCGATTATGGCTTTCTGCCGCAGGAAACGCTCTAGCTCCGGAGCCAAAGGCTCTCCTGGCCTGGAGACGAAAGCCGTCAACGCCTCCTGTTCTTCAACGGTGAGGCCGTTCCACAGCTTGGCACACTCGGCCCTGATGCTGACATCGCTATCGAGTCGCTCCCGAACCAGCTTGTAGCTTTGGTCGTCATAGAAATCGGGGTAATCGCCGCTGACCTCGGCCAGGACGCGGCAGGTGGCCTCCAGCAAGCCGGGATGGCCGCCAGCCTGGGCGATGATAAAGTCTACGTCGGCCGCGCTGAACGCCACCTCCTCTTCCCTGGCAAACTGGGCGATAACTTGCTCGGCATCGTCTCTCCCTAAGGTGGATAGAAAGAGGGTGTTGAGGGCAAAGAGTTCGCAGAACTCAGCCACTTTGTCGCCGCGTTGTTGCCTGCTGAGCGACTGGTCAGTGGCCACCACGTACGAGAGGCGGGGGCCGTATTTGTCCTTGAGGGCTCGGAGGTTCAACAGGACACGTTCGTCCAGGCCAGCGAAGGGCTCATCGAACTCGTCGAAGAGAAAGACGACGCGCTGTTTGAGACCCTCACTGATTGCCGTGAGGCCCTCGTTGAAACTGAGCGGCACCAGAAACGGATTGGCAGGCTCGACCAACTGGCGATAAGAAGCAGCGACGCGATCCAGCAGCCCCTGCTCTATTTCCAGCTTCTTGAGCTCGGCCAAAGTGCTGCGCAGGATGAGCTCATAGAACCCCTGTTCCGTGAGCTCCAACATCAGGTTGAAGTCAATGTAGACGAAAATGTAGTCAGCGGCCCGATCCCCCAGGTACTTTCTCTTTACCGCAGGCAGGGGGATGGAGCGCAGCAAAGTGGACTTGCCCGTGTTGCTCAGTCCCACCACGGAGCAACAATCCCCATCCTCGATACATTCCATGATGTAGGCTACGTCAGCGTCTCTGATGATGACCACTTCCGTATCTGTTTCCATCACAACTCCTACTCCTTGACAAATCAGGCTGACAATGATATAATTAATTCGAAGTTGATCAAATTAGTTAGATTGGAGGAGCTATGATGGAGGAAAGACCTGCCGAATTCGAGGAACTGCTGGGCTTTTTCAAGGCTTTGGGCGACGAGAAGCGGTTGAAAATCGTGGGGCTTCTGGCCCAGAAATCCCTCTGCGTGGAAGAGCTGGCGGCGATCCTTGATCTCAGCGCGGCCACGGTATCCCATCACCTGCGTAAGCTGGTGGAAGCTGGGCTGGCCCAGGCCTCGGCAGAAGGGTACTACAACGTCTACTCCCTGCGGGCCGAGACGCTGCGCGAGATGTCCAGGCGGCTCCTCTCTGCCGAGACGTTTCAAGACACGGCTCGAGTTCTGGACTTGGGAGGCTACGATCGCAAGGTGCTGCGGGACTATCTCGAAGATGGCCGTCTGAAGACCATCCCCGCTCAGCGCAAAAAGCGAGACGTTATCCTGCGCCACATCGTGGAGGAGTTCGAGCCCGGCCGCCGGTACGCCGAGAGCGAAGTCAACGAGATCATCTCCCGCTTCCACGAGGACTACGCCACCATCCGCCGGGAGTTCATCATGAGAAGGATGATGGATCGAGAGGGCGGTGGTGGTGACTACTGGCGGATCGAGGAAACCTGAGCTCTAGGGCTTGCCAGAGCAGGAGACCCCCATCTGCGTGAAACGTGAAACGTAAAACGTGATGATTTTCGTCGTGTGAGCCTTACGTTTCACGTTTTACTGCAAGTGCCTAAACCGCAATCTCCACGTTCAGGGCATCGAGCACGAACTGGATGGGGTTTATGATCGTAGTGGCGTCGGAGCCCGCGAACAGCAAACCGACGACGAAATCATCCTCGTCCAGCACGGCAGACCCTGAGTCTCCCCCTTGGCTCATAGCCCCAGCCATCAACTGATCCTCAAAGACAGCGATCTTCCCCTCTCCATAGCTTACCTGGACTGTGACATCAATCTGAATGATCTCGCCGCTGGTGAAGCCGGTGGTACGCCCACTCTTCTTGACACTGGTGCCCAGAGTGGCATCCCCCGATCCCTGGGGCACACCGATCTCCAGGATCCTCTTCTCTACCAGATCGTCGGAGAGAGGCCGGGCGATGGCAGCATCCACCAGATTCCTGCCAGGTACTTCCTGAAAAGCCATCACCCTGTGGCTCGAGCCCAGCAGTTTAGCCAGCCAATTGAGAAGGCTCTCTACACCCGTGGCCGTTGGGCAGGTGGGCGGACTGGTGCCGAAGTTCAGGGGGATGAAATCCTCCAGGGTAGCGATCTGATCATCGAGGGTTCCCCCATCGTAGCGGCCGGGCTGGATGATGGGATCGCCCTTCTTGCCTGCGTTTGAATTGGCCAGCACGTGGTTGTTGCTGAGGATGAAGAGCTGGTCATCCCTGGTCACCAGGCAGCCCAGGGTCCCTGCTGTGATGTCAATGTGTCCGATGGAGACACCCCCTGGCGCGGGACGCCAGCGATCGGTGTGACCTTGCAGAGCCCTGATCACTCCTGTCTCCTGAACATCGGTCCTCACCTCGCCCAGCTTTTTGGGCACGATGTCAGCAGGCGAGAGTTGCGCTTCGGGCATCTTCTTCGTCACCGAGATCACCACGCAGGGCTCATCAGTAATCTCACCCCCGCTCTCCTTGAAGCCAACCCCGCAGGCAACTACGTTCCTCCTGCCCAACAAGTAGTCGCGGTTTTGCCTTTTAACCTGGATAGCTAGCTGTAGATCCATCTCTTCGCCTCCTTTGAATTCTTAGCGTCGGATAAGGCTTTATGAAGACAGGGCAACGATCTCCCCTACCTCTTTCACGTCAACGGGCACCCCCTCTATCTCAGAGGGAATCAGATCTGTGGCATCAAGTTGTGAGGGTGATTCTTTCTTCCTCACCATCACCACCAGGCTCAACAGTCCGGTCTCCTGGCCCTCGACCTCCTTGTATCCGATCCCCAGCCCCACGACGTTCTTTTTTTCGAGAAGGCTCTCCCCATGCCGATCTTTAACCGCCCTTATCTCCTCGATTCCTTTCCCCTCAGCCATATCAGCCCTCCTCACAAGGTTCTACTGTCTTCTGGATTATACTACGAATTCACACCCCTGGCAAAACACCCAAATACCCAAAAAGGAGCAAGGGGGTAGAGTCCGTTAAATCCCTTAGTCCGCTGTTCACCCCTCCGCACTGGCTTTCATTTCCTCATAGACCTGCTCCGCGTTGGCCTTAAATCGTTGCTTGGCCTCCCCCTCTTTCCCATCGGCCACAGGGAAGAAATCAATCATCTCGGCTACCGAGGCGACGGCTTCGGCTCTGCTGTGACCCGTCGAATACGCCCCCCGCATCCTGGCCCGCAATCGGCGGAGGTACCTGGACAACTCCTCGGTGACCTCCTTGCCGCATATCTCGCCCTCGCCGGGCACGATGATCTCCGCTTTCACCCACGGCCTCCGAGTGTAGGTCAGGGCATTTAACCACTCCTTGGAGTTGGCCTCTCCCATAAGAGGATGCACGCCGTTGACCACCACGTCGCCTGAGAAGAGGACTCCATCCCCAGGGATGCAGACGATGATACTCGCGGGCGTGTGAGCCCCAACGTGGATCAGCTTGAGCACTTTGTTGCCCTTATGCAAGTCTATTTTATCGGTGAAAGTAATCCGAGGAGTAACGATGCGGAGTCTCTCCAACTCAGCGGCCACCTC
>SDBU01005547.1_pt1 | contig 15060 bp, 22 predicted proteins | sample 2277071 | NCBI WGS metagenome assembly SDBU01 (sample SAMN10397929, study PRJNA504765) | marine sediment metagenome | isolation source: marine sediment core GS08_GC12, 126 cmbsf | place: Arctic Ocean: Gakkel Ridge, Loki's castle | collected 2008
TCTTGCTCAGTTATCGCCGCCGCCAAATCTTCAAGAAAGTAATCAATATAGCTTGTCATTTTATCCTTAATTTTCTCTCGACCTTGACCATAGGGTCTAAGAATATGTAGTCTGATGATTTTTTCTCTGGGTGCGTTCATTAAATCGGAAAATAATGAAAACCAGTTCTTCTCTCATAAACCCAAAGCTCTTTACGGCAGTTTGCCGGCGCCGGGATCTCTGCTAATTCAGCTTTCAACTTACCATAAGACGGGATTTTATCTTTTGGACAAACCTTGACCTGAACCAGCATAAATTTCGTTTCATCAAAGGCCACTAAATCAAAAGGCCCGCCGGACTTCGCCGAGCGGACAACTGTAAATCCCCACTTCTTTAATATAGCAACTGCCTTTCGTTCTGCTCTATACCCTACTTGATAAATATCTCTACTCTTAACCATCAACAATTATTGTTTCACAAGTTAAAACACCTTGTCAAGCCCTAAATTAGCCCGAATTACCCACTATTGTTATACCCTGCGCCCCAGTTAATCTCAAAAGCCTCATCAATTTCTTCGTTTCCTTGCCTTTTTTTATAATCGTTATTTTCGTTATACTTTTATCACACTCGATAAAACCCCTTCTCTCAAGACTCGCTCGTAAAGAGTGAAACTCCTCTAAAGCCTCTGCCAGCGCCTTTCGTTGTTTGGGAGTCATGCTATTCCAAAAGGCAATCAAACCATCTGGACTAAAGCCCGGCATTTAATCTCCTTTCCTTAAAGTCATTAATTCAGGAAGCTCAATCTTTTTGGGCGGGTTTCCGTCAAATGGCATTTTGTACTTCTCTTTCCCCGGGGACCCGCCCCACTTCTTTTGATAATAGGATTCGTTCTTAATGTAACACTTATCTAGCCAAGCCCTAAAATCGGGCGTTAAATCACGGCTCCTAGAGCCATAATGAAAGTAGATAGCTCTGTGATCACAGACCGCCGTCAAACCCTCGAGTCGCATTCTGTGGTGATAATCGTTGTCTTCAAAATAGGCAGGATAAAAAACCTCATCAAATAACCCGACTTTTTTGACACATTCTTTGTTGACCCCAAAGCAAGAGAAGTCCGGCGTTTCAGTCAACTTCATTGTTTTTGGCGGGAGCAGGTTTTTGAATTCCTTTTCGTCTGCGACCTCTGCCGCCACGTTCTTGGCTGACACCAGCCCCGTTTTTGCAAAGTCCAAAGCCTCGACAATTAGATTTAATGTCTGTGGTAAAAGAAGAATATCGTTGTTTAAGATGATTACCTTCTCGCAGTTTAAGTTTTGAAAAGCGAATTGAATGGCCGAGTTCCAAGATCCTGCCGCCCCCAAATTCTGTTTTAAGACCAAAGAAAAGATATTTGGGCCGAGGGCCAACTTCTTAATAAACTCACCCGTCCCATCAACAGAGCCGTTGTCAATTAAAAAAAGCGCGTAGGGTTGAGAGAGGTTAATCGTTTTCAAAGCCTTCTTTGTATAATCAAGATTATTAAGCAAAGGCATTGTGATCAAGACTTTTGGTGGTGGACTATCCTTCGGCATAATTCCTTTTGTTAAAAGCGATTCTATCTCGGTTTCTGGTAAATTTCTTTTTCTGGCCATACCATCTGTACGCAAAACCATCATTACTAAGATGCCACGTTCTAACCCCCAAGTCAAGTTTTGGCTTTACTCCAAGTCGTTTTCTGATTTGAATTTGAAGGAACTCATCATCAGCCGTATGTCTTAATGGGATTGTTCTCGGTCCCTGATAGGTCGAATAATCAACCCTTTTGAAAATTGATTTGTGGACTAAAAGACAACCCCCGGAAGCGCCACCTACGTCAATGACCCCCGTTTGATCCTTGGGATTAAGCGAGATTCTCTCCAATTCTTCAAATGGCGCGTAATCATGACCGATTATCTCGGTTGAATTGCCTCTGGCGGCGTGAACCCCGCCAATTAAAGGATAGTCTGCCTTTAAGAGTTTATCAATAGCGTCATCATCAGCAACCGTGTCAACGTCCAAAAAGAATACCCAATCAAAGTTTTGTTTTCTGGCATAGGCAATCCCGTGGTTCCGTCCATAGGCCGCTACTTGCTCACCAGTCCGTTTATTTGATAGACCCCGGCAATTCTTATCTGTCACGAAAAGGAGCTTTTTGTTTGAATACTCCAAATCGTCAAAAATACGCGGCATGAGAGGCCGGCAATAATATTTATAATCAGTGTAAAGAATGACGACTAAAACTGAGTCCATTAAAATGCCTCTAAAATAGTTTTTAATCTGTGTTCGTAAGTGTGGTTTCTTTTGACGTAGACCGCCCCCCGCAAAGCCATTCGTTCTCGTTCCTTTGGGTGATTAAGATACCAACTAACCTTTTTGTCTAAGTCTGACCAACTCTCAAAAGTAGTATAATGATGGCCACGAATGGCAATAGCGTCTTGCGCGATTAAGTGGTCTGTTAAAAGAAGCCTACCAATAGAAAGAGCCTCGAAAAACCTCATGTTAACGTCATTATCCAAAGATTTGTTAAAAGTCATCCGGCAAGATGAGAGAGCTTTTGAATAAGGAAGTCCGGGTTTAGTATTCGTTCGCAGGATTTTATACTTGGTCCCCAGTTGCTCCAGTAAAAGCCTTCTAGACGGGTAAGTGTCGTTTCCTATAAAACCAATGTCGTAAATCTCCTTGACTCCTTTAATCCGGTGATGAGATAGTGGGTCACAAGCCAATGGAAGATAAGACGTTTTTCCTTTTGGATATAATGACAGAAACAACTCTTGAGCGATGAAAACCTTGCTGACAACTCGGTATCTGTCAACCTCTTTGGCTTGGACCAAATGGCAATCAATTTCCCAATAACAAGAGGGAACTTTGGGAGAATAAACCATCTCCGGGGCCGGCATGACGTTGATAATTAGATCAACATCCTCAGGATTAATCTCGCTAAGCCGATAAATCTCAATCCCCTTCATTCGTTTACCTGCCATCTCAAGATAAGAGGCAGTCGTGAAAGGGTAAAGACTATAATCGTAATTAATCAGTATTTTCTTCAACCTTCTCCTCTACTTTTTTTGCTTTCTTTTTTTTACCACCGGGAATAAAACTTGGCAGTCCACACTTCGGGCATTTTTGCCAGCCTTTTTTAATTACTTTAAGTTCTCTTTTACAACGTGGGCAAATCATAATTATCACCCCCTCTCTATCTTATAGTTTTTCTCCTCGAGGAGATTCTAGGCTCAATCGGGTCCGGGATCGATGGACCATGCCTATATCCTATAAACTATAAATCAAGGTTTGACATCTTCTATCCCCTACCCTACCCTACTTATAGCTCTATCTCTCTTTAGCCTCAAAAGAAGGCCCAAAAGCGGAGTAGGGGAGTGGTTTCAAGTCTTCTCCAAGATAACGTAAAACGACCAGTTAATTAGAGCTTCACCATAACTGACAATCTTAAATCCAAGTCTTTTTTGTTTTCTCACCCAAGTCATAAAAGAGGCCTGATTATGTTCATGATAATGTCGGTTGTGAGGATTCTCTCTCAGACCTTCATTGTCAATCTCCGGGTTTTGTTTTTTAGTGTGATCAATATCCGGATGGACGATTGCCAAAATGCCCCCTTTTTTCAAAACCCTGAGCCATTCTCTAAGCGTTTCTAACGGGTCTTCAAAGTGTTCAAAGGCGTGGATACCATAAATGTAGTCAAACGAGCTTTCTGGTAGCGGTAAGGCGTCACCCGAGAACAAAAAATCGGGTTTGTTCTTTTTATCAATATCTAAACGATAATCTGACGGTTTTATTGACCGCCCACCACAGCCAATATCTAGACCAACCCCATCAAGAAAAGGTAAAATCTTGGATACCTCAAAGTTCCAGCCGTTGTCTTTCATGAGCGGGTAATATAAAATTTCCATTGTCTAAAGTTCGAGCATTTTAATTTTAATTTATCTTTAATTCTTTTTTTGGCGATGATCTTCAACTCTAAAAGGTTTAACTGCGCCATGACCCTCATAATAAAGAGTGTCACAGTTTTTAACCCAATCAGCCCAGCCCACATGATTTTCCATAGCAAAGAAAAGATGAATGTTAAATCTTTTAATGCCCGTCAGTTTTTCCAATTCTTTTTGTTTGAGGGTTTTGAGGTCAACACCATAAAAATCAATATTAAAATACCCGTCTAAAATCGCCAATTCTTCGGCCATCTCGACCATATTCGGAAAATCAATACCGACAACACGCTTCGCGCCAAGGTCATCTGCGGCCCGAAGAAACATCCCATTACTACACCCAATATCAAGAACAGTTTTATCCTTAAAGTCTTTAAACTGGTATTGTCTCAACCTCTCTTTTGTGTCTCTAAGTCCCGGGTGATAATCGGTTGATTGATATATTCCTTTGAGATACCCGTTCGCCTCGTTTCTCTTGATTGTCTCTGCCAGTATTTGTCTTTTATATTCGTCATAATCTTTTAGCTTTGTTCCCTGAAAGTCAACCATTTTTCCGTCAACCCAACTAAGGTCATTTTCCCAAGCACTATCCCAAAACTCAAAACGAGAATCCCCGACAATTCGCTTCTGTCTGGCACCTTGAAGATAATCTGTAACCTGAGCCGTTTTACCACCAACACAAACTAAATCATAAACCCGAGGAGAAATCCCCTTCATCGCCAGCAAATTTTGAGCGATTGTGCTTTCAAGGATTGTACATAAAGCACTGGCACCGTCAAACCCCCAGATTGATTTTGAGTGCCAAAATACTTTTAAGCAAAGATTTTTTCGGCTATAAATTTTCTCTAACTCACGACAAAGATAAACATCAATATTTGAGCCATGAGCGACTTTATTCCCAAGTCTGACGTCTAATTTTCTCAAACGAGGTTTTAATAATTCATAAGCCTCTTTTTCCCAAGCTGAATAGTCAGTGCCTTGAGGTTTTTTTGGAGCTGGAGGCCCACCCCTTCGGGCTTCTCTTGCGGCTCTTTTTCTCAAATCAATGTTTGACATTTTACATTTTATCCCGATAGATAACTTTTAATCTCTCAACCATCGGCTCGCAAACACTCTGCCATGAGAATTTATCTCTGATAATTTTGCCAGTCTCTTTTGCCTTGCTTTTTTCTTCCAAACGATTGTCGAAATTATACCTCATCAATTCTTGAAGATGGGGAATACTCGGCTCTGCCCAATGATTGCCTTGAAGATAAACATAGGGAGTATCGGTGATCGTCTTCTGATTTCTGATAAAATGAACCCCCGAGTATGGCTTGCCTTTTTTATCCCTCAGAGTTTCATCGGGCGCCCCCCAGCCAGTTGTTATCACCGGGACACCACAAGCAAGAGCTTCAAACAAAGGCAAGCCCCAAGCCTCGCCTCTGGTCGGAAGAACAAAACAATCACCCATTGTATAAAAGCAACCCATTTGCTCGTACGGCAGAGCTTCTTCTTTAACATAAACTTGAGCCGAGTCCTTGGGATATTTAATCTTTTTCAACTCCTCTTTAATACCTTTACTCAAACCCAGATTCATTGTTTTGAGAACCAAACAAACGTCTTCATGTTTTCTAAATTCGTTTTTGAAAGCTAAAATTAAGTTAGAAAGATTTTTGCGCGGGTCCCACGCGGCATTACAAATAAATTTATAAGACTCTTTTGCCTCGACTCTCATTGGTGACATTTCAGGATGAAAATAGTTTGGATCAATCCCTTGACCAAAGATATATATAGGTTTATTCACACCGCTTTTACGAAACTTCTCCCGATCCCACTTTGTCGGACACCAAATCTCATCCATCCAATTACAGAACTCGACCCAGCTTTTGGGCAACCAGTCACCCTCAAACTCGCAGAATCCGATTTTGTACTTGCCGGAGTTCTTGACAAAATAGGGCGCTTGGCCCCAGACAATTTGCGGCATTTCTAGATCGCCGTGGTCCTCACAAAGCGTGTTTATCGTTTCGTCATCAACCAACCCTTCTTCTTCATTTGTACCTTTCAAAAAGTTATAACTAACCTTCACCCCCAGATCGGATAAAGCCCTCATATAATTGGCGGCAACAATAGAAAAGCCAGTTGGGAGAGCGACCGAAGTGTGAAACATCACCGGAAGTTTATAGCGCTGATCTAATTTACGGCCCCATTTTTCCTCAAACTTTTTATATTCTTCACCATAATACTGCGCAAATTCCTTGGGTGATTTACCCCCAACAATCTGACCAGCATATTTAACAATCAAATTACTGGTAGCGTAAATCTTAAATCCCAATTTCTGGGCTTCAAGAGAATAATCAGCGTCAACAAACGGATTTTCACCTAAATCTTTTGGGAGAGGTAATTTCTTGAGGAGAGCCTTTTTAATAATTGCGCAGATAAAATGCCCCGCCTCAACTTCTCTGGTCCCAAGATACTGACCAAAATACTTTTGCTTCATGGCATAAGAAACAGGAACATGAAGTTTAGGAGTAATAAAACCACCATGAAAAAAAATATCTTCACTTGGAGTCAGAGCAAGAGCAGTGACGGCGCCGCAGTTTGGGAGATTCTTCGAGGCATTAAAAAGAGTTTCAATCCATCCAGCCATGTGACCGATTGTATTCCAGTTAACAACGATAACGTCCCCACTCTCTAGAGGGATTGTCTTAACCATTTTGTAGAGGGAAAGCGCATGGCGTAAATACCGGTTGCGACTCCCAAAGGGTTCAATCTACTGCGGGTCAGGAATCGCCGAGTAAATAAAGGTCCCTGTGTCTTCATCATAGTTGTCAGCCATGAAAAACCGCATATAACGGTTGAAGCCAGAGATTGGCGGGTCCTCATTATCCGCGTAGGTGTTCCACCAAGTCTTCTGAGCCGCGGCAACATAGTCGCCTTTGGTGAAGTATAGAACACCCCAAGTCAGACTGTCTCGAACTCCGGTTTGATAAGCGGACTTCGGGTTATAAGGAATAACACGCAGTCTAACATAGAACCGACCCTTCCATTGGGAATAAACCAATGTGTCACCCAACGTCTTAGACGCTGTTAAAGACATCAATGGTCCGGTCACTACGGGCATGGTTTAATTTACCTTTCTCTCCAGTTAAGAAGTAATCGATTGATCGGGTCCCGGAGTTGGCCCTTCAATCCCTATAATAAAATAAAGAATTAATGTTTGTCAAGTAATATAATCTTAATTGTGACTTCGAGATAGCTCATACCAATAAGAACCCACTCTAATCAATAATAAGAAATCTGTACTTTTGGCAAATATAAAATCTCCTGCCAATCGTAGGTTGCCTGTTCCATCTTTTGCTGTAGTATCCCGCGCACTAGTGTACGACCTCAAGATTAACCATGTACCGGCAACAGTACCACCATTGACATTCACCAGATTATCAGTCGCAGCCGCCTCAAAAGTATCCACCCGATGATAAGAATGAGTAATCTCAATCTCACCAGCGGCATCCAACACGATCGTCCCGCCATCTTTGAAGGTGAAGAATTTACCACAACTCACGCCCTCAAAATCTCCACTACCTATTTCGCGCCAACCAGAATCTTCCTCAAATCCTATAAGTTTTTTAAAATCAGAGCGATAACGAAAAGCACCGTAGAGGGGGTTGGCAGGATAAGCAGTCACCGACCGGACTCTGCCAATGCCGCCAAAATAATCACTTTGAATATACGGGGGAATGGTGACGGGGTCGCCTGCTTTCTTTTTGAGTGGGTCCCAGTAAACAATCATAGGATAATTAGCCTCTAGATATATTTTAAGATAACGATTGTATCCCGGTATGCGAGCCGGAAGATTAAGTTGATTATAATACTGCTTCGTTGGTTCGTCAAATCCCTGCCAGTTTTTAACTGCGTCATAAAAAATCGCCCTCTGGCCTTGCTGTTCACCAGTCCGGGGTTGAGAAGGATAATAGAGCTTATCGACCCGTCTGCCATACCAATACTCCTTGAAAATACCAATAGGGTCCAGTTTGCCTCTGACTCTCAAACCAATAAATTTATAATAAATCGCGTACTGAAACTTGATCTCGTCAAAGTTTGACATGGTTTTAATCCCAACACTTATTCACACCATCAGGAGTCTTGAGTGGAAGCAAACCTACGAGTAAATTCCTGATGAATTGTGACATAAAGCAGTGATAACCCGTGGGCTGAGTCGGGTCAGCCGGTTGAGAAGGTCCGGCCGGCAGATCCTCGCGTTGGAGAGCGTAGAGAAAACCCTGATGAATAAATTGAAGGTTGGCGGCATCTTGCTGAAAAGCAAGCAAAGCCGCCGCCTCTGGCATCACCGGGTCATCATCATAAGCGCCAGCTTCGTATCCTGACCCTTCTTCAAGATGTTCAGTGCCAGAAATAATGGCAGTGTTTGTTTTATCGTAAAGCTGGCGATTACAAGACCAAGCCCCAGCCACTTGTGATCGCCAAATCCACCAGAGCTTATACGACAAACTGTCTTCTCCATCAATAAAACCGGGTTCAAAATAGCCTTTGCCGCCTTGATCAACAAAACCGTTGCCAGACACCGCATAAACTCCACAGATAATACAAGCCACGGCGGCCACTTTATTAAAACCCTCTGAAGTAATTTTCAAATACGCGTTGGCGAAATAGCAGTTTTTATCGGACTCTTGATTTCTGGTTTGGAAATGGTATTCGTGGCCATCAATTAAAGTTAAGGCACCTGATTGAACTCTTGCAAAAGACTCCTCACTGGTTGACATTAAAGAGCCGGCAACTACTTCACCGAGCGTCTTATCCCAAAGTCTGGCCTCAGCGACACCGCCGGCCTCAGTGTACATATAGCACTCGATTTTAGAAACAACCTGACCATCATAATCGTTTATCTTAGGCGTAACAAAAGCGTAAAGTGGCTCAATACCCCAAGCGTCACCGTACTGGCTTTTGAAATTCATAAAATATAATTGAGTGAGAGTCTTGCGATTTGCCGCAGATGTATTTTGTTGAATAATAAGTTTAACTCCACAGGCCTCAACCCAACCCGCCCCGACTGTTCTCTGAATCTGAAATTTTAACCTCATTGGGCTTATCAAATATCCTGAGAGATCGCCGCTTCTACCTCTGGTCCAAGAAGCGCTACCAATAGCAATTTCTGAGCCGGTCACAGCTTCTCCAGCCGTGTCATTATAAAGTCGGATTTGGCCTTCACTCTCAGCCGAATACCACTCCTCATCACACTCTAAATAAATCTTGGTGATCCCGGTAAATAAAGCAGGATCAAACCATAAAAACTGATTTGGAGTTTGCCAAGAATCAATATTGTAAGAAGAATATGGTTGAGAAAAAAGAATTGTTTGTGTTATCTTCATTTTAATCTACAAAAGCGTTCCAAAGCGCTTGATAAACAGCGCCTAATCCTTGCCAATAATAAACACCCTTCCGGGTATATTCTCTGATTCCAAGTTGAGCGGGGCTTTTAGGGTCATAGGGAACAGTACGAGGAAAGACCGCCGTTGACCCCCTGCGCCCTTGAAAAGTGAGAGTCTTACCCAAAGTACCTCTGGCAGTCAAAGAAAATAGTGGTCCTTTTACTTTAGCCATTTTATTTTAATTATACCAAAAGTCTAGAACACCGCCATATTTCTACCCAAAAAGTCTAAAATCTACAACTTTACACTTCATCATAAGAAATAGAGACAAAAGTCCCAGCCCCACAGGTCAACTCTATGCCTTCATCAATCGCACTCTTGCCACAAATGACATTTCCTGCCTGGGCTTGTTTCTTCGAAGTGTACAGCTTAAAAAAGACATTGCCACTATCAGCAAATTTGAGAGTGACGTCGGTTGCCTCATCTTCAGTCGAAACATAAACCTGAACAACCACCATCTTTTTTCCGGCTGATGGAGTGATTATTTCTTGATTCTCTTGCGCTCCGGCAAAATCTTCTCCAAAACACTTATCAGACGAATGACTTTTAGTTTCAAGCCAACCTTCCGGAGTGACTCTAGCGATATACTCCCCAAAGAAAATCCTGACATCTGTTAGTGACGACATTTCACCCCCTTTCGAAATAAAATAATGATAGCCTGCCCCAAAATACCCTATTAGTTTAACATAATTATTCCAAACCCCTTGAGCAATCGAGCCTAGAGCTTGCCATTGAGCGACTAGACCACCTATTTTAGCCCTTTGAGCTTTTTGACTAGACGACGGAGTAAAAGGCTTTTTTGAACCGGGAAAATGATACTTAGAAACAGTAGAAACTCCTGGCAATTCTCGAAAAATAATCGTTTTTTTTAATGCCTTGGACGCTCTCAGCGAGAAAAGTGGACCCTTTACTCTTGCCATCTAAATAGCCTCAGACATAATTCTAAACAGTTTTTAATCATCTTTTAATCACCATAGAACTTAAAACCACCGCGTCCCAAAAGGCCTAATCTAGACTTCGAGAGGATTACTTTTGCTTGGGCAAAAGACCCGTAATAGCAGATACGCCAACGTAACCCGCCATCGCAGCCGTCAAAAAAGACCCATCAACTGCCCAGCCTACAAAAGCACCGATCAACATACCACCTACCGAACCAAGAGCAATATCACCATTAATTCGGTGAGGAAGTTTGATCTTGCCATCCACGACAGTATCCTTGGCCAATGCTCCAAAAGCACCAGAAGCCAAGAAGCCTATTATCTCAAGAAAAGGATGCATACATCTTCACCACCTCTCTGTCTTTAATTATCTCAATTATATACACATATATCACCATTCTACAAGGCGTCACCCGTCGGGTAAATCGTTTCAAAAGCCACACCAGAAGGGAAGTTTATCTTGGACCAATACCTGACAACATCCAAACAATAAGGATCCTTTGTTATGATATTCGAAAGGAAGTCAACCCACACGTCATCAAGATAGGCGTCACCTTTAAGACCGCTGGTTTCAATCTCAAGCTCCCAGTCGCCTGTTAAACCGGTATGCTCAACCACCTCAATCTCTTGAAGCCCCCATGCCTCACTTAAAGGAAGTGTCAACTCAGTCGTTTCTGTCAACTCACCCCCGCCCTCATCATAAGTATATTTAAATCTCACTTTAACAAACTCCCCATTACCATTATCCGCCACTAAAGCCGTCTTTCTCCTCACCCTAAGGTAAGCAGGAAAGTCAAACATCAAATTGCCTGACTGCCGCAAAAGAATACCACCTGCACCAATGGGGATATTGAGATGACCAACCAAATACTGATGAAAAGTAGAAGGAGTGGCGTCACCGGCCAACTCATGCTTGATCCTGTATGCTTTGTCTTGGACAAAGAGATTATAACCATGCTGACCTATTATTGCTCCGGCGTCATTCCAATCGCCTTGAACCGCTTCACTCAGGTTGGTCCAAACCGCGCCAATCTGAGAAAGAAGTGAGCGCCCGGGTAGAGCCTTTAATTCGCTTCTCCTATAGATCTGTCTTTTGCTGGCGACAGTCCCGCGGCCCATCCAAAGATAACGGCGCTGTACTTGCTTATCAGCGCCTATAAGCCCGCCGCCAATGGTTGTATAACCCACTCTAGCCATTATCCCACCCAAAGCCTCTCAAAATAGCTCTTAAAACAACGCGCAATCGGTGCGCTTTCGATTTTAACAGACGTTTCCTCATTTACGCTCAAAGCGCGGGTAGAGATATTGTGTGAACCAACAAAAACAAGGCGGCCATCAATCACCCACATCTTTGTATGGACTAAAACAGAAGAACGGTACATCCTCACCTGACAACCACCTCTGACAAGACTATCACCAGCAACCCGGTTGATTTTAGTCAGGTGATGATTTGGGCTTTCCTGATTCAAGACAACACTCACCGCCACACCCCGCTTTTGCGCTCTCAAAATGGCCTCACCTAAGCGCTGTACTAATGAATGGCGCTGATGTATATTCCACTTCCATTGATATTGAACCACTTTAACCCATAGCTTTGACTCATCAATGGCTTTAATCAACTCGCGGTAATAAATCGCTCCGATAAGAGGCGTAACTAAAGCACGGACGGGCTTTGGATTATCTAAAACAACATCACTCATCTATCTAAATATCCATTATACCACCTAAAAAGACCACACGAAAACAACACGAATAGTCGCAGGGGGGGCTACGCCCCCCCCTCTGAGAGGCTCCCCCCCCGAGGACCAATATCTCAAAATCTGAAGCGCCCCCAACCGCCATACATGGGCAGCCCCCCGTCCGCCCGGTTTGATCTCAAAGGCCGATAGGGAAAGCAGATTTTCAAAGGCCTTTTCGGGGCATAGGGCTTCCTGTGCTTCCTGTTGCGGGCGCGGCGGCTGGGGGCGCTTCTTCGCTTCCCCCGCCCTTGTTTTGGCGGTGGCGGGGGCAGCGATTGCGGTAGATGTATTCGAGAAATCCCTCTGCGCTCGTCGTTTCGTTCGGGCTTCTCTCCTCGCTTCAAGGGAGCAGGGTCGCCCCCACCAGGCCGGGACAGGCAAAACCCTCCAGTTCCGAGTGGTAGATACGTAGTCCCTCTTTTGGGGGGATGCTCGGACTCACGTTGCAGTGCCTGACCAACTGTTCGTCCAACCCTGCCGTGTCTGGGCGCAAAAACTGGACCTTCCTTCTTTTTGCGCCCGCCCCGCTCTCGACTATAATTGGCAAATTCCGAAAAAAGTCCATAACTTTTTTTTCTCCAACCCGACGGTGGAGAAACGGAATTTGCCAATAGCTTCCAGCAAAAAGGGCATTCCTGCGGGTACCCCCGACCCCTGCCGTCATTTGCTTCGCATCTTTTTGCGGATCGTCTTGAGCGTTGGGATAAAACAAAGAGGAGAATATAAAAAAATACGGTGGCGGTTTTATAAATACGATTTGGAGAATATCTGCGCCGCCCCCCTAATACCCCCCGGCATTCCGGGTTCGGGTTTGGCTCCGGGGATAATGGCTTTTTTAGCTTCCCGTTAGGTTTTACCTTTACGAGCTACGAAGTAGCTTGCTCGGTCGGCCGTCTTTTTTTATAGTCGGCAACGGCCCGTTACCTGGCCCCGACTGCTGGGTTTATCCCAGCCCGTCATTTCTTTTTTGGCGGCTTTTTTGTTTCAACTTTTTCTAAGTCTTCATCGGATATTTTTTCTTTGTTTTTCTCAACCAGTTTAACTTCGTATTTTGTCTGACGTCCTTTGCCTGACCGTTTTAACTTAATCCAATCACCTATCTCAAACTTTGACATTTCCTCAGCTAAAACAATGCTCTGGCTCTCTAATATCTTCTCTGTGTTATCAACCTCGAAGTGGTATCTGATTTTATCCTTATCTTCTTGCTCTTTGTCAACAAACTCCTCGTAACCAATATACCGGCAGGTCACCGGTACTCCATCTTCTAACTTCAAATAGGTTCTGTGCTTAAAAGCCCATTTTTTCAAGTCAGTCATTTTCACCCCCTTCTTTTAACAGGGACTTCTGCCCTGGACTAATTGTAATTCGGCGGCAAATGCCGCATAGTTTTTTAACTGCTCTCTCCTTAAAAAAAGACTGGCGCTTTACTTTTTTACATTTATCACAAGTAAAGAAAAAGAGATCTCTTTTAATAAGATCCGTAGGGAAACGAAACTTGATCACGTTTGGACTCCTTCCTAATATAAGTAATTCCCGGGCTTAAACGAGAGTCGTCACGCCCTCGATAGCGGTTTACAAGCCAATAAAAAACACTCACCCCTACAACCGGAACAACCACTGCCCAAATAAAGAAAAATAAAAGCACTAATAAAATCTCAATCATGGTATTAATTTATCACTCGTCGTCCACTCTGGTTTTTCGCATTTGCATCTTGCGTAGTGCTTCCCGCACTTTTTACAAGCTCTAAATATAACATGAGAAGACTTGGCGATCCTTGCCATTCTCTCATCTATATCGTCGCAAGTACATTCAGATAAATCTTTTTGACAATAAGCACAAAACATTTTAAGGTATTAATAATCTCTGAAATGGGTAAATCTTATTTGGGTCCCTAATTTTCTTTTTATTCGCTTCATAAATCTTTTGCCAGAGATGACCACCTCTGTAAAATTTCTCAGCGATTTTCCAGAGAGAGTCCCCGGGTCTAACAAAATAATGCCTTGATTCAATAATTGGCGTCTTGGGTTCTTTCGGGGGACTGGATAAATAACTTATAGGGTTGACCCATCCCCTCATCTTTGGGAGCGAATCTGACCACTTCAATAGACCAAAGTGGAGATGAGGTCCAGTTGCCCAACCAGTGACCCCTGAAAAGCCGATTAAACCGCCCTTTTTAACCTCTTGACCATGTCTGGCGATTAAGACGGACAAGTGCCAATACTGGCTCATTCCCCAGGCGTGACCTATATTGATTCCCAAACCGTCAGAGTCAGGTATATTGTCTGCGTAGGTTATTTTGCCGTCAGCGCAAGCAAGAATCCGGACCCCAACCGGCATTGGAAAATCTACGCCGTTGTGAGGATAGCCAGCCCTTTTTACATACCACTCTGGCGCATCTCCAAATTTTAAGGAGATTGGAAATCTGCCGTCAAATGGTAGTCTGATTTTGGGCTGTAATTCGGTCATTTTTGTTTCCTTCTTATTCTCCTGCTTCTAAAAGAATCCCACGAAATTCTTTTAATTTAATTAAGGCTTCTTCCCAAGGTTCTTTGGGACCATGCCAATTCTTAGACTTAATTATTGCCTCAACGTGTAATTCCAAGTCATTTAAACCTATTCTAGTATATCTATCTTCTATTTTTTGCTTTGGCATTTTTTAACCACTTTAATTGACTAAAGTGCTTTTTTACTAACTTAATTTTCTGATGAATTTTAACGTTCCCCTGACTCTACAATTACAACAATCCGCTTCTTCTATTCTTACTCCTGCCGGAATCGCTATTTCAAGAGGCAAAAGACAATTTAAGCAAAAAGCGTTGGCGTGCCAAGTTTCTACTGGTTCTTTTTTTACTTTATCCTTCTTTTTTGCTGCCATCTTTTTTAACCTTCTCAATCCATTTAATCAAGACTTTTTCTTTGTCTTGCTCAGTTATCGCCGCCGCCAAATCTTCAAGAAAGTAATCAATATAGCTTGTCATTTTATCCTTAATTTTCTCTCGACCTTGACCATAGGGTCTA
>SDBU01005548.1_pt1 | contig 15059 bp, 13 predicted proteins | sample 2277071 | NCBI WGS metagenome assembly SDBU01 (sample SAMN10397929, study PRJNA504765) | marine sediment metagenome | isolation source: marine sediment core GS08_GC12, 126 cmbsf | place: Arctic Ocean: Gakkel Ridge, Loki's castle | collected 2008
CCGACAAAATATTTTGCTGAAGCTTCATCAATTAACCTTTTCCGAAGCATCAAGTATGGGCTTGGCTGTCTTTTGACAGCCCTGAAGTTTCGTTTGGCGAAAATGAGAATCATAACATCGAAGCTATTTCCTGAAGAGTGAGAAATTATAAATGCATCAAACTGAGCCCAACCATTTTCAAACTTTTTATGAGGAAGACAAATATGTCCATTTAAAAAATTATCTTTACAACTATCTTCTTAGAAAACGCGCTGTCGAAAAGAACCTGCATTATGAGCGTTATGATTTGATACTGGAGGTGGGAAGCGGCATTTCACCGATGATTACACGCACAGACCGTATTATATATACAGATTTATCTTTTTCTGCCATTAAGATTCTGCGACGCGAGCAAAGGATAGGGCGATATGTAGTTGCCGACGCCATGCATCTTCCTTTCAAAGCCGCTGTTTTTTCTCATGCCGTCAGTTCAGAGGTCCTGGAGCATCTGGAAGATGACCACGAGGCCTTAAAAGAACTGGCTCGGGTCATGAGACGGTCGGGACGGCTCATGGTTACTTTCCCACACAGAAGAAAATATTTTGCCAATGATGATCGTTTTGTCAACCATTTTCGTCGCTATGAGCTGGCGGAAATGGAGCACCGTTTAAAAGCAGCCGGATTCAGGCCTATGGTTATCCAAAAAGTCTTAGGGCCTTTGGAAAAAATTACCATGTGTTTTGTAGTTTTCTGTTTCTCTGTGCTCCAAAATCGTAAGCCCCGGGAGATAAAGAATGCTCGCAAGATCAAGTGGATAAATGTTTTCGTACCTTTTTTTAATTGGCTCAACCGATTATATATGGGGCCTGTATGGCTGGATGCCATAATAATGCCCCGCGCTTTATCGGCAGTTTTATTGATAGATTCAATTTTGTCAGAGAAACCAGCGACAAAGGATAGTACCATAATAATATAAAAAGGAAAAACCTGGAACCACGGTATGTTACGCGGTTATTTTCTTGACTTAAAATTCCATTTTATCTAAATTGTATTTTACCAACAGTAAATTTTCAAAAAGAATTGATAATGAACAAGAACAATATTTCAATCATAATACCGGTGTATAATGAAGCTCAGACCATCGGGGATCTTGTTTTACAAATAAGATCCCTTTATCCCGACTTTGAGGTCATAGTAATCAATGACGGTTCATCCGATGATTCGGCTGCCGTGGCTAGCAATGCAGGTGTTTTTGTCTATAGCCATCCCTATAATATCGGCAACGGCGCTGCCATAAAAAGCGGCATTAGAATTGCCTCCGGCGATATTCTGGTTTTTATAGACGGAGATTTTCAGCATGATCCTGAAGATATCGGAAAAATGCTCAAATATTTTCCTGATTACGACATGGTGGTTGGTGCACGGTCAATGGGAGATCAGGCCTCTTTTGGTCGGGCTCTCGGCAACAAAGTATACAACTGGCTGGCATCCTATGTTGCTAAATTTAAGATTCAGGACCTCACTTCAGGTTTTCGGGCCGTTAAAGCGGATATTACCCGGCAATTTTTATATCTGCTTCCCAATACCTATTCATATCCCACTACCCTGACGTTAGGTGTTTTGAGAAATGGAAGAAGTCTGAAATATATTCCGATTAATATACAAAAGCGCAAGACGGGAAAAAGCAATATAAATCTATTCAGAGACGGGGTGCGATTTTTTATGATTATTACCAAAATATGCACTCTTTATTCACCCATGAGAATATTTCTACCAGTCAGTCTTGTGATGTTTATATTGGGATTTGCTAATTATATTTATACATTTGCAACTTCCGGACGGTTTACTAACATGAGCGCCCTCTTGTTCGTCACATCTATTCTAATTTTCATGATGAGCCTTATTTCGGAGCAGATTTCGCAAATGAGAGTTGAAAGAAGTGAAGACGACAAATAGTTGCTTATAATTTTGATTTTATGTTTTTTGTAGCAAAAGATTCAAAGGTAATTACGAAAGCACGAAATATTGAAATCACGAAATCCAATATTTTTTTTCGTGTTTTCGTACTTTCGTGATTTCGTGATAAATAAAGTCTGTTTGGTTCCGGATTGTCCGGGTTAAAGTTGAGAATTTATTTTGCCGAATAGAAAGCAGTTAGAAGAAGTGAAAATATCAGTTATCGTTCCAGCATACAATGCAGCAGAAACTATTTTAACTCTACTTAATTCTTTATCAAATCAGAGCTTTAAAGATTTCGAAGTCATTGTCGCAGACGATTGTTCCCAGGACGATACCCCCCATATAGTTCAGTCTTTTCCGTACAGTCTTATTCAATTGTCAGAAAATCATGGTCCGGCATATTGCCGTAATGCCGGTGCCGGCGTGGCCAAAGGGGAGATACTTGTCTTTACTGACAGTGATTGCCATGTGGCTCATACCTGGCTGGAAAATATTCACAAAAATATTTCACAAAATGATGTTGCGGCTATCATGGGGAGGCTTGTCCTGATGCCGTCAACGCTTCTGGGGGATTCCATTTCTGCTATAGGATTTCCTGCCGGGGGTGCTATTGGTTTTGACAAAATCTGGAAAGTGGACCCAAAGGGATTTACGCATAACTTGAGTTCATGTAATTGCGCAGTCCGGAAGGATATTTTTGAAAAGATCGGGGGATTTAATGAGTCGTTTCCTTATCCGGGGGGAGAGGACAGCCTTTTAGCCTATGATTTAAGAAGCTTGAATTACAGGATAAAATACTGCCCGGATGTTTTGGTATTTCATGAAGCCCGCGATTCGTTCAAGGGATTTTTGAAATGGCAATTCCGTCGGGGTATCAGCAGCTTTCTTTTTTCAACCAAGGTTTCCGATAAAAAGAATTTTATCGACCTGAGGCTCTGGTCCACTGGAAATATTATCAGACGCTATTATAAGGACAAGAAATTTCCGCTTATACTTATGCTTTTGACTGCGAGTTTTTGCGTGCAGTTTGCCGGATTTTTGTACGGCAGACACAAAGGAAGATATTTATGAAGGTATTGATCATAAACCCTCCATGGCCGGGTAAAGGGTATGGGACGCGGTCGCAGAACAGGATTATCAAGCACAGAAGTGACAAGTTTCTACAGTATCCCATTTTTTTGGGCTACAGTGCCGCCCAGTTAAAGGAGTCCGGCCACACGGTCGCCTACATAGATTCTGTTATCCAGGATCTGGATATGGATCAAACGCTGGTGGAAGCGAAGAAAAGAACTCCTGATGTTATATTCATGGAGACCACCACCCCGTCCATCGAAGCTGATTACGATGCATTAAACGAGCTGAAAAGCAAAACAGGAGCCAGCATTATCGTTGGCGGCCCCCATGCCAGCTATTTTCACGAAACGGTTTTAAAGGAATGTCCGGGTATAGATATTGTTGTCCGGCATGAATTTGATACCAAAATTGCTTCAGTTGTCTCCAACTTGGACCATTTGGAAAAGGTGAGCGGAATTACCTATCGGAGTAACGGAGATATCGTTGACAAAGGTGACGGGAATCTTAGCGAAGATCTGGATATCATACCCTTTCCCGATCGGGATGTGATACCATGGCACTGGTATTTGGAAGCTTGGTTTTCGCGCCAGCCGTTCATGAATATGATGACCTCACGGGGGTGCCCATACCATTGTACGTTTTGCCTCTGGCCTCAGATCATGTATGGCCATAAGCAACGCTTTCGGAGTCTGGATAATGTTATGGCGGAGATCGATTATCTTGTTGCCCGTTTCGAGCTTAAAGAAATAAATGTGGACGACAGCACGTTTACAACCCAAAAAAAGCGGGTCATCGAATTTTGTCAGCGGCTGCGACAAAAAAAATACAACCTCATCTGGACATGCAACGGTCGGGTTGATCATTTGGATAATGAAATGCTGGCAGAGATGAAGGCGAGTGGTTGTAAAATGATTCGACTCGGGGTAGAGAGCGGATCACAGGACGTGCTGGATAAAATCAGAAAGGGCCTGACACTCAGTCAGATTGAAGATGGATTCAGGCGGGTAAAAAAACATGGTATTCAGGCTTTGGGCGGTTTTATGTTCGGATTTCCGTTTGACTCTAGAAAAACGATTGAAAAAACCATTGAACTTGCCAAAAAGTTGTCTCCCGATCAGGTACAGTTTTCCATTAACATGTGTTACCCGGGAACTTCTCTTTACGATTACGCCGTGGATAAGAATCTTTTACTGGCCAAGAGTTTCAAAGAGTTTGACATGACTCACGGCCCGGTGGTGCGGACGCTGGATATGGAAAGAGAGGATCTTGATCACATTCTTGCCAGAGCGTATAGAGAATTTTATTTCAGGCCGAAATTTGTCCTTCAGACACTCCTCCACTTAAAAGACGTTGATGAAATCAAACGGGTTTTGCGTTCCTTAAAAAGCTTGATAAAGACGATTAGAATGCACCGGCATTAGAAGCTGTTTCAAAACCCCATCTAATGCCCAATGGCGGTGTTGTGCTCCGGCTCAAAATGCTCACATACGGCCGTGTATGCTGCGCTCTTTCGCCGTCGCATGCCCCGATTCACGGGATTTCGTAAAGCTCGACTTGCCATTGAACATGATCTAAGGTTTTGAAACAGCTTCTGGTGAGATTGGGCTGTCCCATCGACACTGGCTATACTTTCATGGTTTTCTTACTCTATTTGAGATTTCATATACAATTGCAAAAGGCACTCTAATCAGCCATACCAAAGCGTAAAGAAAAGAAAAATGTTTGAATAGTACAATTAAAGAACCGAGAAAGTGAAGATAATACCTTTTCAATGTTTTACTAAAATTATTCTCGATGCTTAAGGCTTCTTTTTCAAAATGAACATCATGATAAACAATTGCTTCTGGAACAACAAACATTTTGTACCCTTTTTTTCTAATTCTTAAGGAATAATCTAAATCTTCTCCGTACATGAAAAACTTTTCATCAAGATAACCAACATGCTCTATTATTTCTTTTGGCAAGAATATTGCGCACCCAACAATTGCCTCAACTTCAGCAGGTTTATCTATGAAAAAAGAGTCTTCTTGCTCTTTATCGATTTGATAAGAGAGAGCCAATCTTAGAGTTTTAAATAAATCTGTTATTTTGAATATTTTTGTTCCAATCCACCATATCCTTTTGCTTTTTTTTATTAATATTTTTGGACCAAAGACTGCTGTTCCCTTTTTGTCAGACCAGTACAACAGTTTATCCAAAAGATTATTTTCAACAACGGTATCTTGATTTAATAAAAGAAGATAATCAGCTTTAAGAATCGTCAGAGAATATTGAATTCCAATATTGTTGGCCTTGGCAAAACCAAGATTTTTCCTGTTTTCGATTAAATGTACTTTTAAGTTATTTTTCAGATAACCTTTAATCAGTATTTTAGTTGTATCCGTAGAGTTGTTATCCACAATGACGATATTGAAAGAATCATTCGACTGTTTTAATAACGAATTGATACAACTTTTTATATATTGTTCAGCTTGATAGGTTACTATGATGACCGTGATTTTTTTTTTCATCTTGGTATATTTCAATGGCCTCAAAGAAAAAAACTAAAAATGAATATATGTGAACCGGTGAATAAAACATCTTTCTTCTATCCTAGATTCTTGTGATCTGGAGTAAGAATACTACGCGTTCCTTAAGTTCGGATGTATATAGAATATTATTTTTAAAAAAAAATATCCAACCGAACTTTTTAAAAGACCAATCACGTTTTTAAATCCAAAAAGTTGCCGAAGATACTTTTTTTTTATTAAAAATAAACTTTGTTGAATCTCCTTTTTATTAGCAAACCCAGAAAGACCGGTTTGATTTTTATATATTAGTGTATAATATTCAGGTAAAATGACCACCTTGTAACCTCTGGATACAGCCCTAACTAAGAGCTCGTAATCCTCAAGGACATATGTTGGATCATAGTATCCTATTTTATCAAACAATTCTTTTCGAATTATCCAGGTCGAATGAACCAAATAATTTTTATACAAAATCTCAGTTTTAAAATTTAAACCCATAGATTTGATTTTTTTATTAAAAGCGTATTCACTAAAAATGTTGCCATAGCTATCAATCCATTTTGTTAAGCCACCCATCAAATCGATGTCATCATTTTTTTCCATATAATCGACCTGACGTTTAGCTCTTCCAGGCAGAGCAATATCTCCACAATCAATTCTTAAAATGTATTTACCCTTGGCACGTTTGATTCCTTCATTTAATGCAACGGCAATACCCAAATTTGTTTCATTGGATATTATTTGATATTTTAAACCGGATTTTTCTTTGTTCAATAAAGGAATAATTTTTTTCACACTGCCGTCAGTAGAGCCATCATCAATAATAATTAACTCCGAATAATTAACCAATTCCTGAGTTAGTATGCTACGTATTGTCTTGACCAAAAGAGGATTGGCGGCTTCATTGAAGCAGGGCAGCACAAAAGATGTGATAATTTTTCCCATATTCAACTGATAAAATGCAACGGTATTGTTTTTCTATTATTGAATTGTTGAGGGAATTTCCTTTTATATTCCAATTGATGGCAATTTTCTAATTTGCCTGCTATCTCTAATTCGGTTTTTTATTCTTTTACATGTTGTAATCGGGTCTTGCAGGAACATTTTAAACGTCTTTTTGAAGATTCTCTGTTTGTATAATTTAGAAGCCTTAAGGGTAAATTCTAAAATCATTTCTCTCCATTCAGCATCCGAATATTCTGAAAAATTCATATTGGGGCTGCCCTGATGATATCTTGACCAATCTTCGGAAGCGATATTTATTTTACCGGACTCGACCAAAGATTTGAACATCTTGGTACCGGGAAGAGGCGTTGCGATATTAAGCTCAAAGTCATCGATTGGCAATTTCTGAATTAAATTTAATGTTTGTTCCATGTCGGTTCTAGTTTCCCATGGAAAACCAATTATGAAATATCCAAAGATAAAAATTCTGTACTTTCTTAGTAGATGTATTGCTTGAGATATCATTTGAAAAGTTATCTTTTTATTTATCATCCGCAGCGTTTTATAGGAACCGGTTTCAATCCCTATGCTTACTAAAGTACAGCCGCTTTTTTTCATTGTGGATACTAATTCTTCATCGATCAGATCGATACGAGTATTGCACTCCCATCTTACATTTTCGTATTTTAATTGACGGCATAAATCTAACGCTCTCTTTCTATTTATTGAAAACGAATCATCCTCAAAACAAAAGTGATTAATGCCATAATTCCGTTTAACAAGAAAAACTTCTTCTGCAACATTTTCTGGAGATCTAAAACGAACAGTTTTATCGCTGGCACAGTATATACAATTAAAAGGACACCCTCTGGCACTAACAATTCTCCATTTATAAGATTCCAAATTGATTTTTTTCTCAAAATCATACCTATTAATTGATGATTCAAAAATAGGAATTGGTAATTTGTCGATATTATCAATGTATGCTCTTGGTGCTGTTGTAAGTACATCGCCATTGCTGTTCCTATACGCTATGCCTGGGACGGTTTCGGGTTTATTTAAATTAAGAAGAAGATCCTTGAAAGTTACTTCACCCTCCCCAATAACCACATAATCAATAGATTCATTTTTTAGCGTCTCTGTGGGAAGAGCAGTCGGATGTTTGCCGCCGAAAACAACCAACATGTTAGGATTAATTTGTTTAGCGATCATGCTAACCTGTAAAGCAGATACAAATGAAGCCGTCATAGAACTAATGCCCAAAATATCAGGATTAAAATGAGAAATAACTTTCTTCACTTCTTGCCAAATTGGGTCGTGCATATTTTTTAGTCTTTGCACATAATCCTGGTGCTTAATCGCATACAAATAACTGCTAAATAAAGGATACAATTCTTTCGAATGATCGGCATTATAGACATCAACGGTAAATTGAGGAAGTTTCCTTCTGATATAAGAGGCGATGTGGTTGAGGGATATCGGGGGAACAGATAAGCTTCTTCCAAAAAATCTCAGCCAAGGGGGATGGACTAATAATACTTTCAAAGAAAAAACTCCTAAGCATCCACTCTATTTACATACCAATCTAAAAGCCCTTTAATTGGCCCCTTATGTTTCTCCGCAAGCTTACAGAAAAATAAATACAATCCCGAAAGCTTAATATTCAAATGATCGATACTATCTCGATTGCTTATACCGTATCGAGGTAAAAGCAATCTATTGCTATCTCCTGTTATACAATCGCATCTAGCCGTAACGGCAGTTTTGAAATCACAATTGTTTAAAATTAACACTTCCCTCATACCAAATGCGGCCGTGGTTCCATACGGGTATGAAAAGTGCTCCACCTTGGTTTCTAAGTGAGATTCAAGTAGTAACTTGGATCCCTCAATTTCTTTCCTTACTTCTTCATCATTCAATCGGGATAATTTCAGATGTGAGTGTGTATGGGACCCAATCGTAATTAAAGAATGCTGCTGAAGGCTTCGAATCTCATCCCACGTAAGGCAGTACTCTGCATATTCTCCTGAAGGTTTTTCCTGACGTATACGTGTCATGAATTCATTTAGTTCATTATCAGAAAAATCCGAAATTAAGCTATGAATCTCATGAAAACACCGGTATTTTTTTTCCCAACTCGAAAGCGACCATTGGTAGAACTTGCCTCGCCATTTGAATACTATTTCTTTTTTGGTTTCACACATTTCAGCTAAATCATACCACCACATATTACTGTTGCCTTCAGGAAAACGGGTCGTAATATAAATCGTTGCCGGAATTCGGTATTTTTCCAAAATGGGCAACGCGTACGTCAGGTTGTCCTTGTACCCGTCATCAAAAGTGATTGCGATTCCCACCCTGCTTTCTTCACTTGATAAATATGCGAGCAGATCATCCATTGAAATCATTTGATAACGGCCAGATAGATACTTCATTTGTTCTTCAAACCGCGCTGCAGTCACGACAGAACTAGGATTGTACTTTAAATAATTGGTCGGGTGATCAGTTGGCAAAACCTGATGATAAGCAAGTATAGCAGCTTTACCGCGGAAAGGTCTCATCCGGTTTCGTATTACCGGATGGTTTCCTGCTCTGTAATACAGATCCGCAACTATATCCTTGATAAAAAATCTGTCCATATTTAATTCTCAAACAGGACTTCTTATTTTTCCCAATCGCCGGTTTAAGGTTGGGTTTTGGCGTATGTATTTTTTTATTTGATAATTAAAATAGTATACATATCCCTTAAAGGTGTTGATCTGGATATATTCATACAGCGTCATACTTTTATCACACCAGTCAAGTTTGTAGGGGTCACTACCAACAGTAAAGTCAAATATCTTCAATTTATTCTCGATACACCATTCAATAAGATGCTCTAACAACAGTCTTCCAACAGAATATCTTCGCCATTCACCGCTTGCGTACGTAGGCATGAGATAATAAAATCGTTCGCCATGTATCATCCCCCAGTGAGTTGCCACAATTTTATCGTTTACCATTAGTGCCGATACATTTATTAATCCTGAATCAACAAGACGGCAGGCCGCATTGCTGTAAAACTGTTTATACGCAGTCTCATTGAACATATTTTGAACAGAGGTTTCGCGGTAACGCCTGATTTTTTGCTCGATCATTTTGGCTGTGATAGCCTGAATTTCGGATGTATCCCTGGCAATGACGAAGCGGACATCTCCTAATTTGTTAAGCCTTTTTTTCTGTCTGCGAGAGTCAAGCCTGATTTTCTTTTTGACCCGGTTTTGATAAAAATCTTCCCAGGAGTCAAGTAAGGTTGTAAAATAAACATTGTCACGATACGAGGTAACCCTCAAATTAACCAACGGATTGGTTTGGTCTTTAATAAACTCGGGAAGTTTTTGCAGATGAATTACATCGTATTCAGGTAACGAATCGGTTATTCTTTCCCAGAGCTGACTAAATTCCATTTTATAATGTTGACTTGAAAAGATCGAACTTACCAAAGGGGCGTTATAATCGGAAATACCACCGTCTAAGAAAACCAGACAAGAAATTCTCATTTTTTCTTGTATACCAAAAGGAAACAGCAAGATTGGAGTATTGTTTTCATCCCATATTAAGACGATGCATAATCTAATTTTTAGAGAAAGGCCGATGGTTTGATACCAGTGACTGACCCACTCATAGGTCTGGAATCCATAGCAATCCGCACCCTTCTGAAATTCCTGCCAAATATTTTTGATTTGCTCCAAGGAATGGAAAACCGAAATCTTCATCATCTATTCAACCAGTTTATATCCTTAGGGGGATCAAGATCCTGCTGGACCGGCAGGCACAGCAACCGTTGCCATTTTTGGACACTAAGACCATAGGGATCACGTAAATGCTGAGGTAAACTGGGCCACGTGTGAATATCGATACGGTTTGCTCGGCCCCATGACAACCAACGCCGCTTTTCTTCAAAGTTCTTTACATAGCAGGGGAAAACCATGGGACTAACTCCCGGATAAAGACGTTTAAAGACCGGTTGCAACCCATTACGCGCACAGAATTTTTCCCACGCCGTGTATACGGATCGCCGCTTTTCTGCAAATGTATCAAGGTTCCTCTGGAAAATCTTCAGCAATCGGACCGATAAAATGTCCATGCCAAAGGGACGGTGATCGGTCTCCTGACTTGGATCCATCTTGCTGAAATTCGATTTCAGCGGTTTGTGCAAAGGTAGTTTGGACCACCGCAGGGCAAAGGCCATAAAACGCCGCATTTCCTCGTTGCCCGGAAATCTTTTTAAAGGGGATAATGGTAGATGGTCCTTTTTGAGTTTTTGCGTAAGCTCGGGAGAATTCACATTCAAACAGGCCCCATTAAGCAGCGGCAGGACCTTGCGCATACTGGATATGCTCAAATCACCAAAACTACCGAGCCCCCTCCCTTTGTACCGGCTGCCATATCCATGAGCGTTATCCTCAATCCACCAGATTCCGTGGTTTTCGGCAAAGGTCCGCCACATTTCAGGAGAGGATGGAAAGCCGAAATAGTTGACTGACAAAACAACCTTCACCTTATTATCGACAAACTGATCAAGGGCTTCCCAATCCGGCTGGAGATCTTCCCCCACCGGATAATATGATACGGTCAGTCCCAAAGAATGACATGGAGCCAGGGTAACATCACAAATGTAGTCGGGGTACAAAACAACGTCACCGGATTTAAGCCCCAGAAGCCTGTAAACGTCCTCAAGGGCCTGACGGGCATAACCGTAGTAATATGGATTGGTTTGTTTAATGGCCCCACTTTTTTTCAGACAAGAATACAAAAATGTAGACAAATTTAGTTTAGGGCTTCGACGAATCATGTGGCTTTAACAGGTTAGGAGGGAATGATGGTCTGAGGCCGGAATAGTTTCACAATCTTTAAAAAATATTTTCCCGGGAGAAAACAAGATATCCAGTAAACAACGAACATTTTTTTATTTTTAAAAATATAGGGTCTTAATACAGATCTGCAATTTTTTCCTTGGCCTTGATTCCAGAGGTAAAAGGCCGTATCAATTAAAATATTTCGATTCATTTTATCGATTTCAGAAGCGTATTTATTTTTGAAATCAGGAATTGCCGTTGAAAATTTGTCAATCATCTTTTTGGTCTCTTCTGCCAAAAGGTGCCCTTTTTTCCATGTCAAGCTTTCGAAATGAACCCGCCATTTGGCCAACGGTTCGTTTACCATATCCAGTTTCCATGAGTAAGCAATTCTACGAAAGAGATCGGCCTCTTCAATCATACTGAATCGAGGATCAAACCATTCTTCAAGCCCTTCTAATGCTGAACGCCGTATAACGACCGTTTCGAGGGAAAGAAAATAGCCTGACAGCATCTGTGAAAAGCACCATCCTTTCCAGTAAGGGCGATTATGATAAAAACGCTGGTTCTCGCCTTTTTGATTAAAAAAAATGGTATCACAATATACCAGGCCGATATCAGGAGCATCAAATAAGGGGACTTGCTTTTCGAGCTTTTCCGGCAGCCATAGATCATCCTGGTCAATAAAGGCTATGATGGAACCGGATGATAATTCCAACGCCATGTTCCTTGCCGCTCCAAGTCCAGCATTTTCCTGATAGTGATAAACGATCGACCGCCCTAAGGATATATATTTTTTAATGATCTTTTCGGTGGAATCGGTGGATCCATCGTTGATGATGACCAGTTCCCAATCCTTGTAGGTCTGTGCAAAGATACTTTGAAGTGTCTCTTCAAGGTATTTTTCGCCATTATAGCAGCACAGGTTAATGCTCACAGCCGGAGGCATAAATTACTCCTGAACAAGCTATTGCGCATAAGGGTTTTCAGATTCAAAATTAAGGACGGATTCAATGACGATCTGGATGTGTTCGTCGGTCATATCGTAGTAAAGCGGCAGCGTGACAATTTGATCCCCAAGTTCGGCCGACCGGTAAAGAGGCTCACGAACATATTTTTTAAAAAACGGATGAATATGGTTGGGAATATAATGGATGCCCGTGTCAACACCTTGTTTTTTTAAACTGTCGATAAATGCCTCTCTTTGACCATTTAAAATCCTGACGACATACATGAAGGGAACCGTCTCTTGATAGTCAACTTTCAGAGGTACGACCTCCTTGAGATTCATGAACGCGGAATCATAGAGGCGGCAGATTTTACGTCGCTTATAAATGAACCGGTCAATTTTTTTTAACTGAGCCAAGCCGATCGCTGCACAGAAGTTCGGCATATGATACCGAAAACCGCTCGTTGTTACTTCGTAAAACAGATGTCTTTTATTTTTATAGCGATGCCAGGTCTCTTTGTCGATTCCCAGGATGCGTTTGCGCCGAATCAATTCCGCTTTTTCATCATCCTGGCATGTGACGGCCCCCCCTTCACCACAGGAGATCACCTTTATAGGATCGAAGCTAAAGCAGGTCGCATGGCCGAAGCTTCCTATTTTGCGGCCCTTGTATGTCGATCCGAAAGCATGGGCCGCATCTTCTATGACCCAAAATCCGTGATCCTCCGCCAGGGCCAGTAAAGCGTTCATATCGCAGGGCTGCCCGCAATAGTGAACAGGCATTATTGCCTTGGTTCGATCTGTTAATCTGGATTTTACATCTTCAACATCTATGAGAAGGTTGTCCTCCTGGGATTCACAAAAGACGGGGATAGCCCCTGTAGCGATGATCGCCTGAATACAAGCAGCGTAAGTGATAGAAGGTACGATAACTTCGTCTTCCGGTCCGATCCCAAAGCCGTCAAGGGCTATGTGCAGGGCGGAAGTCCCGGTATTGACTGCAATAAGATGCTTGCAACCGATTAGTTTCTTGATTTCATTTTCAAAGGAATAAGTTGTACTGCCCATTCCGAGCCAACCCGAATCCAAGACGCTTCCGACGGATGCCAACTCTTCTGCACCGAGTGATGGGCGTGATACGGGAATCATTTCTTTCCTCCATTCATGATATATTATGCAATTTAAAAGGTGGTTTTATGTCTTCAGGATTAAACTGCAACAGCGAGCGCATTCCCCGCAGTGCTCCGTCGCCATAGCAGCTTTGGCGCGTCGGCGACTTGTCGCAGCGTAGCGAAGATTCCCCTAATCGGGGCTGTGGGAGCTTCAATATGGATAATCGAAGTCTGTCAATCTTGATGCAACATATGCTTGCAACTTGCGATTGCTGCTCCGCCACTGGTTTAATTTGGTTTCTGAAATAGCTTTTCTTACGATGAATGTATTTGTTGGGCAACCGATTGCTTTAAATATTGTGTCGATTTTAAACAAAATCCTTCGCAATTTCGTATGATTCAACTCAAAGAAGTTCATCCATCTGGCAAAATACTCTCCTACAATTGATAGACGAGCGTTGACTCTTGTCGCGAACAGATCCTCACGCCTGCGTATTTTTGATGCGCCGACAAAAGAAAATACTTTGTTTAGCGTCTTGACCGTACCGTTATTGAAATCTTCATAACATAATACCAAGACATTTTCTTTTGAGAAAAGAGACACGTAATGCTCGATAAGACGATGGTAACACAGTTTTGAAAAGACGCGGTTCCCCACCATACTGTCATCGTTTATTAATCCTTTTATAGACTTCGTTCCGCCACTGTTTTTTATATAATTCCCGTATAAAGAAGCGATCAGGTCTAACTGGTTCCTTACAAAGATAATAACTTTAACGTTTCCAAAAACTTCTTTGACACGTTCTGCCAGCAGCTTATTACCCGACCCGTTCCAGAAATGACCGGAAATGTTCTCTTCGCTGATGCCGCATATCATATTATATTTTGGTTTGCCGAGAATATCAAACACTCTAATCTCAAAATTGTTCATGAAGTTATTGGCGTTAAATTCCAGATCATCAATTTCTACAAAGTTAGTGACAAAGTATTCATCAAGAATGGTTTGAGGACTGTTAAGCATTTGGATCTCATGATGTAATGGAAAACCATGCACCTGAAGCATGGTTGACGCTGTCCGGTGGTATCCGATATGGATGAAATCGATTTTCATAATTTGATTGGCATTGATACTATATTTAGTGCTTTTTTGAATCAGAAAAGCAGATAATTTTTCCAAGCCCTGCAAATGTAAAAATCTTGGCCTTTATACCCGGCTAACAACCTCTTGGAAGATATTTAAAAGCCGTTGCGGCCAGCCTTCCGCAACAACACAAGGCCAGTTGATGATATTTTTATTGGTTTTTTCCGCTGTTAAGCAACTACCCCAAGAATATCCCATGCTTTCCGGACCGTTAAGACAGCCAATTATAGGTTCCTGAAACCAAATCCCATCAATATCGATATATGGTTTCATTTGCTGCTTCCAGACGGCCGTGTTTGGAACCGAAAAGGCAAAACGCAAGGGAACAATTTGATTACATTCATTCCAATAACTTTGCGGAACGTATTTACCCCATTGCGTTGGCCGTATTACTTTCATATACTCTTTCAATAAATGCTCTCTTTGTTTCTTTTCATGAGGCCATCGTTCAAGCTCCCAGATCCCAAGGAGGGCCAAAAGCGGAGGAAGCTTGGCGGGGTAAGGGTATGCATCCGCCACCATTTTATTGTCATAGTCTGCTTCAAGGAAAGT
>SDBU01005549.1_pt1 | contig 15058 bp, 14 predicted proteins | sample 2277071 | NCBI WGS metagenome assembly SDBU01 (sample SAMN10397929, study PRJNA504765) | marine sediment metagenome | isolation source: marine sediment core GS08_GC12, 126 cmbsf | place: Arctic Ocean: Gakkel Ridge, Loki's castle | collected 2008
ATTCTCGTCATTGCGAGGAGCGGAGGCCTTCCGGCCGAAGCGACGTGGCAATCTCGAACTCAGTTTCCAGCAGTGAATTGAGATCGCCACGGCACGCAAGGCGTGCCTCGCGATGACGTGAAACGCAGGTTTTTCAACAAGCCCTCTAAAGTGGGTGTTCATTACTATTGTCCTTCCCGGTCAAGGATGTGCAGCAACTGCGCGAAATCGTCCGGCAGATCGCTGCTGAGGGTGATGTTTTTTTCAGTAACCGGATGGACAAATTGCAACCGGCAGGCATGCAGAGCCTGGCGATCGATCACTGACAGCAGGCGTTTGGCCAACAGGCGCTCGGGAGCGAAGATGCCCCGATGCCACTTCTGTCGACCGCCGTATTCCGGATCGCCGAACACCGGGTGCCCCAAATGCGCAAAGTGCACCCGAATCTGATGCGTCCGTCCCGTTTGAAGATTGATCTCCAGCAGGTCATAAGACCGATAGCGGTCCTTCAGCCGGTAGCTGGTTTGTCCCGAACGACCGGCGACCGTGGTGACAACCATCTTCCTGCGATCTTTCAAGGAGCGGCCGATAGGCAGATCGATCAGGCCCTGCTCTTCTTTCATGTGCCCGCACACCAGGGCCAGGTAGGTGCGTTTGATCCGGCGCTGTTGCATCTGTTGTTGCAGGTTGAGGAGAACGTCGTCGGCCCGGGCTACCAGGATCAGCCCCGAGGTATTTTTGTCGAGGCGATGCACCAAGCCGGGTCGTTCACTCCCCGAAGCCTGCGGCAGTTCCCCAAAATGGTGCACCAGGGCGTTGGCCAGAGTGCCGCTGAAGTTGCCGGACCCCGGATGGGTCACCATACCGGCCGGTTTGTTGACCACCACCAGGTGTTCATCTTCAAACACGATATCGATAGGAATATCCTCGGCGATCAGATCGGTCGGCGGTGGCGCAGGAATCGAGATCGAAATGTCTTCGCCCCCGCGAAGTTTGTAATTCTTGGCAACGTGTTGACCGTTAACCAGGACCAGCCCGTCGGCGATCAGTTTATGCAATCGTGACCGGGTCAGATCGAAATTGTCCTGCGCGACCAGGAAGCGATCCAACCGCTCGGCTTCCATGTCATCGGGCGCCGTCATCTGCCAGGTTCGAGATTTGCCGTGGTTGCCCGTATTCATGCACTATTGCCTACGCCGGGTGCGGTGACTGTCCAACCAGTTGCAGCATCTCCCTGACGGCGCGCTCGAAACCGACCAGTATCGCCCGGCTGACGATGGCGTGGCCGATAACAAACTCATCCACGTATCCCAGTTCCGCCAGGGGAGGGACGTTCTTGTAGGTGATGCCGCGGCCGCAGTGGACGGCCACACCTGCTTTGGATGCCGCCTGTACAGCTCGATCGAGGCGATCCAGTTCAGTCTGAGCTTCCGCTACCGTCCGGGCTTCCGTGTATCCCAGGCAACTGATCAACACTGCCGCTGCCCCGGCCTTGACTGCTCCCTTTATCTGCTCCGCATCCGGTTCGACAAAGAAACAGACATTAACGTCAACCCCGGCAAACCGCGAAGTTATGTCACCGAAATCGACTGGCGCCGAATTGAACTCAATAGGTGAGACCGGGCTGTTGCTGTCGGCATGATCGGCTACGAAGGTCACCATCGACGGCTTGACTTCCAGGGCTCGTTCGATAACGTCATCAGTCGGCGGCAACTCCAGGATCAATCGGGTTTTGACTATGCTCTTAAGAACGTACAGGTCGCGGTCACGGACGTATCTGCGGTCACGACGCAACTGGACGGCAATTCCGTCAGCGCCGGCCAGTTCGGCCAGCACCGCCGCTTGCGCCGGATCGGGTTCGTTCAAACGTCGAATTTCCCGCATCGCCGCCACCAGGTCAAGATTTACCGATAACAATGGCACGACATACTCCCTTATTATTTCCGGTTGCCGGGGAAACCGGTCCCTGGCTATATTACTCCATGCTAGGTGCGCGGATACCGCGTCGCCTGCACGCGGTCGTTCGCAGTGTTCTATGCCTCTATAACTCGTGTGCCCGCTATGTAATCATGCAAACACCGATGCTCCTTCCCGAAAATGAAGAGAACATTGACTACACCGGCGAAACCTCCTACAAGCGGGATCTGGCAGATGAGTCCAATTATGAGGTAGCGAAAGACAACTAACTTGCCGAAGTTCGGAAGGTTACCGTTCAAGTCTACGATTTTTGTTTTCACGGCTACCTTTCCGATGGTCTGGCCCCTGTTGAATAGCAGATACCCATTCAGAATGAAGAAGACTACCCATCCCACTGCGAAAAAGGACGCCTGCTGGCCTATCGTCATTCCGTCTCCACTTAATCCTCTCTGTAGCATACCTGTCGCCAACATGAAGGGCAAAATGATTACCAGAGAGATCAAGCTGTCGATTAGCGCCCCACCCAATCGTTTCCACCGACTTGCCGGATTCGATGTCACTTCGTTCATTTGCACCTCCTTATCCTTCTGCGAATTTTGGAACTCAGAGAATGTTATGTAGTACTAGGCACTCCGTCAACGTCAAAAACTGCGCCGTGGATACCTGCTCGGCACGGCAACGCGGCGGCAGGCCCGTTTCCTCAAGAATATCCCGGGCGGCTTGTGGTGTGGCGACTATATTGGGAACGAGGTTGTTGACCAACAGCTTGCGGCGTTGGCGGAAAGACCCCCGGACTACTTTCTCGAACAACGCCGGGTGAGCGATTTCCGGCTCCGGGGTGCGTGTAAGCGCGACAAAGGTGGACATAACGCGCGGTGGCGGCCGGAAATGCCGGGGTGCCACGTCAAAACAGCATCTCACTTGATAGTAAAGCTGGGTGAAAATCGACAACGGCGACCAGTCCTTGTGGTTGGGTTGGGCCGCCAGACGGGCGCCGACTTCCTTTTGCACCATCAGGCAAGCGCGTTCCGACAGGTCACGGTGCCGGATAACCCAGTCTATGACGGGTGACGTAATATTGTAAGGCAGGTTGCCCACCAGGGTAAATGAAGTTAGTCCGGCCCGGGCGGGGTCAAAATCGAGAAAATCCTGATTAAGCAGTTTCAGGTTGGGATATTGACTGAGATGTTGCGCCAGGTACTTCGCCGCATCCCGGTCGAACTCGACAGCGACAATCTGCGCACCTGATTGAAGCAGCGGTCGCGTCAGGGCGCCGTCGCCCGGACCCACTTCAACGATGCACTGTCCTTCACGGGGAGAAACAGTGTCAATTATGTCGGTTATCACCGTTGCTGACTTCAAGAAGTGCTGTGCAAATCTCTTTCGGGGCCGAAGGGCGGACACAACTCAACCCCCGCAGGTTTCTACCAGGCCGAACAGTTTCTGTGCCGTGCGGTCGACTACTTTTTCCAATTGAGCCAAGTCGATGTCGCGCAATTTGGCCAGATGCCGGTAGACATACTTGACGTACTCCGGTCGATTCTGTTTGCCACGGTACGGAACCGGAGCCAGGTAGGGTGCGTCGGTTTCCAGGATCATTTTGTCGTGGGGGACTTTGGCCGCCACCCCGGCCATCCGTGCCTTGTTGAATGTGATAACCCCGCCGAAAGAGACGATCATCCCGAAGGCTGTCACTTCCAGCGCGTCGTCGACGTCACCGGGAAAGCAATGGAAGACACCTCCCGCCAGGTCACCGGCGTACTCTCTGACGATAGTCATCGTTTCCCTGAATGATTCCCGGGTGTGGATAACGACCGGCAGGCCGACGTCCACCGCTAATTTCAGTTGCTGCGTGAATACCCGGCGTTGCACCGGTCGGGGGGAGAGGTCGCGGTAGAAATCAAGGCCGATCTCACCGATAGCCACCACCCGGGGATGTTCGGCCAGGCGACGGAGTTCATCGGATACTTTATCGTTGAATGTCCTGGCGTCATGAGGATGAATACCAACCGACGCATAGAGGCCGTCGTGCCGTTCGGCCAGTTGCACGCAGCGGCGTGAGGCTTCAATGTCAACGCCGATATTGATAATCGTGTGCACCCCGGCAGCCTCGGCATCTTTGATGGCTTCCTCCCGGGAGTTATCGAAAGCGTCAAAGTCGAGGTGGCAGTGAGTGTCTATCATCAACTGATCTTGGCGCCGGCCGGCAAATCGCCGTCGGGTGTGAGCAACACCAGTTTCTTCCCCGATTGCGCCGCCAGCAACATGCCGTTGGATTCAAGACCTCGGATAGTGACCGGTTTAAGGTTGGTCACCACGATGATCTTCATACCGTTGATCTTGTCCGGTGGGTAGTGTTCGGCCACACCGGCCACAATCTGCCGCTGTTCATTACCGAGGTCGATCCGGAGCTTCAGCAACTTGCTGGTTCCCGGCACCCGTTCGGCTTCGAGCACTTCAGCCACCCGCATTTTGACCCGGGCAAACTCCGATATGTCCAGCAGTGTCCCCTCAGGGGCATCGGCACCGGCACTCGCAGCTTTGGTTGGTTCTCCGGTGTTCCCGGAGGAAGGCTTTAATCTCGGGAAGATCGCATCCCCGAGAGTCACCGGGGTGCCCGGTTTGAGATCGAAAAAAGTAGCGGCGGCGTCCAGGGTCAGGGTGCTGTCGTCCAGTCCGAATACGTCTCGAATAGCGCGCATTTTCCCCGGCATGACCGGGAAAAGCACAATCGACACTATGCGTATGATCTCGCAACAAGCGTATAACACGCCGCCTAACTCCACTTTCCGGCCTTCTTTGGCCATAATCCACGGCGCGCGGTCGTTGAAAAATTTGTTGGTGACCCGTACCAGGTTCATGGCGGCGGCGATAGCCTTACCCAGTTCGTATCGCTTCACGTAACCGTGAACTGCGCCGGGTAATGCCTCGGCCTGTTCCATCAGTTCCTGAAGTCCTGCCATCTCCCGGCTGGGTTGAGGCAGAACGCCGTCGAAGTTAACCATGACCATCTTGACAACCCGGGATACCAGGTTGCCCAGGTCATTGGCCAGGTCGGAGTTGTACTGCGAGATAAACTGTTTCGCCTTGACGTCACCGTCGGTGCCGAACGGATACTGGGTCAGCATCAGGTAACGGGTGGCGTCGGGACCGAACTCAGTCACCATGTCATTGGGGTCAATCATGTTCCCCAACGATTTCGACATCTTCTCACCATCGACCGTGAAAAAACCGTGCAGGTAAATGACGTCCGGCAGTTTCACACCGGCCGCCATCAGCATGGCCGGCCAGTACAGGCAATGGAACTTCAAAATGTCCTTGGCCATCAGGTGCACCACCTCGCCGCCGTTCCACCACTTGTCAAACGAGGCCGGGTCGTCGCCGTAGCCGATACCGGAAATATAGTTGCTCAGGGCGTCCACCCACACATAAGCCGATTGAGACTTGTCAAATGTCAAAGGGATACCCCACTTGACGGTCTCGCGCGACAGCGAGAAGTCCGGCAGGTCCTGGTCGATCAGGCCCAGTACCTCGCGTCGGCGTTCTTCCGGGAGCACCAGCAACTCGCCCGAATTGATCTTGTCCCTGATTTGCGGCAGGAAGGCCGTGAGACGGAAGAAGTAGTTTTTTTCTTTCAGTTTTTCGGGAGGTCGGTTGTGATCCGGGCACATTCCGTCGACCAGTTCCTTCTCAGTAACGAACTTCTCGCAGCCGGTGCAGTACAGACCTTCATAGTAGCCCTGGTAAATGACCTCGCGTCCATCGGGGGTCCTGGCGTTGCGCATCGCGTCAAGAATCTTGCGCACCGCCTGTTCGTGCCGCTGCGAGGTAGTCCGGATAAAATTGTCATATTCGATAGAGAGATTTTGCCAGGCCTTTTGAAACGTCCGGACCGTCCGATCACAGAATTCGATCTCCGAAAGCTCGGCTTTGGCGGCCGCTTCGGCAACTTTGGAACCGTGTTCATCGGTGCCGGTCAGAAAGAAACACTCCCGCCCGGCCAGCCGGTAAAAGCGCGTGATGTAGTCGGCCGCCACGGTAGTGTAAGCATGACCGATATGCGGTCGATCATTGATGTAGTAGATCGGGGTGGTGATATACAGCGGTCCGGGCATCCGCGTTTTCTCCATGGTTTTTTCTGTCAGGTGTTCGGTTCGTTATCGTCCAGTTTCTTCAGGGCTTCTCTGGCAGCGGTGTCGTGCGTATCGACTTCATCAAGTTCGACCGGGGCGACGGGTGGTCGGGAGATATTTCCATCTGTAATCGACTGAATATCTTCAGCCCGGCAGTGGAAGTAGTGCCGCTCCTGGTCACACACCACTGCCTCCTCGCGGAATATGTCAATACGTTCGATAATGCCTTCACCGTCCGGGCAGCGTATTCTGGAACCGATCGGAGGGAATTTCCTGCGGCAAGAGGAATAAGCCCAGGCCTCAAAACGCAGACAGCAAAGGAGTCGTCCGCAGTTACCGGAAATCTTGGCCGGATTCATCGGCAGGTCCTGTTCCCGGGCATGCTGTGTCGTGATGGGCAAGAATTCCTTTAGAAAACTGCAACAACATTGCTGCAAGCCGCATATGCCGAGACCACCGATGCGTCGGGCTTCATCGCGGACACCTATTTGACGCAACTCGATCCGGGTTTTGTACCGGGCCGCCAACTCCTTGACCAGTTCCCGAAAGTCCACCCGATGGTCGGCGGTGAAGAAGACCGTCAACTTGTTCCAGTCAAACTGGCACTCGACGTCGATCACTTTCATGGGCAGGCCATGTCGGGCGATTATGGTCACGGCCTCAGTCTTATATAGTTCCTCCTTCTCCCGGAGTTCCTTTAGACAGTCCAGGTCATCCTTGCTGGCCGGACGCAAAATGGATCTCGGCCGGGCAGTGGCTGAGAACTCCATGGCCGTATCCACCTTGTACGTGAGCAGACCGCAGTCTTCACCGCGCTCCGCCTCGACGACGACGTAGTTGTGCAGGTCGAGCGAGTGGTAGAAGGCGTTATAGAAGTAGTCTTTACGGTGACCTTTGAACTCAACCAGATATAATTCTGCCATTGGCTTTCTCCGGGGTTATCCACTGATCCGCCGCTACCGGCCGGCACCACCTGACATACCGGCCTTAACCTTGAGGGCGAGTGCCGTTAATGCTCCCTGAATATGCACGTTACGACGCAGATCGGCAAGCGCTATCTTAATGTTGTCGACCAGTTGAAAGGGTAGTTGACTGCCGCTAAACAACGCTGCCAGCTTTATAATTTCAGACTGAAAATCGATATTGACGATCTCGTCTTCACGGGCGGTAATGGCGTAGCGGGCGCAATCGCGAGTGAGGGACTGCCACAGGTACAGCAGGCTCCGGGCTCCGTCCCGGTCACGGGGACCGGCGAATTCGGTGATTCGTGAGATTGCCTCCGGGGCGGAGTCACTAAGCAGCGACCTGAACAACAAGAATCCGTCGGTCCGACGCGACGAATCCTGCTCCGGCGAGGTTTGAACCAGATCGATAGCATCGCCCAGGCAGCCCTCCGAGAGCCGCGCCGCCAGTACCGCCTGCCGCTCGGAGGTCCCGTATCTCTGTGTCAGGTAGTCCTTGATGACTTGATCGGGAACACGGTGAAGGCGAATTTTGCGTGATCGCGACTGGAGAGTCGGCAATAGTGATTCCGGCCTGGTCGCTGTCATCACTATGATGGTATCCCGGGGTGGTTCTTCGATCAGCTTCAGCAGCGCGTCCGCCGACGAGGGCAGCATCTTCTCCATCTGGTAAAACAGGACCAGTCGTACCACCCCGGCGGCAGCCCGCCGAGAAAGCCGTTTTTTTATATCGCGGGCAACGGCGATCGGTATGTTGGCGCCGGTGGGGGCGACCAGTCGGGCCATGGGCTCGATCCGCTTGAGATTGAGAAGTTCCGAAGTCAGGTCAATGGCTTCATCGAAGTTGCGATGCGGGGGGATCGGTAGGGCAAAATAAAGACCCTCAAAGTTGAGTGAAAAAATACTGCGGCATTCCCAACATTGACCACAGGGAGACGGCAGACACCCTTCTTCGGGGACTCCGGACTGGTCGCAGTTGAGCAGGGCGGCCAGCCAGATAGCCAGTGACCACTTGCCGGTGCCTTCCGGGCCATGAAACAGGTAAGTGCCCCCGATCCGGCCCAGCTGGTAAGATTTCGCCAGGCTCTGCCAGGCTCGACTCTGAATCCTGCTGATGTCAAAAGGAGTCAATTCTAATCCATTTCACCGGATCGAGCGGTTCCCGTCCGTGTCGCAGTTCGAATTTTACCAACCCGTCCCGGCCGGCTTTGGCCAGCAGCGTCCCGGCCGGCAGGTACTGGTTGACTTCCACCTGGGCAGTACCGAGACCACCATAGGTGGAATAATACTGACCGTCATGATCGATTATAACAAAATTACCGTAGCCACGCAAATTGCCGACATAGACGACTTTTCCGTCAGCCACCGTAACCACGTCCCGACCGGCTCGGCCCCGGATACTGATTCCCGGAGAAAAAGACTTCAGCTTGGTTATTTCATCCACGGAGTGTCCAAAACGAACCGTTATTTTCCCCCGACAGGGAGAGGGCAACTGTCCCCGCAAGGTTGCGAAGGCGGAAGCGCCGCCGGAGGGGTCCCAGCCTGCCGCGGTCGTTTCACGTTGTCGTTGTTCGAGACGCGCAATGATGCGTTCAATCTCCTCGGCCGCGTGTTGTAATGTCAGTATGCGGTCGGCTTCTTCGGATTTTTTCCGACGCAGCCGTTCCAGGGCGCGCTGGTCTTTTTGCTTTCTGGTTTTCTCCAGGGCGGTGGCCGTTTCCTTCTTTTTCTTCAGGCCGGCCACTCTCTTCTTTTCACCGGTCAACTCGGTCAGTTGATCTTCGGACTGCTGTAGAAAATCAGAAGCCTGGGCAATCTTGCCCGATTCGAAGGAAGCCAGGGCCGTCAGGTAGATAATCCGGCGGTTGATGTCCAACTCGTCGTTGACCTGATCGACGTAGGTCTCCATCGGTCTGTGCGCTACGAAGTAAAACCTCCGAATGTTGCCCAGGTAACGGCGTTGCGCGCGATAAAGCCGTTGACGGCTGTCGGTAAGTTGCTCTTCACCATGGACGATCCCTGTTTGCAGTTGGTTTAGTTCGCGATTGAGCCGTGAGACGATTTTCCTGTTGGTGACGATTCGCTGATCGTAGTTGGCGACGTCCTTCTGGATTTTCAGTTCTGCCTGTTTGAGAGAATCGAGTTGCCGGCGGCTATGCTCTACTTCACGTCGGATTAGTTCCAGATCGTCTTTTTGGAGGATAATACCGTCCTTGTCGTCGGACTGACCGGCGGCAACGGCCAGCCCGGTCAGAGTCAGGGCTGTTACGAGAACCATCAACACGGCATTACCTGAGTTGCTTACTGATCCCCAGCAGGCCGCTGATTATTCCCAGGAAAGCCGTGGCGCAGCAGTAGATCACGATCTCCTGACCGGCGGGAATGACCAGTTCGAATTGGGTGAAGGTGATTTCCTGCCGGGAGTAGAAGATCACCAGCCACCCGATGGTGGCGGACATGCCGCCGATCAACCAACCCTCCAGCAGGAACGGTAATGCCAGGAAAACCCGGCCGGCCCCCAGCAGCCTCATCTGGCGAAATCCCACCGCCCGTGCTTGCGAACTGAGCCGGATGTTGTTGACGGAACTTATCAGGGCGGTCAGCAGTATCAGGGTGCCCAGCACCAGGCCCGCATTCAGGATAGTGGTTCGGGTCGACTCGGCTTTTTCGAGCCACCGCCGACTGTAGTAGACCTGGACGATGTCCGGATGATTTTCAATCTCAGTGCCGATACCGGCCATTTCAGCCACGGACAGGTAGTCGGGTTTAATCGTCAGGACAAATGAACGCGGCAGCGGGTTCAGGCTGTCGTAACCGACCAGCAAGTCTACGCCGACCATTCGAGACAGGTCCTCACGGGCCATTTCCCGGGATACAAATGTCACCGAGGCTACGCCTTCAATGATCGCCAGTGAAGTTTCCATCGATGACAACGTCGAATCGGCTACATCCTCGGCGACAAAAACCTCCATCCGCAGTTCTGACAGCAGATCGGTGTAGAATCGATCCGACGTGCCGGCGGCAATCCAGTACAGGTCGAACAGCAGAAACAGCAGCATCAACGATAAAAACGAACCGACAGCCGTGCCCGGATTTCGATAAAGATTGCGCCCCAGTTCCCTGAGGATATAAGCTGTTCTGGTCATGACAGTCGACCTTCGGCTATCTCGTAACAATCACAGTGGGGAAGCTCCTGGGAAGGTGCTTCCGATGAAAGAATTATCATAGAACGGCCGGACAGAGACACCGAAATCAAATACTCGAGAATTCGTTGATAGGTTTTCCGGTCGAGCCCGGCCAGCGGTTCATCGATCAGCATCAGCGGCTGGTTGGCGATTGATGCCCGCGCGAACTGTACCAGGGTGTTTTCGACTCGCGTCAACGAACGCGGGTATTCACCGGCCTGTTTGAGCAAAGAGAACTCGGTCAGCATTTTCAGCAGCCGTTCGCGGCGGGTTTTCCGGCGTTCACCGATCAGGACGAGTGGCAGGGTGATGTTTTCAGCAACCGTCAGGGATGGTACCAGACCGAAGATTCCTCCCACGCCCCCGATTCGCCGCCGCACGTACTTGATGGTTCCGGCCGCGCCCGGTCGGATGGTTCGGCCCAGCACGTCCACCGAGCCGCTGTGAGCCGGGCGCAATCCCACCAGCAGTTCGGCCAGACTCGTTTTGCCGGACCCGGCGGCTCCCATGATGATGGCCGAGTGACCGGACTCGAGATTGAAAGAGAGATCGCGAAAAATCTGACCACCCCGGTCTGATTTCAGGTAGACATTATTGATTTCTACCAAAGTCATGCTTTTCTCCGGCGGGTTTGCGCCGATCCACCAGTCAACAGTTGACGTCGGCGTTCCGGCGGTCTATCTTGGATCAGCCGGGTCGCGGCGAACCAACTGCGACTGTAATGGTACAAAGCTTAAACTCGGGGAACAACAAAAAGCCCATGAAGACTTTTTCAGCTATGATTCTGATTCTCCTGACGGCCGGTTTACCGGCGGCAGCTCAGGAGTGGGAAAATGTCCGGTCTCCATTCGACCAGCATATCACCGGTATCTGTGCCGTCCACGCCGACACCCTTTTTATTGTCACCGACCAGGGTCAGTTTGCCCGAACCGTCGATGGCGGCTGGAACTGGCAGGTGACGACGGTAGCCGATAAGGTCCATCTGGAGGACGTCAGTTTTGTCGACAGCCGACTGGGTGTGGCTTGCGGGCGCAACGGCGCCCTGTGGCTGACGACCGATGGCGGCGCTAACTGGCAGAGCAAATCGCTGCCGGACACGTTGCCCTGGTTTTTGGATGTCGAGATGTTTGACGCCGGGACCGGCCTGGTAATCGGGATGCCCCGTGATTCGGCCAATCCCTTGGATGGATTGGCGTTGCGCACCACCGACGGTGGTGAGTCGTGGCATCAATTAGAGCGTTTGGGGATGGGCTACACCGAGATTTGTCATCAGACGGGTGCACCGGTCTATCTTCTTTCCTTCGGGTACATCCATCGCTCCGATGACCTCGGCGGACACTGGAATACTACCAAGATACCTGATGGCATGGCCGCCCGGGCTATCTCGATTGAGGGCCGCACCGGTATCATGGCTGGGCCGAGCGGGATGTTTGCCTGGTCAACCGACAGCGGCAAGACCTGGACCAATCTCGAGGGATGGTCCAACCAGCTTTTCATCGCCGCTCAACTGGTGGATGAAAGCATCGGATATGCCGGAGGCTACGAGGGTGTCATGAAGCGCACCACCGACGGCGGCAGAACCTGGAACGATGACGCGTTGCCCGGCAAGTTCACAATTCTGGACATGTGCCTGGCCGGTGACCGGCTTTTTGCCGTGGGCCAGGACGGCGGCATCATCGCTAAGAAAATACGGTAACTGATCCACTTCTGCGCACCGCCTCACAAGTTTGGCCGGGGTGGCGCACCTCTTGGGGCCTGTTGAAAAACCTAACAAACGTCATAGCGAGGAGCGAAGCGACGTGGCTATCTCATCTTCGTGGTGGGCGTACGTCCCCGTGCGCCCACCCACGCGGCAGACGAGGACGTCCACCTCGCACATTATTTGGACCCACCTAAAAGGTGGGCCACCGGACGGCAGTTCTGTTGCAGATCTTCTCTACCCGAGTGACAGAACATAGCTGGGGCAGATGTGGACATCTGCCGCCCACATAATTGGCAGGTCTGCACTGCAAGAGACCTGCCCAAGGGAAAAAGCCACTTGCGGCTGGCTGTTCCAGACCTGCCCTACAACCACGTTGCGGATTCTAATCAATACCTTTTAGGACACCCTCACCTCTCCGGCTTCCGTGGTGCCACCATGATCGATTTCTCGCGCTCGACCGTCACCAGACCCGGTTTGGCTTTGCGCGGTTTGCGCACGTAACGACGCTGGGTGTAGATAATCGGCACCAGGCCGTTATGACGCGCTTTGCTGAACCAGGCGGCCACCGCCGCTGCTTCCTCGATCTCATGCTTCGATGGCTCAAACGTCTTGCCGGGGAACTTGATCACCACGTGTGATCCCGGACACTGCTGGGCGTGGAACCAGAGTTCGTATGGTTTGGCATGTTTGAAAGTAGTGTGATCGTTGTCGGCGCCGTCACGTCCGACAAAGATACGCAGGCCGGTAGTCAGGGTGTATTCGCGATAGGGCAGACGCGGCGCCGTTTCCCCCCTGATTCCAGTGCGAGGCATCAGGGCGGCGATTTCCTGCTCATAGCGGTTGCGGGCTGATTCGAAATCCTGCTCCAGTTCTAATTGAATCCGGGTCAGGCTGGCCAGTTCTTCCTTGGTGACGGTCATTCGTCGCCGCAACAGTTGCAGTCCCTGACGGCCCTTGCGATACCGGCGGAAGTAAACTTCCACGTTGTCGGCGGGGGAGAGGGCCGGATCGAGTTTGATGGTGATCTCAGTCTCTTCCGGTGAATAGACGTCAGCCAGTGCCAATTCCGACATCCCCTTCTTCATTCGATTAAAGTTGATCTGCAACAGCTCGCCCATCTGCTTGTAATGCTCGAACTCGGCCGCCTCGGCGATGTCCTGTTCTATCTTTTCCAATCGTCTCTGAAGTTTCCTGGCCGCCCGACTGACGGTGTCCCTGACGCGTTTCTCCACGTCGGCCGTCTGCACCTCTGTTCGTCGAGTGCGCGTCATGGCCTGGATCGCCAGGGAGAGCGTCTTCAGTTTCTCCGGCTGTTGAGCTACCGACGACAGTCGCAGCGGGTAGGCAGCGGTGCTGTCCGGCAATTGATACAGATAACCAACATCCGGCTTTTCGAACCGAGTTGCAATCTGTCGAATGCCCTCGACTAGAGCTTGTAGTTGCTCTCTTCCCAACGGACGTCGGTCAGCACCAACACCCGAACGAGCGACAACTTCGCGGGCCAGGTGCTGGTCAAACCCCAATACCTGTTTCTGAATGAAGTATGCCGCCGACAGTGTGGCTTGCTGATCGTCCGGGAGGCGATCGTGCAGTTGCTCGATAGTCAGCGTCAACGGTGAAAGTTTGTCGAGCGGTGGTGCGGCGATGTACTTGTCGCCGACGGTAAAAGTTCGTTTGCGCAAAGACGCCAGGCGGCAACCCCGGACGTCCAGCAGCCACAGGTTTCCGTTGGGGCCGTGAGCCTCGACCATGACGATCAACGGCTGTCCGTCTTTCTGTAGAGACAGCTCAAGCTGTCGGTCAAAACCGACCTGTCGCACGCCGGTTATGGTGGCACCATCGATACTGAAAGCGGGTCGTGGCTTTTCGAGCGTGTCGATAGAGATTTTCGAGGCCGCCACCACAAACGCTCCGGAACCGGCCGGATGATACAGGAAACCGAAGGCTCGCCGTCGCCGATCTTTCTTGATAAACAGGTAGACCGCCCGTTCCTTGCGATAGAACTCGACCGAGGTAACGATACCGCCGACAATCTCACACTTTAATTCTTCGGCCAGAGCCAGGATGTGTAACGCGGTTTGCATGAGCCGAATATAGGGACAATCGGACCGTGATACAACCGGCAACCTTCGGCTGATTTATAAGGTTCCCCAATATCAGTCTCACATCAATTATGTTGAAGCAAAGTGTGGCGATGTCACTCGCTCTTCGACTCCGCTCAGGGTGACGACATTAGCCGGCTTGTGAAATATACTTACCGGTCAGCCGTAATAATCCGGAAAAACTACTTCAACAGTGAACAATCCGGCCGATTGCTGCGTATTAATATGTGGAACCTCCTTTGGTGACCAGGATGGTCCACCGGAATGCAACCCACTGTGTGAAAGGCGGAGCAAGGATGCTCCGCCCTTTCTATATGATCTCAATGCCCCGGTCTCTAATGTTGGCGATCTGCAAAATAACCTTGCCCGTCGTTCATCGACAGACTAACATAGCTGCATGTACAATCCGACGGTCCTGGATCACTTTCAGAATCCCCGTAACACCGGCGAGATTGCCGATGCCGACGGAATCGGTCAGGTCGGTAATCCGGCCTGCGGCGACGTGATGAAAGTCTACATCAGGGTTACCGATGGCCAACTGATGGACATCAAGTACAAGACCTTCGGTTGCGCGGCGGCGATCGCCTGCAGTTCGGCTGCTTCGGAACTGGTCAAGGGCAAGTCGATTGAGCAGGCGTTCCAGCTTACCCGCGAGGAAGTTGTCACCAAACTTGATGGCCTGCCGCCGCAGAAGATGGCCTGCTCCAACCTGGCCCCCGACGCCATCCGGGCTGCAATCGAGGACTACCGTGCACGGGGACGCGACGGCGGGGCGTGAAGGTCCTCAGGTCTGAACGGCACGGCAATCTCTTGCACGGACGTTGTTGACATTCATCTCTGTCATATATACTCTGATAACGATGTTCAGGAAACTCGATCTGCCGTCTATGGCACTGCTGTTCAGCCTTGGTCTTTTGGGGTTCGCGTCGTTCTATCCCGTCGAGTCAATGTGGGGAGCCAACCACCTGGCTTTTCTTCCCAGGACCTTCACATATCTTTTCTGGGCTGTTGTTGCTGTGGTTCTGGTCATGGTGCTTGTTCCCGTCAGGCTTACACCGGGGGAGCAGAGCTTCAACCG
>SDBU01005550.1_pt1 | contig 15058 bp, 15 predicted proteins | sample 2277071 | NCBI WGS metagenome assembly SDBU01 (sample SAMN10397929, study PRJNA504765) | marine sediment metagenome | isolation source: marine sediment core GS08_GC12, 126 cmbsf | place: Arctic Ocean: Gakkel Ridge, Loki's castle | collected 2008
TTTCTTGTCCAATTTATACCAAGGAATAATCATGAGTAGTTTTTTCATTTTGTCCTCCTTATTTTTTTAAAAGCTTAGCAAGTTTACATAATATCCATTATGTGACACAAGTTTCCAGGGGAAGCCAAGGATAAAATCCTTTAGTTTCCACTTTTACTCATTCATCTTATTTAACCCAAATAAGTATATTTTGTATGCCTTTTAGGCTTGTTCCTAACTTTTGCGGAAACTAATTCTGAAAATGAAGTTGTCCAAGGATTACTTTTGATTTTAAAGTTCGTGGCGTATCCCTTTGTTGTCTGTGAATATAACCAACTGTGTAAATGCTTTGTAAGTCTGTTTGGATAAGGACGAAAATGATAACTTGAGTCAACGGTTGCTTCTATGGATTCACCATATAATAAATAATTAATCGTAAATGAACCAATAGAATATTTGTAATTGGGATCGTGAACATCTGTTTGACAGATATTTAGAGAACCTTCAGTTAATCCCTTGTTTATAGAAGTTTTTATTGCTTCAAAAAATTTATTAAAAACCACAAAGTTACTAATTATCAACTTTCTAGTGTCAATAACCATTTCTTTCCCGTTGCCTCGAAAATATTTTAAAAGAAACTTTCTCGGCAATTTAAAGACGGAGATATAAGCTAAAGCAAAGAGACAGAAAAGTCGATTTTTAAAATTTCCTTCACTAATTTTCGGAATAAAATAGTCCCACAGATATAAATCAAGAGTTGATAAAATTTTCATGATTATTAGTGGTATTTATTAGAGTTACTATTTATCGAATAATAATGCAAATCTAAGAGCTAAAATAAAACCTTGTTGAGGCCATTAGTACTTCATTGTTTGTAACTGTTTCAACATAGTTATTTACGAATTTCTCATTAAAATAGCTCTTATCTCCAATATCTTCTCTTTTTTTGTAACCAAGTGTGCTCCTGTGATAGTCGCTGTTTTAATATTCATTAAATTTGGGAATGTCAATTTTCCCCGGCTGAATGAATACATCCAGATAAAATCAAGGTAGTTCAATATGAAATTTAGTTTTACGAAAATACTGGTCTTTGTAAGTTCAAAACCCAACTTTTCTACAGTTCGCTCACTGCAGAAATAAGAACTTCCTCTAACTATTAAAACCGACGGTAGCTTCTGATTTTCGATTTGTCTTATAAGTTCCAATAACCCCTCGATGTAGTATTCTAAAATCCTATGCCTAAGTTCTATCCCTACATTTGCATTCATCATTACCATTAAGTAATCGAATGATGTTCCATTATGTAAATCATATATTTTATTATTCATGGCAATAAAATACATCATTGCTGATATGTACTTATACAAACCAATCAATCTGAAAAAAGGTGTGATAAGGAATTGCATTATTGGTACTATAAAAAAGATCAATAAAAAACCTAAGAAAATTTCAGTCAATAACTTTATCCATAGAGTCAAAATCGCGACTATTATTAGAAGCATTGCTGTTGCAATTAGCCATTGGATAACAATATTTTTCTCATAAAACTTATTCATTCCATTTTTCTCTCTCCTTTTTTTCCTTTAGTCCAGATAACCTAATTCTTTTAATTGATTTTCAATCAATTTCAGGTCTTCTGGTTCTAGATCTCTATTTACAGGCAAACAGCTTAAAGGATGTTTGATTCTGCCCCAACTTATTCTCTCCCAGACTCTTTCATGGAAATAATAGAGAATTACTCTAATGCCATGAAAAAATAGAGTAATCATAGCCATTTCTTTCCAGCTATGAGTAGCAAACCAGGATATAATTCCTAAGATAGCAATACCTAAAATTCTCCATATAAAAGATTTAACCCATGCTCGAGCATGTGATTCAAAAGCCATTTTTTTCCTTTTTTTTATTTTAATAATTTTTTCTCCTTTAGGTCATCCTTTCTCTGGATCTGAGCCAAAGAGAAAGGGATAGTTATCATGTAAAGAAAAAGCATTGTGATTTCAGAATCAGCGAAATTGTACTCAAAGAGGCCTGCAGTAAAAAGAGCCAAAACTGCGGCCATTGCAGCTACAGTAAGTGCGTAGAGTGTGGGATCTTTGTTCTTGAGAAGTTTAATAAGAGAGATAAAAATCCATACCATGAAGGTGAGCCAAGCGAGAAGGGTTGGAATTCCTCTTTCGGCTCCAATCTGGAGGATGTTATTGTGGAGATGAGGAAATCTTTTGGTTCTCTCGGAGAGTTCGTATTTTGGATTTTGGAAAACCATATCCACAGTATCCGGACCCGTTCCAAAGAAGGGATAGTCCTTGATAATTTTTATCCCCGCCTTCATATATTCAATCCTGGTCCTGTTCGAGGAGTCTTTCAAACTAAAGATGCTAAGGGCTCTCCTTTTTATTGGTTGAGGACTTGCGAGATAAAAAAGACCAACCGCAAACGGTATAATAATTAAGGCTCTAGGTTTATAAAGGAAAAGGATGAGGGCCGTAGCGATGACCAATCCTATCCAAGCACTTCGGGTTTGAGTAAGGATAAGTGCAAAAAGAGAAAGGAGAAACCCCAGTCCCCATAGGTATCTTATTTTGTTCTTGGTAAAGAGAAGCATGCTTAGGGCCATGCAACTAAAAAGAAGTAGGAGTCCGCCCTGGGTCATAACCTGCCCCATGAATCCTTCTATTCTCTCCTTTGGCGAAGCCTTGAAAAAGAAGTAAAAGAGAGAATAGAGGCAACTCAGATAGGCTGAGGCCAAAAGAGCCAAGTTAGTTTTTTTGAGTACGTTTTCCTTAGAGAAACCTGTATAGACTATGGGGATAATCAGAAAGAGAAGAAGCTCTTTGCTATCTTTTAAGCTAGCTTTTGGATTGACAGATAGGAAAGATGAGATAAGCGATAAAGCGATATAGACGATCAAAGGCCAAAAAAAAGCGGGGAAGATAAATTTTTGTTTTTTCCGGATGAGGATGACTATCCAAAAGATGAGAGCGAGAGAAAGGAATATCTGGCTCAGGCTAATCGATACCATAGAGAACAACAGATAAAGAGCAAGGAATAAGGGCAAGAGAGAAATCCAAAAAGTTTTTCCCTTATCAAAATAAAGATTCTTCATTTGTAATCTTCATCTTTCATTAGTGATTGTTCCAGCTTTTCTTCATGCCTACTTGCTCGTGCACTTATGGAACAAAGGGCTGCCACAAAAAATCCAATAATAACACCAACGAAACAACCGAAGATAAACCAAAATGCCCAAGATTTGAAAAAGCTCATTGCTTTCCAGCCTCCTTTTTGGTTCCTTCAGGCAGGTTAATTAGACCTAAAATTCGTCTAAAATATTTATTCAATTATCTTCCCATCCCGAACAAGATTATTCTAATTGTTTTTAATAGAATTCTTAGGTCTAAAAATAGAGACATGTTCTTGATATAATATAGCTCATACTGTAATTTTTCTAAGGCATCTTCTTCTGAAGCTCCATATTTATAGATAATCTGCGCCCAGCCTGTTAGACCCGGTTTCACTGAAAAACGTAAAGAATAAAATGGTATATTTTCTGTCAATCTTTTCACAAAAAATTCTCTCTCTGGGCGAGGACCAATAAGGCTCATATCTCCTTTTATTATATTAATAAGTTGAGGTAATTCATCCATTCTTGTTTTTCTTAAAATTTTTCCTATGCATGTGTTACGAGAGTCATTTTCCTCTGCCCATACGGGATTTCCTTTTTCAGCATCTGATACCATTGTTCTAAATTTGAATAAGTTAAATGACTTTTGATTTTCACCAATTCTTTCTTGTATATAAAAAACCGGACCTTTGGAGTTTAATGCTATGGCTATGGAAATGATGATCCCTATGGGAAAAGCAATAATTAAAAAAGCAATAGATATCAATAAATCTATTGCTCTTTTTAATCTCCTATGAATATTGCTCCCTAGTTTGTCAAATCCATCATTGAATAAAAACCAATTTTCCTTGATATAATGAACAGGTAACTTATCTATAAAATGTTCATAAAAAGTCGGTATATCCCAAATATTTATTCCGTTCATTTTACAATTGATTAATATTTTATTTAGCTGTTTGCTTCGGATTGATTCAGTTACAACAATATCATCAATATTATATTCATTGATTATTTTTTCTAAGGAGATGGGGTTTCCTAATATTTTCTTTTCTAGGAAGCCTTTTTTATTTGAAATATCAGCTATAAAGTCAATAACTTTATACTCTGGATTCTTTTTTATAATTGAATATACAGCCTCGGCAGGTTTTCCTTTTCCAATTATTAGAATTAGTTTTGTTTGGATTGATAGCCCGAATAAGAAAGAGTAAGATAATCTCCAAATAGCTATCAAAGTTCCTATTAAAACCAAACTAATTAAAAATACTCCTCTTCCAACCATGAAGGGGAATGCATAAAAAAGACCAATAGAGATTAGGGACGCTAAAAATAACGAGCCGCCCATATTAGCCAAGAGTTGAATGTCTCTGAAATTTTCTCTTGTGTTATAAAAATCAAAAATGTAAAAACTTATAAGGTAAATTGCTAACATTATCAAAATTGTCATAATCCTATCATTTAAACCGAGATAATTTATTATTGATTTTTTCATGCGAATAATGAAAGCTAAATTTATGGATAGAATTATTATAAATATGTCTCCTAGAAGTAAAAATAATTTCCTACTCGAAATTCGTTTTTGATTCATTTTTTTAAATAATTTAAATGATTTACTTTAATTTTTTGAAATGGTGGATTCGGAATAAATAAAAATTTATATATTAAATAAATTATTCAAAATCTCATATATTCTCTGAGCAGTTTTCCCATCCCAGTATTTGGGAAATTTTTTTCTAGCAATTGCGTTCTCTAAAATATAAAGTGCTGTTTCATATATTTTGTCAGGGTCGTTACCAACCAAAATATTTGTTCCCACTTTTACAGTTATGGGCCTTTCAGTATTATTACGTAATGTTAAACAAGGAACTCCTAATATCGTAGTTTCTTCCTGGATTCCACCAGAATCTGTCAAAACAAGAGTAGCTTTAGACATTAAGCAAAGGAAATCAAGATATCCCAAAGGTGGCATTGCAAATATTTTTCCATTTGCTTCAATTAATTCATCTTGTGATATATTCATAATATAATTTATCATTTCATTTAGCTTAAACTTATTTATCTGTTTAATAGTTCTTGGATGGGCAGGAAATATTATGGGAATTAATTCAGAAATATTGATAAGAGCACTCAAGATTCCTTCTAGTACATCTGGATTATCTACATTTGAAGGGCGATGAAGTGTCAATAATGCAAATTTTTTTATATTATTATTTTTTTTTAGTCCTAGGTTATCAATAATATTTGATTTTTCTGATTTCTTAAGATGATTGAGTAATGTATCGATCATAAGATTCCCAACAAAAAATATTTTACTTTTTGCTATTCCTTCTTTAACTAAATTTTGGTTTGCATCCTTACAGCTAGTAAAGAGATACTCAGATATTTGATCAGTAAGTATCCGATTTATTTCTTCAGGCATTGTTCTGTCGAAACTTCTCAATCCCGCTTCAACATGAGCTACAGGAATACAAAGTTTTACTGCCACAAGAGCACAAGCGAAAGTAGAGTTAACATCACCAACGACAATAACCAAATCTGGTTTTTCTTTTAAACACACTTTTTCAAACTCGATCATAATTTTGCCAGTTTGCTCTGAATGTGTCCCTGATCCCACTCCGAGATATATTTCTGGCTCTGGTAGTGCAAGGTCGTGAAAAAAAACTTTAGACATATTTTTATCATAATGCTGTCCAGTATGAAGTAAAATAAGTTCAAAATTAGGATTTTTTTTTATTTGCTTCATCAATGAAGCAATTTTCATGAAATTGGGCCTAGTTCCAACTATATTGATAATTTTCATTATTATTTACAATAAATATTTTTCTAATTTTCTAGTCATTTTTTCCCTGGTAAAATTTTTTATGACTAGAGGCCTATTTTTACCGGCTTTTGATTTATAATAGCTATATTTGCTCTCTAAGTTAGTAATAGCTTTTAGCAATGAAACGGGATCATCTGCATCAAAATATAAATTTCCTGGTAATAAACTTAGTATTTTCTTTCCCTCTCCTTCTATGCCAAATAATATTGGTTTATTCGCCCACAAATAATCAAAAACCTTAGAAGGGATTGTCTGATTAAGAGCAAAAGATTGTTTTTTCAAAATTATGAGGAGTGCATGTGAACGATTCATATGTTCAAAAGCCTCTTTTTTAGTGCAAGAATTTTTAAAAAAAACATTTTTTAATTTTGCAACAGTCGCTTTATCCATTAAAATGTTTTTAACTGCTCCCTCACCAATTAAAATGAATTTTATATTTCTATTTTTGCATAATTTAGCTGCATCCATAAGCAAATCTAGATTTTGAGCATGACCGATGTTTCCAATATAAGATATTACAAACTCATTTTTAGGTAATGCATCGTTATAATTTTTTATTTGGTTAATATTAAAGAATTTTACAAACAACCCGTTATATAAAACAACAATTGGTGTATTTTTCGTGATATGATTTTGGATATATTCTTTCATTTTTTCTGATACACATGTAATCAAGTCAGCTTTATTATAAATAAAGTTCTCAAAAAACTTAGAAATCCGATATATGAATGATGAACTAGTCAAATGTCCTGTAGATTCTGCTGAGTCTGGCCAGATATCTCTGATATCAAGGATGTATTTTGCTCTTTTAACTCGTGCTAACAACCAGCCAGATAAAGCCACCGTTAATGGAGGACTTGTTGCAAATACATAGTTAAATTTAGAATGGAGTTTAAAAATTCCCCAAAAAATTGAATTCACCATGAACGAAATATAATGGAGTAGATAATTTTTAGTTTTTTGTCGATTCAGTTTAAAAATAGGGGTCCGTAAGACTTCAGAATTGTCCTTTATATAGTTATTTTTTATTTTTGATTTATGTGGAACAGCAGTTAGTATTTTTATAACATAACCGTCATCTTTCAAGATTTGAGCCATCTCGTTAATTCTAAAAGCAGCAGCAATAACATCTGGAGGATAGTATTGAGATACAAATAAAATATTTTTGTTTTCCTTCATTTGCATTTCCTTTCTGGGTAAAAATAAGGTAGGTGCATTTCCTGATATGGAATAAAAAAAAGATTATTTTGCATAGTTATTGAATTTCCTATATATTCTTTTTATTATTTTAATATTATTAGACCAATTATAATATTTAGTTACAAACTTCCTTGCTTCTTCACCCATATTCTTTCTAACAACGGGATTTTTATATAAAAATAGGCATTTATCTACAATGGCATAAGGGTCTTTCGGTTTTACTAAAAATCCAGTTTTTCCATCTATAATTGTTTCTGATAAACCACCAACGTTAGAACTAATAACGGGAATACTACAAGCTTGAGCTTCGAGGGCAGCTACTCCAAAACTTTCTCTTATACTCGGCATACAAAATACATCCATATTAGCAATTATTTTTGGAAGTCTATCGTGACGAATAAAGCCTAAGAATTTTACACTTTTTTCAATGCCTAATTTTTTAGCAATATTCATAAGTTCATTTTTCTGCGGGCCATTTCCGACAATAACTAACTGAGCATTAGCAACTTCTTTTAAAAAAATAGAGAAAGCTCTTATTAGATACTTTATTCCATATTTTCGGGTTAATGTGCGAGCTGTACCGATAATAAATTTAGAATTATCTTGCTTTTTTGTGGGATAAAACTTGGATAATTCTACTCCAAAAGGGGTAACCACAATTTCTTTATTAGACACAAATCTTTGTGTTTGTCGAACCATAGTTTTGCTTGTAGATAATACAGCCTCAGCTTTTACTAAAGCTAGCTTAATGAAGAATTTAAAGATGGGATTTTTGGGTGCATCATAAATATCTGAACCCCATACTGAAATAATTAAAGGATGAAATTTGGTTAAATAGCCTACCACGCCATAACTTGATACATAATGAGCGTGTAAAACATCAGGATTTATATCATTTATTATTTTTTTTAAACGAGGAATATTAAAAATATAATTCAATTTTTTAAAAATAGAAATAATTGGAGGGAAATATATAACCTTAATACCTGAAATTTTGGCATTATGAAATGTACAAATTATTACTTCATATCCACCGCGCAAAAGAGAATAAGCAATCTTCTGAGTGTGAATATTATTTGCTGGGGCTAAAAGACAAATTTTCATTTGTATAATTAAGCTTAATCAGAAATTAATGCTAACGAAAGATAAACAATTTCATTTCATTACTCGCTTGCACTGTATATTCTTTTTTTTCTCACGAAGCCATCCACACATATATCCAATAAATATGCTTGATATAAGCGTAAAACTGCATTGCGTTATTATATCAAAGACAATTAGGGAAATTACAATTAGAGTTGTCGCGATAATATATTTATCATGACTCGAATAAATATTTGATAACTGAATTGCCTTTCTACAAATGCCTATTACAGCAATTACCCATAAAAGATATACACTTACGCCGACAATTCCTGTTTCAGATAAAACCCCAAAAAAAGTACTATGTACCGTTAATTGAAGATTAAGCTCACGGTAATATTCTGGTAATTCTATGTTAAATAATTGAGCTAGGCTTTCCTGTTGCCTTGCAAAACTCCCGCTTCCTATGCCTAAAATTGGGTGTTTCAAAAACGATCCTAGAGCCATGTCCCATAGATAAAATCTATAGAAAGTGGTACCTCCTCTACCAAAGGGTTCATTACTTTTAATAATAAAAATATCAGTTGCGGATGGCAACGTTTTTCCTATTAATAGAACAACTATTCCTGCCAACACTATAAAAAATAAAACATTTCTTAATACGTGCTTTTTTGAATAAACCAATGTGAATATTAATAGACTTATGATTAGAAAAATCCAACTAGTTCGTGATAAAGTTATTAAAACAGCTAGAATTATTACTAATATAAACACACCCATTAGAAATTTATATCTTCTATTCATAAAAACCAAAATACATACAATTATTAAAAATACTTGCAAAATATAAGATGTGTTACTAATAAAAACGCCTTTATAATAAGCCTTTAAAAATACAAAAATACCTCCGACCGTTTCAATAATAACGCCAATAATAATTCCTCTAATAAAATATTTACGGTTTTTATGGCTGGAAAATAATTTAGTAAAAATATAAATTACAATTAACGTCTCTATATAACGGAATATACTAATCCACTGAACTGTGTAGATATTATCCGCCATCATTAGAGAAAGTATTCTAATAAAAATGATAAGTATCATTGATAAATATAAAATTTGCTCTGATTTTTTTATTCGAATATCTTTCTTATGGACATAATATATCAGACTTCCGTAAATAATAGGGATTATAAACGCTTCAAATAAATTGATATGATAATTACCAATAATAGATATAAACCAACTCTTAAAATATCCCCCATTATAAGGTGCTATAAAAATTAATAGAAAACCACTACATGCGGAGATTATAAGGCCCATTTTTAATTTTGCTTAGTGAGGTTTTTCAGTTGTTTGCATTTATAAATCATCCACTTTTATAACCTCATATGCTAGGGCAAGATCAGTGTTTTTTAGCATACCGTGGATTAATTTTGTAATAGATTCTTTGTAAAATTGAAGAATGAAAATTCTTTGCAATAAAAAAAACCAAATATTTAAATGTGAAATGAGTTATCCTTCCTAAGAGAGGCGAATTATACCTTTTAGAAATTTGTCGACTTTCTTTAAGTGCACTTAAAGTACAACTCCTTCCACCAGCTCTTACATTGGCTATAATTTTATTTAAATAAGATGGGATTATATTTTCTTTATACAATCTCAAGAAGAATTCTTTATCGGATGAAAATTTATACCCCATATCAAATAAACCATATTTTAAGTATATTGATTTTTTAATAAAACAAGTAGGATGGCTAACGGGCATAGTATGATAAATTACTCTATTATAATTTTTACTAGGAAGAATTACCGCCTTTAATTTTTTGCTTCTCTCATCCCAAAGATTGTGATTTCCGTGAACGATACTAGCTCTTGGCTTTTTCTTGAAAAATTGGATTATCTCCTCAACAGCGTCTATTTCATACCAATCATCCGAGTTAATAATCCCTATTATTTCTCCATTTGATAATCTAACTCCCTTATTCATGGCATCATAAAGGCCTTTGTCGGGTTCACTTATCCAAACACTAATCTTATTCTCATATTTCCTGATGATATCAAGAGTCTTATCTCTTGAACCGCCATCAATTATTATATATTCAATATTTTTATAAGTTTGTTCTAAAACACTTTTAATAGTTTGCTCTATATGTTTGTCACTGTCTAAACAAACGGTTATAATGCTGACTAAAGGGTCTTTATTGGATTGAACATTTTTGATAGATTCTTTTAAATATTTCATATATATCTATAAGATGCTCATTTATTGTGCAGTCGGTTCCTTATTTAGCAACTCATTTGTAACCCATCCCACTAGGCGCTTTCGCATTGGATGAAACCAAAAAGGGATAAATACTATTATTGAGAAGGCTAAAATCATTATGCCATTTAGTACGATTATATTAAGGCTATGATCGAGTTTATTTTGTATCATATGGGTAGATATTATGCCGATCAAGCATGCTATTATAATTAATTTGCTTGTTTTTGGTAACAATTCGATTAAAGGAATTTTATGTTTTATATGATAGGATAAACAAATTATGCTACTTCCTAATACTAATGAAATTACCCAAGCAACGACTACCCCTGTGCCCCCATAGAAGAAACTTAATAAAAAACCCAAACCAGCATTTAACAATACTCTAACAATAAGACTTATAACATTCCAGCGAAGTTCTCCAGTACCTAAATTTGTGAAATAAGCAGGTGCATTTAATGTATTTAAAAACCAACCTATCGCAAGAAATGTTCCAAAAAGTACAAATATTCTCTCATAATGCCCTATCCATAACTCAGATATGATTGGCATGGATACAATAATTAAAGAATATAAGGGTATCGCAAGATAAAAGAGTAATTGATAAGAAGTTATATAAATTGATTGTATCTTCTCAGGGGTTCTTTCCTTTAAATCTGCTATAGCCGGAACGAGAACTTGATTAGCAGAGACAATAAGTGTACGAAACTGATGAATCATTTTGTTTGCCATCTCATAGTATCCTACCATTGAGAGTCCTCCAAATTTGCTTAGAAGGGCCTTTGTTATAGGATCACATAATATCCTGGCGATGGATATTACTTGAAAATTTATTCCATAGCCAATTATTTCCTTAAATAAACTTTTGTTCCATTTATAAGGGAAAATGGGAAGTGATGGAAGATATCTTTTAAGAAAAAACCAACTACTGAGTAGTATTGTAATATTTTGGATAACTCTGGCATAAGCTATACCCATGAGTCCATATCTTGGGGCAAGCATGAAACACAAAAACAAATGAAGGAGGGCTCCTCCTATTAAAAGAACACTGCGGATATCAATTCGCTGATGTCCATCAAGGCCTGCTTGAAAAATGCTGGTGACTATCATAATCCACAATGCTAAAAAAGCATAAGGTAAAATAGCAAGCGCGGATGGAAGAGATTCTGGTGGAATAACCAAACCGAGTATCCACTTGGCAATAGGATAGCCAATCATTAACATGAGAGCCACAAATACGCCCACAGAAAGAGCCGCTGTTTGAATCACTCCAGAAACATTTTCATTTTCTCGCCTGGCAATATATTTTGCCACAAATTTTACAACACTCCCTGAAAGTCCCAAATTTGCAATTTGAGTTACTGAAGTCGTCGCCAGAACAAGCGACCATATTCCCAACTGCTCGACACCAATGGTATTTAATAAAAATTGGTAGAGTATAAAGAGAACAATGCCAATTATAACAATCTGTACTATTGACATAATTGCGTTGATAAGAATCTGTCGTTTTTGCATTATTTATTATTTTGGTAGAAAAAGTATATTATCGTATGGATATTGATTTTTCTTAAGAGCATGTTGCAAAATTTTACCATCTTTGAATTCGTAAGGCTGATAACTTTTATTTACAAAAAAATTTATTAGATCTTTACTTGTGGGAACATCTTTCACATCCATATCGCCTACTTCTATTGATATCATCGGATGAAATTTAGCAATAGTTTTCTCCATGCCGAGAAGAATTTCATATTCTGAACTTTCGGCATCTATTTTAATAAAATTAGGTATAACACCATTGCGTTCAACATAATCATCAATAGAAATACATTCAACTTCGTATTTTTTTATTTCTGATTTTTGATGAATGTCTTGTAACAATCTCGAATTATATATAGAATTAAACGCAGAATATTTAATTCCATAATCGTTTATTAAAACTTTTTTTTTCTCAGAGAACACAGCACAATTGTTTAGAAAAACATTGTTTTTATTTGAAATATTGGCTTTTAATATATTAAAAGTACTCGGGATAGGCTCAAAGGAGTAAACTCTCCCTTCATTGCCAACAAGAACGGAGCCAAGCAAAGTAAAATAACCAAAATGTGAACCTATATCAAAAAATGCCATACCTGGCTTTAAATACTCCAAAATCATTCTTGTTAAACCTTCTTCAAAAAATCCGTATCGATATATGAATAATGAAACTACCTCTGGGATAATTATTAACATCTCATCATTCCAAAAAGTTTTGGCTTTAATTTCAAAAGAATTTTTTAAAATGAGTGAAAAAAATTCTAAGATTTTAGAATAAAACAATCTTCCAGGACTGCGAGTTATTTTATAGAGTTTAGTTCCTTTGGAAAGAGAGATGGACTTTTCAAGTAATTTAATTAAAGTAAAATTATCCATTTTATGAATTTTCTCTTAAATATCCTGTTTCTGTTAACCAATTCTTGTAGCGATCCGTAATTACATTTTTTTCATAATCACTCAACACAACAACCCATTTTCCTATCGATCCTCCATTTTCTGAAATATGTCTAGGGTGGAGTAATGTCTTTTTATCATATACTACGCTTTTTATATGAAAAGTATCGTTCAATAGTCTTTTTAACTCTGCTGGAATAAATTTTTTCAAAGAAAAAAACTTTTTAAAAAAAAGATGAGTGGGCTTTCTCGAATGTTTCTTCAGATTCATGATTAAGCATTCATTTGCTACCCTATTAATAATTTCTTCTTCTAAATTAATATTTAAGAAATTTGCTATTTCTTTAACAGATTGGGAAAGATTATTAATGACAGTTTCGTATCTCTGGAAAAGAATATTTTTAATTTCTTTTATTTTATAATAATTATAAATTGTTCTATTTAATGAAGCTATAAGGTTTTTTCCTTCTAAATTCCATATAATTTTAGCTGATGCTGCTACATCTCTGATATCTCTATAAATATAACAAATCTTCAATATGTCGCTTTTCTCACTCTTTGCTATTCTTTCTATTCTCGGATGCAAATCATGCATTTTAATAACGTGATAATAGTCGTCATTCACCCATTGGTTTATTTGATCTTCGGTTAAAGAGTATTTAGAATTATCAAAAAATCCATTAGCTCTTCCTATATTTTGGTTTTCTAACAAAGTTCTAACTAAATTGTATTGCATAGTAGACCCTGATCTTATCATACCATTACACACAACCAACATATTTGCCTCCTCTCTATGTGGTGTAGATTGAAATTTAACTTCAATGAAATGAGGTAAACCTAATTGCAGGTTGGCCTATATTCCCGGGAAAGATTAGGATTAAAATGCATAGCCATTTATCATTTTTTTCAATCCTTTTTCAAAGTCTGTTTGAGCTTTGAATCCAAATTCTTTTGCGGCTTTTGATGTATCCAGCATTCTGCGGGGTTGGCCGTCGGGTTTGGAAGTGTCCCATCTGACTTCACCTTTGAATCCGGTTAATTTAACGATCAGAGCAACCAAATCTTTGATTTTTATCTCAAAGCCTGCTCCGAGGTTGACTGGGTCAGGCTTATTATATTTTTCAGTTGCAAGAATAATGCCTTCTACAGCATCTTCAACATATAGGAATTCCCTCGAAGCTTTGCCTGTACCCCAGATAACTATATGGTCGTCTCCATTTTCAATTGCATCTATACACTTTTTTATTAAAGCTGGTATAACATGAGAAGAATTTGGGTCAAAGTTATCCCCCGGTCCATAAAGATTAACAGGCATCAAGAATATTGAGTTAAAATCATATTGTTGACGGTATGATTGGGACTGAACAAGGAGCATTTTTTTTGCCAACCCATAAGGAGCGTTTGTTTCTTCAGGGTAGCCATTCCAGATATCTTCTTCTTTAAATGGAACAGGAGTAAATTTTGGATAAGAACAAATTGTCCCGAGTGCAACAAATTTTTCTATTCCTCTTAGGTGAGCTTCATGCATAAGCTGGATTCCCATAATGGCATTATCATAAAAGAATTTGCCTGGATTTTCTCTATTTGCTCCAATCCCACCAACAACCGCAGCCAAATGAATAACAATATCAGGTCTATGGTCATCAAACATTTTTTTTATATCTTCAATATTTCGAAGATCATATTCTGGTAAATCAGCAATAAATATATTTTGACAGCCTCGCGCTTTTCTAAGTATTCGAACTAAGTGTGTTCCCAAAAATCCTTTCCCTCCTGTAACTGTAATTCTTTTTTTACTTAAATCCATATTTATCCTCCTCTATTCCATTCCATAGCTTTTTGTTTAATAATTCTTTTACCTTCGCCTGGAGAAGCAACTCCTATCAATTCCAAATCATAGTCAACCATAATTTTTACCAAATCTTTAAATAATATCTTAGAAGACCAATTCAATAGTTTTTTGGCTTTAATAGGATCAGACCTAAGATTTTCCACTTCAGTTGGACGGAAATATCTAGAATCAATTTCGATATATTTCTCCCAGTCTAAATCAATATACTCGAATGCTTCTTCTAAAAACTCTTTTACAGAATGAGTTTCACCAGTGCCAATTACACAGTCGTCTGGCTTCTCCTGCTGAAGCATTAACCACATTGCTTCGACATATTCT
>SDBU01005551.1_pt1 | contig 15057 bp, 13 predicted proteins | sample 2277071 | NCBI WGS metagenome assembly SDBU01 (sample SAMN10397929, study PRJNA504765) | marine sediment metagenome | isolation source: marine sediment core GS08_GC12, 126 cmbsf | place: Arctic Ocean: Gakkel Ridge, Loki's castle | collected 2008
TCTCACCTGCCCCTTAAAGGTTCTGACAGTTGTCGTGCCTTTTTCGTCTACGGCTACTTCAAACTCAGTAAAAATAGGCACAATCTCAGCCCACTCAGTGAGAACTTCCAAATTCGCAAGCAGTCTCACAACTCCATCCAGGAGTAATACCTGTCCCCCAATCGCAACTGTCTCAGACCCCCGGATATGTAAAAAAGAGCCCTCTCTGGCATATAGTGTGCCTCCGCTAGTCTCCACAGTAAGCTTGCCGCCATCGGCGGTGTGAAGGAAGACGTCGGATAGGTCGGTGTCATCCCTTGTCATGGGCTCCCACTTCACGCCGTCATAGCTAATCCTAACGTTTCCTCTTGGTTCCGCCGATATGACTGTCACCGGATGCCTAAGTTCTGCTGACGATAACTCCTCATCGAATAGTCTCTGCAAGTCCCTGGCACGGTCTCTAAGAGATTCGTCAGTCGTTAGTCCTTCACCAGTTTCAGGTTCTCCCGTGGCAGGCTCTTCTACCTCCTCTTCCCCTAGAAAAAGACCGCACCTTCGGAACTTTTCAATAACCAGATGTACAGCCTGCTTAATATCCCACATCTCGGCATCGGCCAGGGACCTCACATCCTCGGTAAGGCAGGGGCCACCCATAGTGCCGGCATAAATGAAGATTTTGGCATCCTCACTGTATACGCCATATATAACATAGAACGAATGACAAGCGGGATACTCATTTCCCTCATCATCTACACCTGCGTCCCTCAGTGATATTGCAGTAAATTCTCCTGTCTTGAATCCCTGATACTCAGATTCTTTTCCATCCATAAGGGTCCCCGTAAGCTTTAGTTCCTCCTCTAAGTTTGAAATATATCCTGGTTGGTCTTCTGACTCAGGGACATCAAGATTGAGGCGGAGATAAGAGAGTTTAGGAGCGACGCTACCGTCGAGATTCGTGATAGAGCCAGATTTTTCCAGACGAAGCTGGGGTCTCCAGTTTTCAATATTTTGCTCAGTACCTCCTGGTCCAGGCAGATAGTTAAAATTCTCCCCTTTTTCACCTGTGAAACCCCACAGGTTCCCCATTTCTGACATAACATCTTTAGCAATCTTAATTACATCCTCTTCATCCTCAGCCGAACTGCTGGAAGTTGGGCCAATGAGGGCAAACACCAGAAGAACGAAAACTAACAAGAGGACACGTAGAACACGCATATTATCCCCCCCCTTTTTTCGTATTATTCAATTTCGCTGTGTTACTTCTAAGTGACTTTCATTTCTTGTGGCGTAAAGTGTATTCCACTTGTATGGTGTTGTCAACACGTAGGTCGAAGACAGAGTCTACAAAAACTTGACAACTGGTATTCGTTTGATTATAATAAATAAGAGTGTAGGACTGGTCTTGTTACAGGGCGGAATGGAATCCCCCCCAGAGTTACCAGATTGAATTCTTAGTTGATTCCCGGAGAAATTTTTAACTTTCCACGATATTTTAGGGTTTTGTCATCCCATTATGTCAAAGTATATCTTTGTTACTGGTGGCGTTGTTAGTTCAGTAGGTAAGGGCATCATCGTCGCCTCTATTGGCACCATCTTGAAGAGTCGCCAAGTTACTGTGTCGGTGCAGAAGCTAGACCCCTATCTCAATGTTGACCCAGGGACAATGTCGCCCTACCAGCATGGCGAGGTATTTGTTACCCAAGATGGCACCGAGACCGACCTTGATTTAGGCAACTACGAGCGTTTCATTGATGTCAATCTTACTGCTGAGTCCAATGTCACCTCAGGGCAAATCTACAGTACAGTTATTGCCAAGGAAAGACGGGGCGATTTCCTCGGTGGCACCATCCAGGTTGTGCCTCACGTCACCACTGAGATAAAAGAGCGGTTTAAGCAATTAGCCCAGAAATCTCAGGCTGAGGTACTTATCATAGAGGTAGGCGGCACAGTAGGTGATATTGAGGGACAGCCCTTCCTTGAAGCTATCAGGCAAATGAGAAATGATGCTGGGCGGGACAATGTGCTCTATATCCACGTTACCTTCCTCCCCTATCTTATCTCCACTCAGGAGCTCAAGACCAAGCCCACTCAGCACAGCGTTAATGAGTTGCGTCGTATCGGTATCCAGCCTGATATTATTATATGCCGCAGTGACTACCCTATCTCGGAAGGGATAAAGGATAAGATATCCCTGTTCTGCGATGTGGAACGACAGGCTGTTATCCCATTGCCAACAGTATCTACCATCTATGGAGTCCCACTGCTTGTAGAAGAGGAAGGATTGAGTCAGCTAATTGTGGACAAGCTCAATCTTGAGGCACAGCCAACAGACCTAAATCAGTGGCGGGAACTGGTCACATGCCTCGAAACACCCCATGAGCCAGTTAATATCGCCCTAGTAGGCAAATATGTGGAATTAAAGGACGCCTACTTCTCAGTTCGTGAAGCACTATACCATGCCGCCCTGCACCACAATAGAGATGTTAATCTCACCTGGGTTCACTCCGAAGACTTAGAAAAGGACAGTAGCGATACTCTACTGCGCACCGCCCAGGGTATCATAGTCCCTGGTGGCTTTGGTGTTAGAGGGATAGAAGGCATGATAAAGGCAGCTAGCTATGCTCGCAACAATAAAATCCCCTACCTAGGGCTCTGCCTTGGGATGCATGTTATGGTAATTGAGTTTGCCCGCTATATCCTAGGCTCAACAGAGCCCAACTCCACCGAGTTTGATACCACCACCCCCTACCCAGTCATTGACCTCCTCCCTGAACAGAAGGAGATAAAAAACAAGGGCAGCACTATGCGCCTAGGTAACTACCCCTGCCAACTGATTGAGGGTAGCCTTGCTGCTAATGCTTATAAGCAGGACCTAGTTTACGAGCGCCATAGACACCGCTTTGAATTCAATAACCAATTTCGTGCCCAGCTACAAGAAGCAGGAATGGTTTATGGTGGACTATCTCCTGATAACAGCTTGGTAGAGCTCTGTGAGCTAGCTGACCACCCGTGGATGGTAAGCTGCCAGTTCCACCCCGAATTTGCTTCTCGCCCTGGTTGCCCCCACCCCCTGTTCCGCGATTTTATCGGTGTGGCTAAGAATATACTACGTGAAGGGGCTCAACCCCAATTACCTTTCTCACCCTAGTTTATGATAAAATATCAGCTTCCAGACAAAGAGGCTTTTTAAGAGGCCAAAGAATAACAATATGAAAATAATACACCAGCCGTGGCCTAAAGCTATAGGGACAGAGTCCTTCTAAAAATTCCTCTCCTCCCCTTCGAAACAGAAGAGGATACAGTAGGGCAAGGTAAAAATGGAGGTTAAATGCGCATCTTCCTAGATACAGCCAACATTGACCAGATCAGGCAAGCTGCCAAACTAGGCATAATCAGTGGTATTACCACCAACCCCAGTCTGATGTCCCAAGAGGGTTCGTCTGATTATAAAGCCGCCATCAAGGAAATTTGCTCTATTATTCCGGGACCTGTCTCAGCAGAGGTAGTGACCGAAGAGACTGAGGTGATGATTGAACAGGCACGAGACATTGCTACTTGGGCACCAAATATCGTGATTAAAATCCCAGCGACCACTGCCGGTCTTGAGGTAATATCAACCCTTACCAAGGAAGACATAAAAGTGAACATGACTCTGTGCTTCTCGCTGAATCAAGCCCTCCTCGGAGCACTGGCTGGTGCCACCTATGTTAGCCCTTTTGTCGGCCGACTAGATGATGTCGGGCACGATGGTATGGAATTAGTCAGAGATATTGTTGATGTCTTCAGCTACTACGATCTATCCACTGAGGTGATTGCTGCCAGCATTCGTCACCCTCAACACTGCGTGGCTGCCGCCAAAGCAGGGGCTCATATCGCTACTATCCCTTACAATGTATTGATGCAGATGATGCACCACCCTCTTACTGATATAGGCATCGCCCGCTTCCTTTCTGATTGGCAACACGTCTCACAGTGATTAGAAACTAAAAAATAGGAAACGATAAGCTATAGCTCGAGCCTCTAATTCCCAAAGAAGAAAGGCGATAGGTTGATGAAGTCCTATATTCTTAAAGCTGAGCTTAACCAGGATAGAATAGCTTGAAGGGAGGCAATCCCCTTCACAACAATTCTCCCACTCTCCTTATTATCAAGGAAGGGGGGATTAAAGAAGTGAGGTTAAAAAAATGGACATTACCGAACTAGAAAACAAAAGCAAGGATGAGTTGATTGAGCTAGCCAAGGAGATGGGTATCTCTAACTATACCAACCTCAAGAAGCAAGACATTGTCATGTGTCTGCTCCAGGCAGATGTCGAACAGCAGGGCAACCTTTTTTGTAACGGCATCCTAGAGATTATGAGTGATGGCTACGGATTCCTCAGGCAAAGCACACTACTGCCCAGCGCTACCAATGTTTATGTCTCTCAATCCCAGATCCGCCGTCTGGGTCTACGCACCGGTGATGCGGTTGCTGGTCCGGGCAGGCCACCCAAAAATAGCGAGAAATACACCAGTTTGCTTCGGGTTGAAGCAATCAACGAGCTAAACCCTGAGCTAGCCAAAAACCGACCCTCTTTCAACTCACTCACTCCCATCTTTCCTGATAAATTGATTAACCTAGAGACCTCAGCCAATGACCTGTCCACCCGGCTGCTCAACCTCATTGCTCCCATCGGCCGAGGGCAACGAGGTTTAATTGTATCACCGCCTAAAGCCGGTAAGACAATACTGCTCAAATCAATAGCCAATGCTACCACTGCTAACTATAGCGATATTCACATAATGGTATGTCTTATCGGTGAACGACCGGAGGAGGTTACTGATATGAAACGCTCAGTCAAGGGGGAGGTAATAGGTGCCACCTTTGATGAGCCAGTAGAAAACCACACCCGTGTCGCCGAGCTTGCCTTGGAGAGAGCCAAGCGCTTAGTAGAAAGTGGTAAGGATGTGATCATCTTTCTTGACGGTATTACCCGCCTTACCCGGTCATACAACCTGGCTATGCCCTCCAGTGGTCGCACCCTATCCGGTGGTATTGACCCCGCTGCCCTCCACCCCGCCAAGCACTTCTTCGGCACTGCCCGCAATACTGCTGAGGGTGGCAGCTTGACTATCATTGCTACCTGCCTCGTTGATACCGGCAGCCGCATGGATGACCTCATCTATGAAGAGTTCAAGGGAACCGGCAATATGGAGCTCCACCTCGACCGCCGATTGTCCGAGCGCCGAATCTTCCCAGCTATGGATATCGAGCACAGTGGCACCAGACGGGAAGAGCTACTTTTGGATGAAAACACCATAAAACAGGTATGGCTACTGCGGCGCATGGTATCTATGATTTCCTCTAACAGTGTCAACTTCACTGAGGCCACAGAGCGTGTCCTCGAGCGCCTTCGCAAGTCAAAGAATAACGCCGAGTTCCTAGCTGACTTGAGCCGGGAAATATAGGGACAGAAATTGACATCTTACTCGGCTCAGCCATACAATGCAACACGCACGATGTTTCCTCAGAGTAGGGTCAAAAGGCAGTTTACCCGCAAAGGAGCAAAGTTTTCTGCGCAGGGATATGTTTTGGCGAATTAGCATAGGAATTGAAGACTAGGTTTTGGTAAGCCCTAGTTTTACCCTCGAGAAATATCAGCTGATTAATAGGCTATTAAGATATTAAAGGAGGGCATGTAGAGTAATGACAGAGAAGAAACAGTATCCTGCAGAGGAGGGGTTATTTACCTGGCCTGCTGATGAACCTCGCCTCATAGGTGGCAGATGTAAGTCCTGTGGTACATATTTTTTCCCTAAGTATTATGTGATACATAAGCCGGGTTGCAAGGAACGGCAAGTAGAGGAGGTATTTTTCAGCCGAAGGGGTAAGTTAGATAGCTATACTATCCAGTATTATCCTCCGCCACTACCTTTCGTCAGCCCTGACCCGTTCGTTCCCTATGCTATTGGACGGGTGGTGTTGCCTGAGGGTATAGCGATTTTGGGGATACTAACCGGGTGCAAACTGGAAGACCTAAAAATGCATATAGATGTAGAGCTTCTAGTGGAAAAGGCTTGGGAAGACAAGGAGGGAAATGAGGCTCTAACCTGGAAGTGGCGGCCAGTTTAAGAGTAGTGATTTATTACTTTCACTAAAAGGAGGAAACGGAAATGAGAGATGTTGCAGTAATTGGTATAGGTATACATCCGTGGGGGAAATTCCCTGATAAGACATTTGTAGAAATGGGTGTTGAAGCTACCATGAAGGCACTGGAAGATGCCAATATGGAGTGGACAGATATACAAGAGGTGGTAGCTGGGGAGTGGGTGTGGGGAGCGGGAAGCGGCTTGAACCCAGCACCATCACTAGCAGCTATGCTCGGGGAAACGGGGATTCCCACGGTTAATATCTTTAATATGTGTGCCACCGCCACCAATGTCTTTAGAATAGCCTGCCAGGCAGTAGCCAGTGGCATGCGTGACATTGTTCTTGCCTACAGCGCCGACAAGTCGCCCAAGGGTTTTTTTACAACCTTGGGGCACGCTGATGACCCCACAGATAGCGATTTCCTACGCTGGAAGATGATGGGATTGACCAATCCAGGTTGCTGGGCGATGGAGTGCAGGAAGCGTATGGAGGAGTATGGAACTACCGAGCACCACCTGGCCAAAGCCAAGGTAGCATGTAGTAAGCACGGGGTGCTGAATCCTGATGCCTTATACCGGAAGGTGTTTACGGAGGAGGAAGTCTTAAACTCACCTATGGTCTGTGACCCACTGAGATTATTTATGATTTGCGCTACCCGAGATGGGGCTGCGGCCACAATAATATGTAGCGCCGATAAGGCAAAAAAATACAACGCCAAGCCAGTCATTGTGGCCAGCGCTGCCCAGGGTAGCTCCCTATATGGTGACTCGACAACACGCCTTGGTTTGCTGGCTGGACCTGCAGTGGGGACGGCTCCCCTTATCAGTGAGAGCTATATGTCGGCCAAGATGGCCTTTGAGCAGGCAGGTATTGGACCCGAGGATATAGACTTTGTGGAGATACCCGACAACAGCTCATGGCATTATCTACAATATCCAGAGACAATGGGATTTTGGGGACCTGGTGAAACTGACCGTATGCTTGATGAGGAAGCTACCGGAATAGGGGGCAAGCTCCCCATCAATCCCAGCGGTGGGATTGCATCCTTTGGAGAAGCAGTAGCTGCTACCGGTCTATTACAGGTATATGAGCTTGTTACCCAGCTAAGAGGCCAGGCCGGTGCCAGACAGGTGGAGGGAGCAAAGGCAGGCATGGCTCAAACCTATGGTCAGTTAGGGAACAGCGCTGCCACAATATTGAAGATATAACAGGCGCGGCACTGAGGACGGCAGGAGGTAAAGGTGGACTTTGAATTGACTGAAGACCAAAAAATGCTTAGAACGATGGTACGAGACTTTGCCACCAAAGAGTTAGAACCAATTGCTGCCCAAATAGATGAAGAATCCAGATTTCCTGCCGCGAATATTAAGAAAGCGGCTGAAATTGGGCTATTTGGTATCGGCTTTCCTGAAGAGTACGGAGGTGGTGGCGGAGGTAAATTAGAAATAATCATTGCCAGTGAAGAGCTATCTAGAGTCTGCGCTTCTACTAGCACAATCATCCTTAACAGCTCACTCCTTGGCGGATTCCCCATACATAGATTTGGTAACGAAGAGCAAAAACAACGCTTTCTGCCCCCAATATTTAAGGGAGAGAAGCTGGGCGCACTTGCTGCAACTGAATCTGGCGCTGGCAGTGATGTAGCCGCTCTAGAAACTACGGCCACTCGGCAGAATAATGGCTACATACTTAATGGAAGTAAAATCTTTATCACCAATGGAGCTGAAGCTGAGATTATAATAACCTTCGCTAATCTTGATAAATCACTGCCACACGGAAGGGGCATTACCGGCTTCATAATCGAGAAGGGCTTTCCTGGTTTCTCCGTAGGTAAGCTGGAGCACAAACTAGGCATACGAGCCTCATCAACAGCAGAGCTGCTATTTGAAGACTGTTTTGTACCTGAGTCAAATCGGCTAGGCAATGAGTGTGAGGGCATTAGAATACCACTTAGCTGCTTTGATTCGACCAGGATAGGTATTGCCGGTATGGCGGTAGGCATCGCTCAAGCAGCATTTGATAAGTCCCTAGCCTATGCCAAAGAGCGCCAGCAATTTGGTCAGCCTATCGCCAACTTCCAGGCAATTCAATGGATGTTGGCTGATATGGCCACACAGATTGATGCCGCCCGACTATTAGCCCATCGGGCAGCCTATCTTCAAGATAAAGATTTACCCTTTATCAAAGAGGCGTCTATGGCAAAGCTTTTCGCTTCCGAGATAGCGATGTTTGTTACTACTAAAGCCATCCAGATACATGGAGGCTATGGCTACACTAAGGATTACCCCGTAGAACGTTATTTCCGCGATGCCAGAATCAACGAAATCTGGGAAGGCACCTCTGAGATGCAGCGCCTGACCATAGCCAGAAGCCTCATTAGAGGAAGCTAAAGACATATGAGCCGACAGAAGCCTGATAGGGTGGTAATTCTCAGGACGTTCAGCCCAATCCCCACACTGCATCTACTACTGAAGGGCTAGAGAGCCTTTGAGACATATTCAAAGAGCATACCCACTCGTTATCTAACATGTGGTTTACCCTTGATAGGTTACCTTAGTGTTAAGTAAACCCAGGCCCCTCGGATTTGGTTATGGTAATCTTTCCTACCGTGAATCTTGTAGCGGTTTTTGCAAACGTGTTCCCTTTAGTGTATAATGTAAATGGTGGTTTCAGTTTAGGTTATCACATACTTAGTTAAATTACTTTAAGGTTTGCTCAAGTGCAGGATGGCCACAACTCTAACCAACTATTTAGACGAGAGGAGGTCATCCAATGAGCTTTCAGGACAAATCGATTCAGTGTTCCGATTGTGGGGCTACTTTCACTTTCAGCGCTGAGGAACAAGAGTTTTTCCAATCTAAAGGCTATACTAACGAGCCTAAGCGCTGTCCCTCATGCCGCCAAACAAGAAAGTCAGAGCGTTACGGAAGTAGTGGCTACGGCGACAGGTCCCGACGCCAAATGTTCCCCACAATATGCGCCCAGTGTGGTAAGGAAACCGAAGTACCGTTCGAGCCCCGCGAAGGTAGACCAGTATATTGTAGCGATTGCTACAATAAGGTCAGACTGAATAGATAACGCTAGTTCGACCTTGAGGACATACACAGGCTGGGGGTACCTGGCCAGTGTGTAGTGTTAATCTCGAAATCATCCTAAATGGAGGGGGAGACCGCTTCAAAGCGGTTTACATTACCACCAAACCTCATCCAAATATAAAAGGCGCCAGCCTCACAAAGCTGGCGCCTCTAAATTTTCTGGTGGAGACGGGGAGAGTCGAGCTACATTCACACCAAAAATTAGGGCATTAGCTGAGCGGTATGCCTTTGCAGTTTTATCTTAGCATCCCTTGCACTCAGCTACTGTTATCCTGCTAGGGCATAGTGTCGTTTGCTTTGCGCCGTCCGGCGGGACCATAGTGGGGCCAGCGTTTCGCTGCCTCCAACGTACGCCTCACGGACTCAACCGGTATGCGTCGGTCCTGTCGCGGGCCTATGCGATATGACTCCAGAATCCCAGAGTCGGCCCACATCCTGACAGTGGTCTCATGAATACCCAGCAGTTGGGCTACGTGCCTTACTGCGAGCAGCTGATTGTCCTTGGCATCCGCCTGGACGTCTGTCTGCTCACTGGACTCTGGAAGCACACTCGGATCGTGATGAGTTGCCATGGCCTTTTAGTCCTCCCATTCCTTTTCCTACTACTTCCTAAGATAATATCGGTTAAATTGCCTGTTGTGAAGTAATACAATTCTAGAAAAATGTTTCATAGGAAACCGTACGAAAACAGGGAAATGGTACCTTTTGTGCAGTTGACAGCTACAAATGGATAGCCCATACTGGGTATAAGAAAACGCCTCCAGACAGCGGCAACTGCTGGAGGCCAGGGCACAAAATAAACGGACACCCGGTGCCTTTATTATGTTATATCACACCGGGCTGGTCCGTGCAAGAGGACTAGACCCGGTGTTCTTTTTGGGCGGCGTCCCAAACAAAACGTCAAATATATAAACGGAAGGGGGTGGTGATATGTGAATATACTACGATACCCTGGAGCCCGTGAAAAAGAAAACGCCTCCAGACAGCAGCAACTGCTGGAGGCCAAGGCACAAGATAAACGGACACCCGATGCCTACTTTATATTATAACACGCCTGTCAAGTCCTTGCCAGGGGAAAGTAGTGGCAGCCCTCCTCAGAGCGGATTGGCCAGACAACCCCAAGCAAGGTGAAGCGAGCACCGGTTCAAAGTGCCAAGGTCACTTGGGCTCAGGCCAAACAGGTGATGAGGGCCGAGGGGAAAAGGAAAATCAAAAACCAGAATCAAAAACAAAATCTTACAAGGAGGAAAACTAAATGACTAAGAAAGTAACAATCCTAGGGAAAAAGATCCTGCCCATATGGCTGATGGTCGTACTGCTCCTTGCCTCGGGCGCTGGAGCAGCCGTGGGCACAATATTGGTTGGCCAGGTAACCGGTGAGATTAACGTGAGCACCGCCGGGAGCGCCGGGGGACTCTTGATAGGTGGACCCTTCTGCGACTATATCCAACATACCCCGAACGATGCCGTTGAAGACAATAGCGACGCTGATACTGATGAAAGCGGTACCCCCTCTGAGGTGCCCACCACCTGGCCGCCTGACGTAGGCTTCACTGTAATCGACGACTACGATGACATAGCCTTCTCCGATAACGTCTACGAGCAGACTCCGGCTGTTACTGACATGATTTCCCAGCAAGTGTACAGGTTCTACGTTGGGGACGCGGCTAACATCAGCCAGATAGTGATAAGCTGGGAAGGGTATGCCACTACTGGCGGTACCCTGCAGGTTTATGATCAGACTGCCGCTGCCTGGGATGCCGTTATGCAGCAGGCCATCACTGGTTCAGATGCGACTCACACCATCACTATCGACAGTTCAACAAGTGTGACTGTGACTGAGGCAGCCTCGAATGAATACGTGTACGTTCAAGTGTTCACGGGTACCAACGAAGACCTCTACTCCGACTACGTGTCTGTTGGCGTGACCTTTACGTCCATAAACTGGACCACCTGGAGCGGCTACACCGGACCGGAAATCGTTGACCGTGAGTTCATTGTACCCGCCCGGTGCATTGGTGTCCACAGTGACGACCAGACAGCCTTCGAAGCGGCTTCTGAAATCGGTGTCGGTGATTGGTGGATATTCATTCTCCCGATAAAGAACGCCAGCGATCAAGAGATAATAGCCAAGCTCTGCTTTGAAGTCCCTGAGAGCCTCAACGTCTATGTAGTGGGGCCTGACGAGGTTGGTGACCACGACCCGAGGATACATAACGTTGTCCGGATTGGCGTTAACTGCTGGAAGTTCACCGTTGACGCCGATGCTGAAAAGCTGGACGACGATGATTACCTGTACATCATGGTCAATGCCCATAGCGACGCTGGCCCGGGCTGGTGGACTATCACAGGCCAGCTCGAACAGATAGTCTACTGATGTGGTCAGTATAGGAGTACGAAAGGAGTATGCTATGAGTTTTAATCAAATGACAGGGCAACCGGTGGAACCACCGGTGGAACCAAATGTGCAGGGCGCAGGAACTGAGACGGCTCCTATTGAGAGACCGGACCAGTGTCCCGCCCAACTGCAAGAGCTGTCACCAGGCTCAGCAGGAGAACTGGATGGCTACATATCCTACGCTGAGATGCAGAAAGCTCGGTATAGCATGGGTGAACTTCTACACCGAATCGTGGATTTCTGCCTCACCGTAGTGGTAGGACCACACGAAAATAACCACAACTAGGCAAAGCATCTTCCCAAGGATGCGCACACTCAAATTGAGGAGCCTGGTACTCACGCCACAGAGTACCGGGCTCCCTGCTTTTATAAGCTAGACACGCTTGCTGAGATTTGTCAGTGCCGTATTAAGGTTAGGTTCAGTTCTACTCTAACAATCTTTCTGGGACTTCCCGGCACTCCTCCTCCACCTAGGGCTAAGCTAAGCCAGGTCAGTACTAAGACTGGAACATACTTTTAATTGCTTAAACCACAAGATACCTGCGGGAATTTCCAGAACAAAGCTCTAGAATAATATCACTAGCACGAGGTCCTTTAACCTGATAGCCTTGATGCAGAATTAATTTTACGAGGAGGAGAAAGGGAGTGACAAGTAGAGTGCGCATCCTTGGGAAGAAGGTAATCCCTATCTGGCTGCTAGTTCTGGCGCTTGTAACTACCGGCGCTGGTGCCGCCGCTGGCACTATCCTGGCGGGCAAGGTAACCGGTGAGATACCAGTGGCGGTGAGCCAGGCTCTTCTGGTGGGGAATCCGATTGCGGCTTGCGACTTATACCCGTTCGAGACCAGTGATACTGGTAGTGCTGGCTGGTCTACAGCGGAAGCCCACACTGGGGATACGTCGGTTGAACTGGAAACGGGTGCTTCTACAGGAGGTGCAGGCCAGGTCGTCATACCAATAGGTAACAAGACCCTAAGCCAGATAACCTCTCTATCGTACTGGACGAAGGTTACCGCAGGCCCGGATAACTATCGACCGTATCTCAAGATATTCCTTGATGAAGATGGTGATACCACCACAGATGAGTATTGGATAGAGGCGGAACCAATGCTGACATTCGGCTGGGGCGTTTTGCCTGTAATACCTACCGGCTGGGAAATGTTTGACGCCTATGACTTAGTTAATCCACTGAAGTGGATGGGTTCAGAAAGTTGCGATGATCCTTGGGGCGTGTCGGACCCTGTACCGACGCTAAGCCAGTACATTGATGGGACAGCCACGACTCTGGGGTTCCCCGTTTGGGATCCCGTACCCTTTGCGTCAAGGGAATATGGTACCCTAACCGTGACCCGCATAGTTCTTAAGGTGGGACCTGGAGGTCCCTGGCCAGACTTTACTGGTTACGTTGACGACTTGATGATAAATGGACTCGAATACCTCAACGTAAACGACCTTGGTGGCAACGATAGTGTACCGCAGGGAACACAGCGACTCTTCCACTCCCCTAACCGCTACGTTGGCGTCCATGCCGATGACCAGACAGGATTCCAGTTCGCATCTGAGGTCGCTGTAGGGGACATGTATCTGATAGCGGTGCCACTGAAGAACGCCAGCAACAATAACCTGGTCGCCCAGCTTACCCTCAGCGTGCCTGAGTGCATCGAGGTTGAGGTGATGAGTGCTGACCAAGTTCACGGCAACGGCAATATCATCAATGCTATCCGTACTGGGCTAAATACCTGGAAATTCGAAGTTACCGCCGATGCTCATAAATGGGGAGTAGCTGACAATCTCTACATCGCAGTGTCCGCTGACGACTATTGCCTGCCTGGCTTCTACACCATCAACGGTACCATAGAGCAAATATCCTATTAAGAGAGAACCCACACTAGCTAGGGGAGGCCCATCAGGCCTCCCCTAGTAGGATTCAAACCTCTGCTCCCTATCTATTCATGGCAACCTTTGCCGAATCAAGCTTCAAGCGAAAGTTCATAGTCTTACAACAGTCGAAGTGCGCAATATTAATTCTTAAAATCATCCCAAATAGAAGGGGAGACCAACGCATTTTAAATTCATCTCCCCCAAAGACCAGATACAAAAAGCACTAGCTCCACAAAGCTGGTGCTACTAAATTTCTGGTGGAGACGGGGGAGACCCGCTCTCTATGCTACCGAAATTGTTTTCCACAACCTTAGAGAGCTGCGGGCTTTGGCGGTGCTGTTCCACTAGCTTTGGACTATGAGGCTTTCTTGGCAGGCTTTTTTGGTTTTGCCTCAAAAAGCTTGAGCACCTGCTCGCGCAAGTAGCGTTGAACAAAAGAGTTCACAGTGCCATCGGGGTAAAGAATGTGATTCCCGATGAGAGGCCTCATCTTACCCTCTAAGCCTGATTCGGAGAAGGGGACACCTATCTTCTCTATAAGCTCCGTCCGAGGATATTTGGCGTTTTTCCAGAGCCATTCCCACACCTCGTTCTCGGACTCACCTCTGAGTTCTGTCAGCTTCTCGGCACGTCTGACGTCTAGGTTAGTCCAGGCGACCACGATCTTGATGCGCTCCGGGTTGTCCGCCACCAAGAGCACTGCCTCCGGCCTCTCGTTCTGCTTGAACCAGGCTAGTTTTTCCGTGTAAAGGTCTTCATTCACTTCTGTACTTCTTCTAATACTCATCAGCTTCTCAGGTTTTCACCGATGCTTTCCTCAGCGACAGGCTTACAGTTTCCAAGATAGAAACGGGCAAGATGGGTGAGCGCCTGACTGCGAGAAAGTTTCTCATTTTCCGCGTTGAGGATCAAATCCAGGGCAAGGTTGACTTCTTTGGCTTCTGACTCATCCAACATGAAACTGAGGATGACAGGGACCTGGAACTTTTCTTCAACAATAGTCTGCCTAGTAAATTCGTCCGGTTCGAGGCGGGACAGTCGTTCTAGTTCCTCTATCTGTTTCCTGTCGTCGGGGAGCAAGGTTGACAGCTCATTGATGTCGAAGGTCGCCAGCAGGTTTTCCAAAAGTGCAGCCCGACGCTCAGGGACATCGCTGCCGGAGAGGCGATTAAGGGTTGCCAGATAAAGCCTAGTCTGGTCGTTATCGATGTTCCAAACGACGCAGTGTGCCGTCTGATAGTTGAGGGCGCGAAGGACTCGCAACCGGTTGTGGCCATTGATAACCTGGAACTTGCCCTCTTCCGTTGGATGCGGGCGTACCGTCAAAGGCTCATACCTGCCCGTTTGCTCGATGTGCCTCCGCAGTTTTTTAAGCCTCTCTGCATTCATGAAATTGCTGTTCTCCGGATGCGCCACGAGTAGCTCAACGGGAATGTCTTGAAGTGTCATTTGTCCCTTTTGCAAAGGTTCAGTCCTCCTGGTCAAACAAGCTTCGTTGAGTATCGTGTCTCGGCCAGATACCGCTGATATTGCAGGTACCGCGGGCGATATCCGGGTTCATGCAGGCACAAATAG
>SDBU01005552.1_pt1 | contig 15057 bp, 9 predicted proteins | sample 2277071 | NCBI WGS metagenome assembly SDBU01 (sample SAMN10397929, study PRJNA504765) | marine sediment metagenome | isolation source: marine sediment core GS08_GC12, 126 cmbsf | place: Arctic Ocean: Gakkel Ridge, Loki's castle | collected 2008
TTGCTCCGCGTTGGGGTCAACAGCGAATGCACCACAGAGGGCACAGAGCACACAGAGAAAGACAAGGACAGAAGTTGAAAGAGAATGAGCCACAGATGAACCCAGATAAACGCAGATAAGCCCACGGCAGAACAAAAGGATCGATATCAGCGTTTAGCGGCGGAGCTTGCTCCGCGTTGGCGACAACAGCGAATGCACCACAGAGGGCACAGAGCACACAGAGAAAGACAAAGACAGAAGTACCTGCAAAAGACGCACGAGCGTGCGAAACAGATTCGACATCTTGAACAATAGTAGTAAAGAGAAGGAGCTTGTTGCTATGGCCGCTAAACGCCGAGAGTCCAAAGCCGTTCTCGCCGACCGCAAGCGCCGCATGAAATGGTGGCACCAGGCGCGGTTCGGCATGTTCATCCATTACGGGCTGTACTCCCAGCTCGGCCGCCACGAATGGGTGATGAACCGCGAACGAATCCCCGTCAAGGAGTACGAACGCCTAGCGAAGACCTTCGCCCCCCAACCCGGGAGCCCGCGCCAGTGGGCCCGCCTGGCCCGCAAGGCCGGCATGAAATACATGGTGATGACCACCAAGCACCACGAGGGCTTCTGCCTGTGGAACACGAAGCAGACCACCTACAACGCCGTTCGCCGCGGCCCGAAGCGCGACCTCGTGGCCGAGTACGTCGACGCCTGCCGGAAGGAGGGGCTGCGGGTGGGGTTCTACTACTCGCTGATGGACTGGCACCACGCCGACGGCGCCCGCTGCGCCAAGAGCGAACCGGCCCGGCGGCGATTCTGCGACTTCACCCAAGGCTGCGTCCGCGAGCTGATGAGCAACTACGGCAAGATCGACATCCTCTGGTACGACGTCTCCTGGCCGCTGAGAAGCCCCGCCCTGTGGGAAAGCGCCAAGATGAACGCCATGGTCCGCGAGCTCCAGCCGGATATCATCCTCAACAACCGCTCCCAACTGCCGGAGGACTTCGGCACCCCCGAGGAGCACATCCGCGCCGAAGATCCCGGCCGCGCGTGGGAGGCCTGCATGACCTTCAACGGCTCCTGGGGCTGGCGGCCCACCCCCCCGGACGACTGGCACTCGGCCCGCAAGGTCGTCCAGATGCTCCGCCAGGTGACCGGCCGCGGCGGCAACCTGCTGCTGAACATCGGCCCCATGCCGGACGGGTCGGTGCCCCCCGAAGCCACCGAACGGCTGACGAAGGTGGGCAAGTGGCTCGGCAAATACGGCGAGGTGATGTACGGCAAGGTGGACCGCATCGGAGGCCTGGAAGGCGGCGGCTGCGGCGCGTGGACCCGAAAGGGCCGGACCGGCTACTTCTGGGTGATCAACTGGCCGGGCAAGGAACTCGCCATCGGAGGGCTCAAGACCAAGGTCAAGGCCGTCAGCCTCATGCCCGACGGCCAACGCCTCCGGTTCAAGCAGACCCCCGACCGCCTCCTCGTCCGCGGCCTGCCCAAACGATGCCCCGACCGCCTGTGCGACATCGGCATGCTAAAGATCGACTTCGCCGGCAAACCCCGCCAAGTCCTCGGCGCCGGGCTGGTGACGATCTGATACGCGACGAACTACGTGAAGGCGCCACGCCGAGCGCGGCCGATCGTGATCGCGGCGGACCACATGAATGCGCCAAGCCGGACTTGGCCGATCGTGGTCGCGGTGGGTTTTCATGGATCCTTACGGGAAGCCCCAACGGGGCGAAAGTGTTTTGCCGGGGGCGTAAGCCCCCGGAACACGGCTCTCCTTATGTCGATAGCCCCGGAGGGGCGACAGTGCGCCTACCGAAATATACTGTCGCCCTTTCAGGGCTAGTCCGTTGAATAGGCTGCCCACCGGGGGCTCACGCCCCCGGCAAAACACTTCCGCCCCTTCGGGGCTCTCGCTGCGCACTGCCGAGCCGCCCGCCGCGATTCATCGGTAACCCTCGACATGGTGCCATGCTCCTACGCGCAGCGGAGGGGCATGCTGAGCGCTTATCAGCTATACGATCGGCGCAACAAGTTCCTTGTTGAACCTGCCTGCTTGGATTAGGTAGCCCAGAGGGAACGGGTCTTCTCGCTTGCCAGCGTTCCTGGCCCTCTCGCGCTGCCGCCGTCAGCCCTTCTTCGGGAAGTATCATCCCCGGTTCGGCGATTCTCTTGAGACGTTCGGTGTGCGTGGCAAGCCGCATATTGGTCCGTCGCGTACTGGTCCGTCGCGTACTGGTCCGTCGCGTATTGGCCCGTCGCGTATTGATCCGTCGCGTATGAGACCCGCAGGGTCGGCAGAACTGTAGCCCGCTGCGTGAGCGGCGGGGAAGAGGGCCGGCCCCAAGAACCAGAGCCCCGCAGGGGCGACACAGGGCATCCTATAGGCGCCACTGTCGCCCCTGCCGGGGCTCAGTATGCAGGGAGGGTGCCTTCGGTTCCCGTGGCTCACGCCACGCGCTACAGTTCTGCCGCCCCTGGTGGGGCTTGCGGGTCGCAAACAGGGACGCCATCTCGAAGGTGCCACCCCAGTGGCGCCGCCAGAGACGTCAACGCTCACCCCTTGTACGGCACGGTGCCGTGTTTGTTGACGGTGTAGCCCCACTGGCGGATGTACTCGGAGCCGGGGAGGAAGGCGTCGCCGGCGGCGTCGAGGCGGCGTTGGAGCCAGGCGTCCAGTTCGGCGCGGCGGTCGGCGTGGGCGGGGTCGTCGATGAGGTTGGTCATCTGGTAGGGGTCGCGCTGGTTGTCGTACAGCAGCCAGGGGCCGTTCAGGTCGCGGATGTAGGTGTAGCGGGCCGTCAGCAGGCCGCGGCATTCCCGCCCGGCGGCTTCGGGCGGGCCGTCCATATCCCGCCTCCACTGCCCAAACGGCTGGTAGCATCCGTACAGGGCCGCCCCGTCGGACGGGTCCGCCCCGCCGCGGAGGTGGGCGGCGAAGTTCAGCCCCTCGGCCGTGTCGGGGATCGGCAGGTCGCACAGGCCGCACAGGGTCGGCAGCAGGTCCGGCGCGTCGATCATCGCCTCGGCCCGCCGCCCGGTGCGGCTGAACAACGCCGGACAGCGGAACAGCAGCGGCACGCGAACCGACTCGGCCCAGGGCTTCTGCTTCTTCTGCAGCGAGTGGGAGCCGAGCATGTCGCCGTGATCGGAGGTGAAGACGAACAGCGTCTCGGCGGCGAGGCCTTCCTCGGTCAGCGTCTCCAGCAGCTCGCCGACGCAGTCGTCCAGGGCCGAGCAATGGGCGTAGTAGCCGGCCAGCCACGCCTTCGCCTCGTCGGTCATCGCGGCCGGCACGTTCGGTGGCAGCTCGATGGCCGCCGGATCGTACATCGCCCGGTGCCGCTCGGGGGCCGAATGCAGCGGCGCGTGCGGCGGCCCCCACGACAGCACCAGCAGGAAGGGTTTTTCGCCCTCCCCCCCCCGCCCGCGGCCGCGGATGTACGCCTGGGCGTCGCGTGTCTGGGCGACGGCGTCGTAGCCGTCCCACACGAGGGGCTCATCGGAATCGCCGGCGTAGTACGGCGAGGCGTTGTAGTCGTGGGTGCACTCGAGCACCTTCCAGTAGTCGAACCCCTGCCGTCGCTCGGGCGGGATGTAGCTCCTCCGCCCGCGCCCGTCCACGTGCCACTTGCCGATGTAGGCGGTGTCGTAGCCGCCCCGGGCGAACGCCTGGGCCAGGCTGACGGCCCCCTCGCCCAGGTGAACATCGTTGACGAACGCCCCGTGGGTCAGCGGGTACTGCCCGGTCAGCAGGCTCGCCCGGTACGGCGTGCACACCGGGCAGCCCGACACCGCGTTGACGGCGTTGACGCTCTCGGCGGCCAGGCGATCGAGGTTGGGCGTCCGGACGTTCGGATCGCCCGCATAGCCGGTGGCCTGGGCCCGCCATTGGTCGGCGAAGACGAAGATCACGTTGCGTTGACTCACTACTGGCCTCCTGCGAAGTATTTTGCCCTGACGCGATTATTCCCTGCCCGAACGGCAAACGCAACCCCCCGTCGCCACCCAGACGCGGCGGTTTGTTCTTGAACCGCATCCCCGTCGGCCCTGTAATGTGGCCTCGACCGTGATGCACGCACACTTGGAAGGACACGCTATGACCGACAATGCGAAGATCGAGCAGGCCTACGCCCTCGCCGTCGAGCGGTACGCCGCGATGGGCGTCGACGTGGAGGCGGCCCTGGAGAGGCTGGGAAAGATCGCCGTGTCGCTGCACTGCTGGCAGGGCGACGACGTGGGCGGCTTCGAGGCCGCCGACGCCGTCCCGGGCGGCGGGCTGCAGGCCACCGGCAACTACCCCGGCAAGGCCCGGACGGCCGAGGAGCTGCGGGCCGATCTGGACACCGCCTTCGCCCTGATCCCCGGCGACCACCGGCTGAACCTGCACGCCATCTACGCCGAGACCGGCCAGAAGCGCGTCGACCGCGACGAGCTGACCGCCGAGCACTTCGCCGCCTGGATCGACTGGGCCAAGGCCGCCGGGCGGGGGCTGGATTTCAACGGCAGCTTCTTCTCCCACCCCAAGGCCGACGACGGCTTCACCCTCGCCCACGCCGATCAGGCCGTGCGGGGCTTCTGGATCGCCCACGGCGCCGCCTGCCGGCGAATCGGGGCGGCGATGGGCAAGGCCCTGGGCACCCCCTGCGTGACCAACGTGTGGATCCCCGACGGCTTCAAGGACACCCCCGCCGACCGCAGGAGCCCCCGCGAGCGGCTGAAAGACTCGCTCGACGCGGTCTTCGCCGAGAAGTTCGACCCGGCCTGCCACCTCGACGCCGTCGAGTGCAAGCTCTTCGGCATCGGCTCGGAGAGCTACGTCGTCGGCTCCCACGAGTTCTACCTCGGCTACGCCGTCGCCAACGACGTGCTGCTGTGCCTCGACACCGGGCACTTCCACCCCACCGAGTCGGTGGCCGATAAAATCTCCTCGGTGCTCACGTGGGTCGACCGCCTGCTGCTGCACGTCAGCCGGGGCGTGCGATGGGACAGCGACCACGTGGTGACCGACACGGACGAGCTGCGGGCCCTGACGGCCGAGCTGGTGCGGGGGAACTACCTCCGCCGCGTGCACATCGGCCTGGACTACTTCGACGCCAGCATCAACCGCGTCGCCGCCTGGATCATCGGCACTCGCTGCCTGCTGCGGGGGCTGCTGCGGGCCCTGCTGGAACCGATCGACACCCTCCGCGCCGCCGAGGCCGCCGGAGACTTCACCGCCCGCCTGGCCCTGCTGGAGGAGTTGAAAACCTGCCCCCTCCCGGCCGTGTGGGACCACTACTGCCTCACCCGCGACGTACCCGTCGGCCTGGCGTGGCTCGACCGCGTCCGCGACTACGAACGCGACGTGCTGGCCAACCGCGGGTGAACCGGCCTCACCTGGTCCCACATTTGTGCCCGTCAGATCGAATCGGGGTCACTCACCACGGGAAGATGTTGTAGTACGGCGGGGTCTGGCCGCCGGTGGCGGCGTAGTAGATGCCACCGACGATCATCCACAGCATGCCGCCCAGCAGTTCGCCGGCGACGACGCCGACCATGACGGTCTTCGCCACGGTGTAGGCGTGGTTGGACCCCATGCGTCGGACAGCCAACTGCAGGATCCACGCCAGCAGGAACGACTGGAAGAACATCGCCGACGCCCACGTTTCCCATATCAGGAACATCACCGGGTGAATGGGCCACCAGTGCCAGCGCAGACGGATGGCGTACGTGCCCAGCACGGCCGCGAAACCCAACCCCGTCCACACGAGGAACGTCGAATCGGGGCTCATGTTGCCGATTCGCTGCCAGGAGGTCATCGACCGGGACGCCTCCAGTTGCCCGGCGTTCCGCAGATCGGCCTTGACGCTCTTGAGCGTTTCGTACGGCTGAATCTGCAGCCAGCGGTAATCCCAACTGGGGCTGGAGCCGCCGGCGCCGCCGTAGTTGTAGTCCACCCACAGCGCGACGGTCACGCCGGCCACCAGCGCCAAGCCGAACGCCACGGCCGCCACCCAGCCCGCCCGGCCGGGGGCAATTCGCTGCCGTTCGGCCACGCGCTGGCCCTGCACCACGAAGGCCATCAACGACTCTTCCGGCTGGGAGGCGAAGACGATGCACAGCACCCCCAGCGTCACCAGCGCCGCCGGCCCCATGGCCGCGGCGCCGAAGACCCCCAGCAGCACGGCCACCGGATACCAGACGATCTGCACGTAGTAGATGCCCAACTCCGCGGTGATGCGGGCGACGGCCAGGTAGCCCAGCATCACCAGCATCACGAAGCCGATCGCCAGCGGCCAGGGCAGCTCGGCCAGGGTCACCAGCACCACCGTCAGCGCCGCCAGGGACAACAGCAGGATTCGGCAGGCGGTGACGCAGTAGCGATCGATCCCCTCCCCGGCCGGGCGGAAGGTGAGGGCCGAGGTGAGCACCCCCCAATAGTAATGCCTCCCGAAGTAGATCAGCGTGGCCCCCAGGGCCATGCAACTGCCCGCCCGCTGCCACTGGAACGGCTGGCCGGTGATAAAGTTGCCGCCCTGCTGGAGCAGCCCCAGCGCCACCAGGGTCACAATCAACAAGGTCGCCAACGGCTGGCAGATGCCCACCGAGAAGGTCACGTCGGAGGCCAGGAAGAACGCCAGCGCCACGGCCATCGGCCAGATCCGCGGATTGCCGATCACCATGCTGCCCTGCCCTTGGCGCAGCCAGGGGAATGTCTGGAATATCTGGGGGAAGGCGAACTCGCGGGGGATCTGCACCGCCACCACCTCCCAGGCGTACAGGCCGTTGACCACGTGGAAGATCAACAGGGCCCCCAGCCCAACCCAGAAAGCCCCTCGGCGGAAGATCGGCCCCCGGCCGGCGGCGCCGGGGTCCATCAGGATGTTGGCGAACTCGGCGATGGGGTAGCGCAGCCGTTCGCGCCGCGACCATTGCGGGTGGACGATCAGGGCCAGGCAGATCGAGGCGATCGCGAACAACACGATGACCGCCCCCCAGAACGGCAGGGCCTTGTCGAACTGCCCCCAGGGAACTTCGGAGATGCCGATCCGACGGTTCTGGGTGCCCAGGCCGTTGAGGAAGCCGCCGACCAGGCGGTCGTCATACTTCCCCTCGTTGGCGAGGATGACCGGCGGAAGGTCCTCCAGCAGCTTGTCGGCTTTCCACGCCGTCTCCGCCCGGTTGAACTGGATCGGCATGACCATGCAGCGCGTGAAGTATCGCAGCAGACTGTTGGAGGGTATCGAGCAGGCCACCAGCATGGCCACGATGATCACGCCCAGTTCCGATCGGCGGAAGGCCCATCCGGCGCGAATGCGGTTCAGCAGCGGGTTGATCAGCAGCGCCACCAGCACCAGCGGCCCGTACACGATGATGGGGAACTGGCCGGAGACCACGCGATTCAAATGGGCCACATGATCGACGAAGTAACCCACCGTCGACACGAGCACCGCGCCCAACAGACCCAACAGAATCGCTCGCAGCGTCACGTTGCCCGTGCCTTTCTCGCCACCTGCGCCCGGTCCGAGAGACGGGCCGCCTTCTGCGACGCCGCCGCAGGCCAAGGCGGCCCTCGTTGACCACCGCTCATTATCGCCGTGCGGCCCGGCCCGTCAATCGTTCGGCGGCGGGGGCTCGACCCTATCGTCCTCGCGGCCGGCGCCCGTGGCGCCGGTCGGCCGCAATCGGCGATCATTCTCGTTGCAGCGTGCCTTCGCCCGTGATAGCTTGCCGCTGAACAATGGCCCCCGGCTGACGCGAGCCGACACCGTGGGAGGCGCCGCGGACACCCCGGGAAGGCAAAGGAGACTTGCGAATGTACCTTGGACTGCTGACCGCCCGCTTCGGCAACGATATGGACCTGGCCCAGATCGCCGCCTACGCCGCCGGAGCCGGTTACGCCGCCCTGGAGGTGCACACCAGGCACCTGCCCCCCCGCACCGTGTTGGCCGACGACGGCAAGGCCGTCAAGACGCTCCTCGAGGGCACGGGTCTGCGGATATCATCGCTGGCCCACTACGAGATCTTCAACCGCGACGGCGCCGCGCCGGATAAGTACATCGCCGAGATGGGCGACGTCCTCGCCGCGGCCGAGGTGCTGGGGCTCGATACCGTCTGCACGCTGGCCGGCTTCCCGGAACCGGGGACCTCGAAGACCAAGACCATCGGCAAGGTGCTGCCGGACGTCTTCGGCCCGCTGGCCGAGCAGGCGGCCGGGCGCGGCATTCGCATCGCCTTCGAGAACTGGTTCGCCACCAACCTGCAGCACCTCGGGCATTTCGACGCCCTGATCGAGGCGGTGCCGAACGAGAACGTGGGCTTCAACTTCGACCCCTCCCACCTGTACTGGCAGCAGATCGACTACCTCGCGGCCGTGGCGGCCTACGACAAGCGAATCTTCCACGTGCACGCCAAGGACGTGGCCCTTCGCGCCGACGTGCTCGCCCGGCTGGGCGTGCTGGATGGCGCCTGGTGGCGGTACGTGATCCCCGGCTTCGGCGACATCGACTGGGGCCGGTTCATCCTCGCCCTCCGGGAAATCGGCTACACCGGCGCCGTATCCGTCGAGCACGAAGACGGAGCCTTCGACGCCATCGAAGGGTTCGACAAAGCCCTCACCCACCTCCGCCAATTCGTGTGACGCCGGGTGCCGGGCGCCGGGTGCCATGCTTCTGCTCGCCGGGTGCCATGCTTCTGCTCGCAGAAGCATGCGTTGGCAGGCCCCCGGTACGCCGGATGCATCACCCCATATACACGACGGGCGCCGTGGCATGCCCCTCCGCTTCGCGTAGGAGCATGGCACCAAACCGGGCCACCCGACCGGGCTGGGTGCCATGCTTCTGCTCGCAGAAGCATGCGTTGACAGGCCTCCGGGACGCTGGATTCCGGACCCCATATACTCCCCGGGCACCGTGGCATGCCCCTCCGCTTCGCGTAGGAGCATGGCACCAAACCGGGGCCACCCGACTGGGCTGGGTGCCATGCTTCTGCTCGCAGAAGCATGCGTTGGCAGGCCCCCGGCACGCTGGATGCATGACCCCATATACACGACGGGCACCGTGGCATGCCCCTCCGCTCCGCGTAGGAGCATGGCACCAAACCGGACCACCCGACCGGACCACCCGACCGGGGCCACCCGACCGGGCCACGCGGGTGGGGGCGGGTCAGTCCTTCTCCTCGAGCAGGCGCAGGATCTTCTCGATGGTCTTCTTGTCGGCGCCTTTCAGCAGTTCGGCGATCTTCTCTCGCTGTTGTCCGGCCCGCGATTTGTCGGCGGGCCCGTCGCCCATGCCCATCTGCTTCATCACTTCCTGCATGCTGCGAACCTTGACACCGATCCCGGGCGGCATGGCTGTGCTGATGATCAGCGGGTCGTTGCCCTGACTGAACACCGGGCCCTCGTGCAGCACCTTCCCGTCTTGGCCGATCACCGTTATCTTGCCGCCCTGTATGCTGATGCTGTGCTTGCCGTCCCGCATCAGCATCTTCCCGTCGAGCTGCACAGGAACTGTCCTCAAGACGGAGATGGCGGTGTCGGTGATCGTGCCGCCGCCTGCCCCGGGCGTGATCGTCATGCTCCCCGACAGCAGGCCCCGAACCTTCACGGTGGCGACCTGGTTGGAGCCCAGCGTCACCGGGATGGTCTTCTGCTTGCCGCCGCGGAAGACCGTCAGCTTGGCTTTCTCGTTCGGCTTGCGGATGCGGACGAGTACCCGCAGTTGATCGACGTTGATCAGCAGTTGATCGTCGAGCTTGTGCAACACGTCGTGCTGCTCGATGCCCGACCTGGCGGCCGGGCCGTTGGGCACGAGGTAGTCCACCAGAAGCCCCACGCCCTCGGGCAGGGCGAGCTGCTTGGCCAGCTCGATGGCCACCGGGGAGGTCGACACGCCCAGGAAGGTCACCTTTCGCCTCTTGCCCGCATCGCCCGGGTGGGCCCCGATCAGCAGGTTGGCCACCGCCCTCGCCTTCCCGCCAGTGTTGGTAATCGTGACGCTCTTGCCGCAGCAGGGCTTCCCACCGGCCTGCAGTACCACGCGCTGCTTCGCGCGGGGCGGGCCCGTGAGCGTGATCGTGCTGGTGAAGTTCTTGTAGCCCACGCCGTGGCCGCCGGTCGTATCCTCAGCCACCACGGCGGCCGCCACGGCCGTCCCGCCGGCCAGCAGCACCGTTGCCAGCGCCGTCATCATCATTCCCATTCGCCTCATCGCTACTCTCCTTTTTCTCTTCGGCCCCGCCGCTCACTGCAGGTCGGCCGGTATCAGGATCACCTCTTCGCTCGGCACCACGCGCTGCCCAGCTACGCCGCCGGACCCGTCGACCTGCCAAACCCGCCGCAGGCTTCGGCGCCGGAAGGCCCGAAACGGCTCCGGGCCCAACATGTAAACCTTCTCGATGTTCACGTCGGTTCGGATGTGCTCGTACGTGCCCGGCTGCAGAGGCAACTCGGGCAGCGGCGCCGACGCCGGCATCTGCGGCGGCCGAGCGGGGCCCTGCGCGACCGGCTCGCCGGCCGGGCCGGGCCAGAACACCACCGCCGCCAGCACGATCGCCGCCGCCGCCGACAGCGCCGCGATCGACGTCGCCAGCCAGTGCCGCCGCTTCGGCGCCCCTTCGATGGCCGCCAGCACGCGCGGGTCGAGTTCGCCGCTCGGCTCGCGAAGCGGAAGCGCCCGCAGCCGCTGTTCGATTTTCTCGTTCATCGCAAGCTCCCGCAGCGATCCCTCAGCCGCGCCAACGCCCGCCGGTAACGAGAGGCCACCGTCGGCAGCGGCTCACCCAACGTCTCGGCCATCTGCTCGAACGTCAGCCCGGCGTACACCCGCAAGATCACCGCCTGCCGCTGCCGGGCCGGCAGGGCCTCCACCGCCTCACGCAGCAGCGCCCGCCGCTCGGCCTCGACGGCTTCGACGGCCGGGTCGGCGGCGACGGCGTCCTCGTAAATCGACACGGCCATCGGAGGCAACCGGTGACGACGTACCTGGTCGATCGCGGCGTTCCGGACGGCCGCGAACACGTACGGCACCACGTCGCCACGGGGCTGCTTCCGGCCGGCGCACAATCGCGCAAACGCCTCGTGCACCGCGTCTTCGGCGCGGTCCGCGTCGCGCGTGATTGACAGGGCCATCGCGAACAGACCTTGCCGGTACTGCTGGTAAGTTTCCGCTAGCTTCCGTGCCACCGGCCTCTCCGCTCCGGCCATGCTCACCCCATAACACGCCAGTCAACCTCGATCTTATGCAATCTCCCCCCGTCAAAATGCAAAATGAAAAACGAAAACCGGGCTTCCACGCACAACCCAACTGCACCCCATCGGACGTTTAGCGGGCCAGCTTGCTGGCCGTTTCCGTGCCCACCAACGGACCCCAATACCTACAGCATACCTCCGCAAGCACAAGCACAGCACCCAGCGGAAGCCGCTCGGCGACGGCGCACGCACAACGGCGTTGTGCGTGGCACCCGCACAACACTTTCGCCCGTGGGGCTCGCCGCCCGCGCGGCTATTCCATCTTGTCGGCCTGGGCCTTCAGGGCGTCGACGGCTTGGCGGGCGGCGGCGACCTTTTCGATCAGGTCCGCGTTGCCGGCCACTTGCCGGGAGAGCCATGGGGCGTTCTGCAGCTCGTCGAGCACGGCCGCTATGCGGGCGATCTTGGCGGCGATGAGGCCCGTGGGGCCCTCGCCGCCCTTGGGCAGGTAGAGGGCCCTCTCCAGTCGCGGCAGGTCGATCAGCATCTGGCGAATCTTGCGGTCCAAGGCCTGCCACTCGGCCTGGACCTTCATCTCGGCCAGCTTGGCGTTGGCCTTGTCCTTGGCCTCGGCGCTGTAGTTGACGCCGACGGGCAGCGGCCAGTCGTCGGTGCGGAAGGTGGGCATGGGGATTCGATCGCGGCCGACCATATTGCCGGTGGGCCACTGGGCCCATCCGTAGCGGGCGGCGACGGGGGCGGTCACCAGGTCGCTGGACAGTTCGATGCACCACTGCTTGTCGAGCTTGGCGTGCTTGCCCTTGGCCGGGTACCAGCGGCGGTCTTTCCCGGCGATGGTGAAACCGAGGAACTCGGCGTTGCCCTCTCGCGGGCACGGCAGCACCTGCCAATAGGCGTTGTTCTCGATGTGCTTCCAGCGGTTGTAAACGATCGGATCGCTGTCGAAGAAGAGGTAGACCTTGCCATCGCGGACCTTCATGCTCTTGTACTGGTTGGCGCGGTGGACCACCGGTTTGTCGTACACCGTGGCCAGCGCCCACAGCGAGGCGTATTCGGCCACCGGGAGCTTCTCGGCGGGGTGAATGTAGGAGTTGCCCGTCGGGTACGTCGCGATCATGCCGGCGTTCGGGTCGCCCTTGAGCGCCCGCTGCTGGATGTCGCGCACGACGTGGTAGCCCCCGCGCGCCGCGGAGACCTCCGGGTCGGTCCCGAAGGTGCCCCACCCGGGCTGGCTGATGCAGCCGAACGGGAGATTCTCGTCGCCGAACGCCTTGCGGAAGGACACGGGGATCTTCGGGAAGGTGTACTCATACCGCGTCCATCGACCGAAGGCCTGGTTCTCGCCCTGGTAGTACAGCACGCCGCGGATGCCCAGATGGCGGATCGGCATCACCGTGGCGTTGAACAGCCCGGCCGGGGGGCTCCACCCGCTGCGCTGGTCGCCGGGCCGTTTGGGCAGGCGGAGTCGCGGCTCGCGCTTACCGTCGGCCTTGGCCTTGGCGACTTTGGCGACGTGATCGACTTTGGTTTGCTCGACGGCCTTCTCCCAGTCGGCCATGATTTGCTTGACCTTCTCGGGGTCGTCCCAGATGGCCGTCTGGGCGTCGTAGTCTTTCAGCACGGTCTTGATGATGACGTTATCGATCGGGTCGAGCTGCTCGCGCAGGCACCACGTCTGGCCCAGCGTGCCGCCGCGGGCGACGTTGATGATGCCCACCGGCACCTTCAGGTAGCGGTGCAGGTACATGCCGTACAGGTACGGCACCGCCGAGAAGCGCTGGGCCGTCTCGGGGGAGCATTCGACCCAGGCGATATCGTTTCGCACGTCGTCCAGCGGCTTGTACCACGAGTCGTTCCAGGCGACGTACCGCAGGCCGGGGAAGTCGGCCGAGGGCACCTCGCGGCTCTTGCGGTTGAAGTTGCCCCAGCCCATGTTGCTCTGGCCGGCACAGAGCCATATCTCGCCGATCAAAACGTTCCCGATGCCGATCGTCTCCGTGCCGTCCTTGGCGACCAACCACGTGGCCTGGAAACTCGCCTTGGCCGGCGGAAACTCGACGGACCATCGCCCGTCCGCTCCGGCGGTCGCCTCGAGTGTCCGGGTGGCGAGCTTCGGGGGGTTGGTCTCGAAGTACCGAACGCTCACCGAGTAGGCGCCGGCACCGGCCGAAGGTGCCGGGCTGCCACCTGCCTTCCTCACGCCGACGGCGGGCTCCTGGGTCAAGGTAACGGCCACCGACGCGCCGGGGGCGGCCCAGCCCCACACACCGATGGGCTTGCCCTGCTGGAGGACCATGTTGTCGGTGAATATCTTCGCGAACCGAAACGCCGGCGGCGGCGTGTCCTTCGGCGCCCCGACGGCAGCCGGGGCGGCCAGGACAGCCAGAACCAGACACGGCACCAGGAGAGATCGCAGGTGTGTTCGCATGATATTGCTCCCAATCAAGTCGTTGCCGCAAGTGGCAGACGTATGCCTCACGGCCGTTCACACGTTCCGAAACCGTTCCGGATCATCGCCGCACGAGCACGCCGCCGCGAGCAGCGACGGCTCCAGGTATATCAACCCCGCATGGCCCATGCCGTGTCGGTCGCCCTGGAGAACCATTGCCCCCCCCAAAAAACCCAAGTGCACCTCATCGGACGTTTAGCGGGCCAGCTTGCTGGCCGTTTCCGTGCCCCCAAACGAATCCCAATGCCTACACCATCCCTCCGCAAGCGACGGCGCACCCCCAACGCCGTTGTGCGTGGCGCCCGCCCCTTGCGGCAGACTTACCAAGCCCTCATAATACCCCCCGCAGCCGGCGGAAACCACGCCGGCCTAAGGAGCCATACCATGGGCAGGTTTTTCACCGTCGCAGCGGCCGTGATCGCGACCGTCGCGATGGTCATCATCGCCGCAAACGACCCCGCCCCGCGCGGGCCGGCACCGACAACCTCCCCCGCCACCGCTCCCGCGGCCGTCCCCCCGGCGGTGGACGCGCGCGGACGGCTGGTGATCGACCCCACCGTCGAGGCCGTGGCGGCCGCGTCGGCGTTCAGCTTCGCGATCGTCTCCGACCACAAGGGCCTGGCGCCGGCCAACAGCAAGCTGATGGCCAACACCGTCGCCCAGATCCGCCAGGCCGACGCCAAGTTCGTCATCGGGCTCGGCGACCACCTCACCTACCGCATGCTGCCGCACCCGTTCCTGGATTTCATCGCCAAAGACCCGTTCTGGAAACGCCACTTCTACCCCAACATCGCCGACGGGGAGAACGCCTACTACAGCATGAACCAGGCCGCCTGGGGCTCCGGCGGGAAGCTGCTGACGGCCATGAACATCGCCGCCCGCGGCGAGGTGACCGTCCGGCCCAACGGCTGTGAGTACACCGCGCGGATCACCGTCGACCGGTACGTGGTGCACCTGATCCAACTGCACTACCCCGACCAGCCGCCCGACGCGGCCAAGGCGTTCCCCGCCGACTCCCGCCGGTACCTGCTGGCGACGCTGGCGGGCATCGACAAGCGGCCCGGGCGGGACATCGTCATCGTCGCCGCCCACACCGGCAACTGGGTGCGGAAGCTCACCCTCGCCCAGCGAAAGGCCGTGCTCGCCAAGGCCGACCTGATCCTGGGCGCCACCAGCCATTACTTCCAGCGGTACAACTACGGCCCCACCGGCCCGCTGGGGGTCAACACCGGCGCGGTGGGCTACGCTTCCAAGGCCAACGGGCGATACGACGGGTGGGTCAGCGTCCACGTGCTCCGCCGGCCGGCGGCGCTGCTGGTGCAGTACCAGGACGCCCGCGCCGCCGCGCTGCAGGTGGTCAAGCCGACGTTTCGCTTCCTCAAGATCCTCGGCGGGGAGGCCCGCACGGCGGTGTTCGTGAAGAACTTCGCCAACGCTC
>SDBU01005553.1_pt1 | contig 15055 bp, 17 predicted proteins | sample 2277071 | NCBI WGS metagenome assembly SDBU01 (sample SAMN10397929, study PRJNA504765) | marine sediment metagenome | isolation source: marine sediment core GS08_GC12, 126 cmbsf | place: Arctic Ocean: Gakkel Ridge, Loki's castle | collected 2008
TCAAATCATCATAACCAAGACCCTCAACCGAAGTAATATCAAAAGTGGTATAAGAACAAGTTATATCCAGAAAGTCATTGGGATTTTTCATTATATAATTAACCCTGGAAGCCAATAAATAGAAATCCAGGGCCGATGCTTGTTGAACCTTAAACTCTCTCCGTTGTTCCATTGTCTTCTCCTCCCCATACCCTACCCCGGACACAAAACAAAAACTCACCGCCAGCAAAATAGCAGTTAAAAACTGTTTTCTTCTCATTTACTTCTCCTTTCTCTCCAGGTTTGTATTTTGGTTACTTTTCTTTTTTTCTTTTTCTTGATTCCTTTCTTTTCTCTTTAAGTGTTTTTTGCTTTTTTCTTTTCTCTTTATTCTCTCTCATTATACCCCCCTTCCTCTCTAAACCTTAGCTGGCTTTTATTTTATTTCTATTCTTCCCACAAGTGATATTCGCCCTGGTAGAAGTAAGTTAAATAGTCTATCTCATTTTGGACAAATCAAATGGAAAGACTAATTTTTCCCCTGCTTTCGTAATTATCATTAATACCATTCTTCCTAGAAGCTCCGAAATCTCCTCGTTGGAAGAGAAACTGGCCGTCGGACTAAATAGAATGTCTTCAGTAGGAAAAGCAAGGTAATAGAAAAAACCGACGCTCTCTTCTCCTACCAGACTCTCTCTACTGTTTATATAAACGGCTTCTGCCTCCATTTTTTCATCTATGCCCAACAGATAGTCCTCCGGATAATACCTCAGAATATATTTAGTTTCAGGGGGGAGTGAATAATCTGAATATACAATAAGAGGGATATGAAAGAACCATATATAACTACTAGTTACTTCGCCTGATTTGTAACCCATTTCAGATAAGAGAGGCTCTTCTTTTTTTTCTATCTCGTATAATTCTTTGGTAGCCTCAACCCCCAGGGTGTTAGCAACTACCATTAGGAAAGGCGTCAAAATAATAGCGGAAGTTGATGGGATTTCCGCTAGTATATTGTGGTCCAGCATGCTAAAATACCCTAACGTTGAGATTCCAGCAGTTCCCCATTCACTTTTCGCTATTTCCCACCAATTACCCAAACGACGATACCATTCTTCTAGGATTCTTTCATTAGTAAATATTTCTACCATTGGGTCTCTTCTCATAAGAAATTCTGGATGAGCAAATGCATATTCTTTGGCTTCCTCGAATCTCTCTTGGCTCAGGTCTTCGTCCATTGACGGCAAATACATAGCTTGAGAGTGTTCTATAGAGAGAATGAACACTATTGAAAAAATTGTAACCGTCCAAAGAATTTTCTTAGACATTTAACGCCTCCTTAATCATAATTACTAGATTTCCATTTCATTAGGCAATTGGGAGTAATATTGTTTTAATCTCCTTCCTCATACTCCTCTGCGTGCCCCTTCTCTATCATCTCAACATTAATATCTACCCCATCCACATAGACGATACCAAGCCAGCGACCGAAGCTCCCCTTACCAGTCTGGCCCCATTCAGGCCTTATCTCAATCTCTATTTCTACCTTCCCTTCCTTCAGTCTCTCTTCAAGATACTTTGTCGCTTCTAGCCCCTTCTCTTTTTGTTCTCCCCTGGTCTCCCAGGCGTTTATGTCGTAGAGTCTGATCCATTGATGTTCTAATACGACATCCAGTCCGAGCGTCAGGCTAACTATTATCGTATCTCCGTCGACTACCCTTTCTACCTTGGCTGGATAGAGATGGTCTAGGGCAACCCCCGGGGACTGAAAACAGCAAGAGAAGAGATAGGGCAATAATTAGTATCTTCTTATTTCTCATTGACTTCTCCTCCACTCCTTTTTTTCTTTTGCAGATAGATTGTCAGTCTTGGAGCTTCATTTTCGATTCCGTATAGAACAAAAGTATCGTATCCGGTCCGCAAAGAGAATTAATATAATATACCTTCCTCAAAAACCCCTTCAATGAAATACCCTTACTAAGACCTTTGCTAATGAGTTCACCAGTCATCTGATTGCGCTCAAATTCTTGGACTTTCACCTCTCCTGCTTCATACATCATAGGCTCCCTATCTAGTAGGCTATTGGAACGCTTCATAAACCTATATTGCACACGTCAAATCAGCGCCTTTCGGAATACCCAGAGCCCATAGGTCCGCTTTCCCGAGAAAGCACCTACATTAACTTCCATAAAAGCGTTTCTTCTCGTCAATTGGATTTTGTTTCTGATTGTTCCGTTGTTCCTTTCGGTAACTTCTCCAACTTGTCTTCTATTTGCTTTCTCTCCTCACTAAGTATTTTTGGAATGGAAGGAAGACATTTCTTTATCCCCTCTCTAGTATCATCTTTGAGCTCTTTGCATTTGTCTAGGTTCTGGTTAAGCGCGTCTACACAGATCCTCAATAATCCTTTTTCTTCCGTCTTAGCATAATGTGTAATAGCTGTTCCCATCCAACCTACCACATTTTCCCAGTTTTTGAATTGTAGGTTCACTAAGCCAAAGAGCCTTGCTTTCTCCGCGTCAAATAGTGTCATCCTTCCCTCTACGTTTTTTTGAATTCCTTTCTCTATCTTCCCGATTTCATCCTTGAATCCCTCCGTGAGCTTTGTAAAATCTTCTTCTACCTTGCTGGTTATTTCCGACTTTACAGAGTCGATCGCTCTCTCTAATTCACGCTTGCGAAGATAGAAATTCCGAATCCAAGCGGCCAACATCAACGAACCAGCTATTGCCACCACTGTCGTCATACCGTATATTGCCAGAGAGTGCTGAGACTGTATTATTTGTTTGGCTATGTCCCAGGTCAGCGATTCGGACGCTACCAAATCTGTTGGTAGAGAAACACTTGCAAACATGGAAACCTCCTTCACAATGAGTTCGTTTCGGCTGAATTCCTAAATATTTTCTATCCCACAACTGGCTCGATAAAATTCTGTCGTTGGAGAACCTGTGGTTCTTAGGAAGACCTAGAACACCGCAGACCTCGTCAAATACTCTTAACCAGTTTGTATGAGCCTCTTCTTCCTCGTGATTCGATATAGTTCTTAATAGTCTTCTATTCCTTCTCAATCTCCAGCATTTCCGGTTCTGACAGGAAACTTAATTCAGGCATATCCCCTGCTATTCTAAAAACGTCCTCTATATCAGCCTTCCAAACTTCCCCATCAATAAATCTCACTGCGCTAACATACGCTATAGCTGTTTTAACCAAACTAATCCCTCTAAAAGCGAACCATTCACTACTAATTTGCTGGCGTGCTCTCAGAAGTGTGGTAGAAATACCCCTACGCCCATCTTCTTTCTCATTAAAGGCATCATAGTAGATCATCGTAATTGCATGTGCTTCAATATTCTTATCTGTTCTATTTTTGTATCTCACTGCACTAAGAATCTCATCCAAGTCCTCTCCAGGGGATTCACTAAATTTTAGGATTTCAATAGGAGCACCATCTATATTCACTATGACATAAACCCGAGTTAGACCTACTGCTAACACCGCAGACGAAAAACAAGCTACCATGATTACCGCTAGTAAGGCTCGTTTCATTTTTCTCTCCTCCTCTCTACAAATTCGCCAGCCTCAGTCCTTCAATGACCGCCTCTTTCTCGATATGAACATAAATCATTGTGGACGAAATATCCTTATGTCTGAGAGCCAACTGCGTCTTCACTAAGTCCTGAGTTGCCTTATAAAACAGCGTCCCAAAGCTATGCCTCAAGATATGAGCATGGACGTTCTTCTCAAGTCCAGCCCGGGAAGCGTAATCCTTCAGATGCCGGTTTACCTGTCTGGGCAAAATCCTTTGTCCATTCCAACCCACAAAATAAGCCTCCCCGGTGCCTGGAATAGTCTCTCTTATCTTCTCGTATCTCTCGAGGGCCTGCCAAGTAGCGTCACTGACTATGGGGATATAATCCTCATTGCCCTTTTTGCCTTGTCTGACCTTGATTCGCAGCTCCTGGGGAAAAATATTGCTGCGATTCAGATTCGCTAGCTCCTGGATTCTCAATCCTGAGGAAGTGAGCAGGCGCAATATCCCCGTATTTCTGATTGCGTTGAACCTTCGATGATCATTGCTGGCGGTCTCGATATCCCCTTCCGGGACGGCTATCAGCCTCATTAACTCTTCCCTAGTTAGGATTGTGGGTATCTTCAATCATTTCTCCTCTCAGGAATAGACTTCTCCATAGTTGTCCACTTTTTCTCTAAGTCTAACTCTATTTTATTCTATTCTACAGAAAAGCAAAGGGCGGGGATAAAAAAGGGATAATTGCCTAGCAGAAAAATAGGCCCGTATTTTTCTAGCTGCCTCCTTTGAATTTAGGCACTCAGATAATTTTTTGAGGAATCTTGCTCAGTCCTACGACTTCAGAGATTTATCTAAAGGTCTTTGGAAAGACTTACTTTCAGTCTCATCAGTCCTTATTAGTAACCATCGGCATCTTAGCGGTCATCTATCATTCTGTCAGGTGAAATCAACCGAATCAAGGTTGCCTTGAGTAGCTTCTCTCTTGGTTGTATGCTTTCTCCGCCTTTCCCAAAACTGCCCCAAATACAGCAGGTTATGAAAGCCTGGTAGCACATTAGGATGGCTAGCAGGACGTTGTTCGAACTTTTTTTCTGAATACAAAAGAGGATGTTGAAATCCCTGTATATAGCATGCCAAAGTCATTACAAGTAAGGTCCACCAGTCCTCAACAGACAAGTAGATAGAAGAGCTCTCGCTCGATCTTTCATCCTTTGGGCTACGAGCAACAGGAGATCATACTCTTGTTCTGGCAGTATTGCAGTCAGACCTTCAAACAGGGGACCTCCCTCTGGTGCCTTGCACAAAACCTCAATAACTTGAGTAGCCCCGATGGCAGCCCAGTGCTTGGAACAAGCAAGCACCTTTCTCCGAGACCATTATTCAGTTGACTCTAACTTTACAGGTAGTACTATTAATGGGGGGAGGTCACGAATAATATTCCAAATTGTAAGCATAATTGGAAGCATAAACGCGGTAATGCGTTTGTGAGTTGTTGTATGTAATTGCGCTTCTATCAAATAACAAAAGGAATTTTTGAATGGATATCGAAGTTCAAATCAGATCAGATTTAACCTATGTTCACAAGGCTGACCATCGAAATAATTCACCGAGGAAGTCTCAATGGAAGATTTCCGACCAAGACGAGCGAACCTGTTTTGTTCTAATGTATGATTCAAGATGGTGTGAAAGGAACTGTGGTTGGAGTCTTCACTTAGATAATGGTATTATTGATTATCTTGGAGTTAGCGTTATAAGACAACGTAGACTGTTCCTTGCCAAATTCGTTGATGGAAACAATAATCAGCGATGGCACGGCTACCCAGCAGATCATATCTTAAATCAACAAGACATACCAACCGGGGAAATATTACTAGCTTGGAAATATGCTGGATACCTTTCGTTTCCTAAAGTAAGGAAACTAATGAGAGGACAACCATGCAACCTCTAAAAATGATTATACCTGGGTCATATTATGACACACAAATATATTCGGGAAGACTCTATCTTTGGTGTGCTGACAGCTCAATAAGGGTCATAAATTGGGACAAATTGATTGAATCTATAGGGGTTGAGGAAAATCTACGGTTAGCACTCGAATGTGGCTTTCGGAAAAGTGACTATCTTTATGGATCTCACTGGGATCTTACTTTCAGGGATGTTGAAATTCGTTCTGCCATTACAAACAAATTTCTTACTCTTGCTCAAAGATCTATCGAAATATCAGAACAACAGTTGGCAAAAGCCGAAGTTAAGCATCAAAACAATCCGATTACATTCCCTCATAGTGACTCTGTTATTTATAATCGGAAGATCTATATAGGTGGACAAAAAGGAGTATTTGCAACATCATGCAATAAACGCAATGTAAACCCCGTTAGTTTACGTCCAACAAAAAAATGGGATGGTCCTGTGCTTACTATTTCAGCCTCCTACTCAGCATTGTCTCTCTCTTCAGGTAATGAGGGACTTTTTGAACTCTATCTTGGCAATGAGGAACCTTGGTGGTTTCAAAATGACACCCTAAATCGAAATGAGGTTCATCAATTATCGCAATTACATTCTTCTTCCTCACGCTGGGCCTTTTACAGTATCTTCAGTTCGTCACATCAAAATTCTGGATATCTTGTTGACTTCGACAAAGGGAATATGGATGAAGCTGATAGAACTACTTTTCGTCAAAGAATCTTTTGCGGAGTGATTCCTTCTGAAGAGATATTCCACAGTAAGTCTTATTCTTGGGGTATACAAGACAAAATATGTCAGGTTATAGATAGAACAATCAAAGTTGTCCAATATATCCCATGGAACAAGGAATCAAAGTTTAAGTCTCTAGGAGAAATTGGACTGAGAGATTTCAAAGGCGAAGTAGTTTTTGGTGATTCTGCAATTTTCGGCTTTGTTATTGAGTGTGATAATGGTCTTGTTGTCATAGATAGCAATCTGAATAATATCTGGATTAATGGGGAACCTACAAACTGGCGTGTCTTCCCAAGATCTAAGCACTATCAAAACCACCTGCATATTGTCTACGAAGATCGTTTAGAAATTTATTCTTTTAATGATGATTATTTTGTAGATCAAGAGGGAAAAAAGGCGGGATTGAGGCATTTTAACTGGAGAAGATAAGATAGAGCGCAACTACATATGACCTGTCCCCATTAATAATATCAATTACTCAGTTGGAGTGAGGGGAATGGTGGTCTCCGAGGCAGGTGGCCAGTAGTTCAAGGCACTATGGCATCTACAAGCCTCCAAAACCCAGATTGACAATTGATGAGATCGGATTTATTATATAAAGATACCCAATGAGGGGATTTCAAGAGGGGAACCCATTTGGCGTGATCTCGGACAGGGATTCTATTTTGCCGACACTACTTTAAAAAAGCTCTAACATCGTCCTGCCCGGGAATATCAAGGATACCTTTGAGTCACGGCCTATCCTTCTCTGGGCTCTACCCAGAAGTAAGGGAACACGTCTTCGTTTGCTTCTTAGTTTTTCATTAACGATGGGTCTCTAGAGAAGGCTCCTGGAAATAGGAATGAAGAATAATGACTGGAAAGCTATCCGAGATGCAAGTAAGATGAACGGAATTGTCCCGTATGTCAAGAATCAAGTTCATCCATTAGAAGTTAACTCAAGGATCGAGTCCACAAATCTTCTATGGCTGTTAGTCTGCAAATGCCTTCTTAGGTAGAAAGACTCCAGCCCAAGAAAACGTAGTGGCAAGCCCCAATTCTTGACGTGTGAAAGCGCCATAAGCAAAGGATCTTTGTTCTTCAACTGTCAATGTCGAAGCGAAGATAATAACTAAAGGAGGAATCGGCGCACGAAAGAGCGTGCCGTTCCTTCCCCAGGAGGGATGCATGGCCAAAGAGCTAAGAAACGGAGAAAAAATGTCGTTATCTCGTTTACGGGAAGTCCTTAGTCAGGAAGATAGTGACAAGACAGAAACCGTAGTTGAGCGAACGGCAGACGCGCTTTGTGAACTACAAGCGCTTCTAGAGAAGTTGCCTCATGTTCAAAACGGCAAGCTCCTGTACGGGAGTACGAGCTATACAGCATACCGAACAGAAACCCTTTCCCTCATTTTCGAGACCGCACTCGCCACTTTTCAAAAAACCTCCGCGTCTGGGCGCAAATCCTATGATAGGTTTCTTTCCAAGCTGGGCGAGGAAGTGGGTCTCACATTTGCGCGAGAGGTAGTGTGGAAGTTGAGGAAGAATAATTGTTTGCAAGTATTGGGAAACCTCAGGTTGGTGCTGGATCTTTGGAGTTCATATGAGAACGATACAGGTGCCGGTATAACAATCATCAAACAGTGCTCTGAAGACAAGGTAATAATACTACTAAAGAACAACCCACTTCGTGCTAGAGAAAGAGTCTCCCACGCTCATTGTGGATTTTATAGATACTACATTGAATCATTTCTGAACGAAGTGTATACACTAGGAGCCAGGTCAATTACGGGTCAGATTGGGGACATGATTGCCCGGAAAGTGGTTTCTGTTGAAGAAGATACAGACGTCGACGACAATTGTATTTTCACCGCTGAGGTCCGATTTGAACGCCTTAGGGCGGCCTTCAATCATTTAGTTTTTACGTATGAACAGTTTGAGAAACTTGCGGAAGAAGATGATTTTAGCCCACTCATGAATGAAGCTAGAAATGCCTTGATTAGAGCTCAGCGAGAAGCTATTGGGTGGCAAGACAAGACAGCGTCAAAACACCTTTATAAGGTCTTTCAATTCAAACTGGCCAAAGACGACTTCAAGCGGATGCACGACTTGTATCCACGCCTAGCCAGTCATGCCCATGCTGGAGAAAAAGATCACGCCAAGCTGAGCAGAAGGCTTGCTTGGGATCTACTGGTTGAACTCAGACATGTGATATATACTCTTGAATCTCTTGATCTCGAAGAATCGTCACGAAGTGCTCTGAGAGAAAAAGTCAAGGAGATTGACAAACTTGAGATTGTGGGACGCTTTGTGCAGAAAGCTGAAGAAACGGATCTGATCCAACGACGTACCGTAGAAAGACTCATAAAGCGACTCGAAAAGGAGTTCCCTGCAAAAGAATCCGACCAAGGAGATCTGATATCGCATCTCAAGAAGATCGGAGGCGGCGTTTGGGACTTCTGCAAGCCCATACTAATAGAAATAGTGAGTGTTGCCATAAAGAAAAGATTCAATCTCTCAGGATAGAAACGACTCTTGCCGTTGCGAACATTCAGAGTGCTCATGTAATTCTATGCTGTCAATTGATTGAGTCTACTTCGATGACTTGGTATCTGTCATATCGATTCTTGGCCCTAAGGAAACGACCTGTACATGTTTTCGTTTTCAATCTAGAACAAGAAGTGTTCATACTATGCCTCCCCGGTGTTTTGGAACTTCTTGATTAAGAAGAAAGAAAAAAATGATGAATAGAAACGAGGCAGTTCGAACGGCAAGAAGCATAGTAATAAAAGTGGGAGGGAGTCTTCTCTTTAGAGAAGGTAAGCCGGACTCTTTCTTCCTTGAACAATTGGCTCATTCGATTGCTGAACTCGTGAAACAAGGTAGGAAGCCGATTTTGGTATCGTCCGGAGCTATCGTATTGGGAAAACAGGAGACTCATATAGTTCCTAAATTCTATAGGCATGGAGCGATCCGTTACAGACAAGCTTTTGCCGCCATTGGACAAACAAAGCTGATGGATCTGTATGGTCGCTATTTTAAGGAGTATTCTTTGCCCGTAGGTCAAGTTCTCATTAGTGCTCGAGACCTATCTGGGCGCTCAACCTATGTTAATGCCCGTAATACAACACTAGCACTTCTTGAAATGGGTGTTGTTCCTATTTTTAATGAAAACGATACGGTCGCTGTAAAAGAAATAAAGTTTGGAGACAATGACACGCTGTCGGCTCTGGTCGCCGGTTTGATTGACGCGGACCTTTTGATTGTCCTTTCTGACGTGGCAGGAGTCTACACAAAGGATCCCAAACGGGACCCAACCGCCAAGATTGTACACCTGATAGATAGGATTGATGAAGCGCTGGAATACGCCGCGAAGAATACTAGCGTAGAAGACAGAATTGGAGGTATGAAAACAAAAATCACTGCTGCGAAAATTGCAGCGAGGTCGGGCATCCCTACTATCATTGGAGGTGGGGCGAATTTCCTACATGACCTCTTCCTCGGAAAGAACGTGGGGACTTTCTTGCGTCCGGATCTGCGGCCACTGGCATCCAGAACAAAGTGGATTGCTTATGGCATGAAAATTGCTGGAAGCATAGTGGTTGACAATGGGGCAAAGAGAGTTGTCATGAATGAGGGAAGAAGCCTCCTTCCAGTCGGTATAAAGGAAGTTCGGGGTAGATTCAAACGCGGAGATTGTGTAGGTATATTGGATTCTAATGGCAAAGAATTCGCCAGAGGTGTAGTGGGGTACTCCTCCGAGGATCTGGAACTAGTAAAAGGACTCCATACCAGTGAGATCAAGAAGAAAATGCAACTTGATCATCCGACCGAGGCGATTCATCGTGACAATCTGGCTATTGTTGAACTCCGAGCAATGTCAAGCTAGGAGCTCGTCAAATCTTTTCTGAGCCCACCGTGTCTTAATAAGTGCAAAACATAGACGAAAGTCCCGCTCAAGCAGAGCACAGATTTCTACAGATACTCTTTCCTGAGCAGTCCATAATTCGGTGATGTGATACTCATGCTCCTTTTTTGAACACAATATGAGCAATCAAGTTTTGCAGCCAACTCGAGTGGGATTACGTTGATCTAATATCGACCTCAAGTATTGATCGATCACCCGACTTATTTAACTCGACTGCACCACAGTTATGCCATCTCGCACAAATTATTTCTGCTGGGGTGTGTCACGAACCGGCGAGGCGACATTGACAAAAGTGGAGTGTTGCTTTTTGGTAGCCAATTGCGGTGACAATCCAGAAGTGTCCCCATTCACTGTAGCTTACTGGGACGTTCTCTTTCTATATGGATCGCCTGAAGATCATTCGGAACAATTGTTTTGGCAAAAACGCTGCGCGCCTCATCCAACACTTCATCTGTTCGGTAGCGGGAGGAAATATGATTGAGTATCAGTTTCCTCGAACACGAACGTTTGGCAACTTCGGCAGCCTCCTTGACCGTGAGGTGCTTGTAAGTCCTAGCTAACCTCTTGTCTCTATCCAAGAAAGTAGCTTCGCTTATGATGCAATCAGCATTTTCGCATATTTCAATCAAGTTTTCATTGAAATCTGTATCAGGAATGTAGACCACTTTGATGCCCGGAACGGGTCCAGTCAGGACCATGCTCGGCGTGACTGCCCTTCCACCGGTGAGACGCACAGTTTTACCTTTTACCAGCCTTTGCCTCAGCCGAGAGGGTACTTCCAGCGCATCGCTTTTTTGAATGTCAATATGTCTTCTAGCTGCTTCCGTTATAACAAAGCCAAATGATTCAGTCGAATGCCAAACTTTGAATGCTTCCCATCTAAGTCCAGCCTCTTCACACACAAGTCCCGCTTCGACGGGAACTTGTATTACCTGTAAGTTGTAGACCGACTGAGGATTTCTGACGATGCGCACCAATTCGCGAACTTTTGCCAGAACTAAGTTAGAACCGAAGATCTCGAGAGAAGTTGGTGAACAAAAACTGTCCAATGCAAAAACAAGCCCGCCAATTCCCAATAAGTGGTCTACGTGATCGTGAGTAATGAACACTTTAGACAGACGCCGAAAACCCATTCCAGAAGACAGAAACTGCCTTTGAACCCCTTCTCCGCAATCAATGAGAAACTTCTTCCCATTGCTGATTAAGAGCGTCGATACAAGACTTCTCTCCTTTGTCGGAAGAGATGCTGCAGTTCCCAAAAAAACAATTTCAATCATTGCATCCACGACTAAGAAGTAACTATCATGTGCCAATTATGCACATTTTTTTGGTCACCCAACGCGCATTACACTTTACAGATCTATCTTATCAGAACATTGCCCGGCGGAGCCCACTAACTTCCCATGACAGAGTGATCGACTTTGCCCCGGTTTTTTCCGAAATCTCTGACAATTTCCTCGTCTCAAAGGACCATGATTCTCTTGTTTTCGCCGTGCGAGAGCAATATTTATCATCCTTGCTACCTGTCCCCATTGATTTTACCACTTGCTAAATTATGCTCAATGGAACAGTAGCTTCTGGAAAAGCTACTCGACAGTTCGGAGCATTGCGTGTTCAAACCTAGCTGCACCTCTTCAATAGATTTTCCTAGCATCTTTTAAGAGTAAGGTAGCCCAAACCAGACCGCCTGTCAATATGGGTAAATCGAGCAAGGCAAGTGGAATGCCTCGGGTTGCGTTCGGTCCAGCAGTTATTTGAGGTATTAGCTATCCAACATCTTACGTTAGCCATCAGGTCGACTTGACCAACCTCTTGTCAATGCATGAAGAAGAGCAATAGGCCCTCCAGAATGCCGACCGTGAAAACGAACTTACCCAGATAGCCAGGGATGTAACTTCACGGTTCAACTAAAGGAACGAGGTTGAAGGAAGAAGAGGAGCAGAAATAACGCAGTTTTCTGTCAGTTATGTAGCATAAACCAAGGGATTTGCAGTTATTATAGCTATAGAATAGCTCGAATTTCATCGGGAGGTCTCGGAGCTCCCAGAAAGATTACCATTGGCACTCAACATAACACAATAGTTATTGTGTTATGTTATTCTCCTAGTTTGATAAATCCAAGTCCTTTTGTAATTGTTGAGTGCTATTTTTGAGAAAATCCATAACCTCAATAAGTTGTTTTTCTGTGTCATAAAGAGTCACTGCTTTATTCTTCTTGTATTTATCTATACATTTTCTAGTGCTTTCACCTGTATTTTTCATCCAGTCTCTTAATTTGACCAGGTAGTCCAGAATGTGATGTAAATACCAGGCTCTTACGTGGTCTTTTCCCTTCATTCTGAAATAAGGAAGAACCCATTTCTTAAATTTCCTGAGATCATGAATGGGCTTAAACATATTCAGAAGCTCTGCCAACGAAATAGACTTTTTACCTTTCGGCTGGGGATATTCCTTCCCGACGTATCTTAAAAAATCCTCTGGATAATCTTCCAGTTTCCACGCATCTATAACCCTATTTGTGTACTCTGCTATATCATCAGGGATCCCCATTTTTCTGGTCCACTTGATATGAATTTTCCATCCAGGCATATTTTTCACCTCCTCCTTGCCTTACTCAATAGGTTATATGTTAGGTGATCGCCTCAGTGTAAATTTCACCAAAACTGATATTATTTACTATTTGATTGATTCTATTTCGAGTCAGCCCCACCACCTCAGCTATCACTCACTCTCAAAGCGAAAAGTGACAATGCCCGATTGTATTTCTTCTCCCTCAATCGGATCAAATCTCCATTTCATCAGAGCTTCGGTAACAGACTGATCAAAATCCGGCAAGCCTGAAGTTAGAACAATCTCTACCTCGCTGACCTCGCCACTGGGAAGAACATAGATCTTGATCCTGACTTTACCGCTCATTATCCCCTGTTCCTCAGCCGACTCAGGATAATCAGGTTGGAGCATTCTCAGGACTGTTCTTCCTTCTACTATTCCTTCTTCTGTCGGTAGTTCAATCTCCCTAGTGTTGTTGACAATAACCTTATTTCCCTGAATCTCAAGGCTCCTGACATCATTGTCAGGCGCTTCAAATCGATACTTTTTCATCTCTAGGGTTGCCAGGTTGATCACAACCAGCCCTTCTCCCAGCGTGCCTATAACCAGATACTTACCTACCTTTTCTCCTTCTCTGGACCAGTTATAGAGACTGTGAGGAGCGAAAAGGATATAGTGTTCGTCTAGCTCCTTATCATAAGCCACAATGCCACCCTTGAAGTAGCTGGTATAGGTTATGCCCTCTCCTCCTATTGTCCAGGTAACGCTGGCAATAGTCTCATACGCTCCGGGATACTTTGCTAGGGTTAGTTTACCTTGCTCAATATTCTCGTTCTTTTCCAGCCATTCTAGGACTTTCGAATCTCGGGAGCAGGCTAGGCTTGCGTTAGTGGTTATGACCAGCGAAAGAATAGCCAGAATAATAATCTTTTTCATTGTTTTTTTCTCCATTTACAGGGCCGCCTAATGGTAAAACAGTGCTGCGAACCAGAGGGGAATACTGACGACAGGCAGCCCTGATTATAAACAATTCTTAATCATACTCCTTCTTTCTTCTTTCTCTTCTCGTCCTTTGCTTCCTTGTGTTTGATTAATCCAAAGAGGGAAAAATCATCAGGATCGCACTGGCAAATACCGGCACTCGGGACCCAATGACCTGTCTTTTTATCTCTATGGATTCTTTGATAGGGTATCATTGAAAAAGCAAAGAAGTTACCGCATTTTGGACATTTCATTTTGGACTCCTCTCTGATATCCTGAGTGGCTCGATATTCACTAACTTGAACCACTCCAGGCACTCTTTCACCAGCCTGTCTATCGGCCTCCAGTCACCAGCATAGCCAGCAATTACCCGGCAACCACTGGTGATATTCCTAGCCCAACGATAATAGTATTCTGCCACATCCTTCGAGGTGATCTTCAAGTCCTGCTCACCTCGCCAGTCAGACACCCTTATCTTGATAAAGCTATTATCCGCATCCAAGATATACTCAGGAACGTTCCCTTGATAAAACTCCTCTAGTTTGTCTAAATGGTTTTTTGTGCTATGCTTTTCTTGGAGTGTGTTCATTGCAACTGCTCCTTTCGGGGGCCTCTTGTCTGACAGGGCTGAGGCCCCTGATTATTTTTTTTGCCACTTTGTCCACCTTTCCAAAGTCCTTTAAGATATTCTCACTTAGTCCCCAGGACTTCAGATAAAAGACAGACTTCCTTTCAATCCCCAGGACTTTACATACCAGGTAGGTAGCTGTCTCGGCCTGCTGCTCGGCCACTCTTGCCGGAGTGTCATTATTCGGATGCTTCAATTCCTTATGAACCCACTCATGAACCAAGGTCCCGATATTCTCAGTCTCATCTAGGTTACTGTTCAGGGTGATCTCTCCATTGTCGCTAGTGACATAGCCTCCAGTTGCTATCTCTAAAGGCTTGAAATGTACAGTCCAGCCAGCCTTTTCCGTTGCTTTCCTTAGCTCATCAAAGTCTATGTCCGAGCCTGTGGTGAACCCTCGCTTGATGGGCTCTCCCTCAGTCTGGCCTATGTCAAAGACTGGGACTGAGAAGAAGCCATGTAATAGCTTCTTTTCCTTCTTCTCTTCGCCATCCGTTTCGACTTCGACTTTTTTCAACCAGGGAGCCAGGATCCATACGGCCTCTTGGCCTTTCTTCACAGTCCGGCCTAGCTCTTTCCACTTCTTGTATCCGGCCACCTGGGAGCAGCCGGCAAAGCACAGTATAATCTGATTATAGAAGCTGTAGCTGTGAAACCTTGCCAGACTGTCCAGGATGGATTTAAGCTTCTCCGGAGTTAGTTCCTTCACCTCTTCAAGCAAATTCTTGACCCTCCTTATGTTCCTTTTTGTTATCTCCTTGTTTGTCATTGCTTTTCACCACCT
>SDBU01005554.1_pt1 | contig 15055 bp, 14 predicted proteins | sample 2277071 | NCBI WGS metagenome assembly SDBU01 (sample SAMN10397929, study PRJNA504765) | marine sediment metagenome | isolation source: marine sediment core GS08_GC12, 126 cmbsf | place: Arctic Ocean: Gakkel Ridge, Loki's castle | collected 2008
AGAAGTTAAAAGTCTTCAGCCCCGGTTAGATGAGACGAAGATAGATCAAGCATATTACTTCGTGAGTATGTTTGCTCGCAGGGGAGATGACTGCCCGGCCTATGGAACGCCAGACCGCGATAGATTTCTTCGCAGTTTATGGAAGACTGAGCCCATCCTGGCGGGAGCGATGTATGCATTTGTTTCAAAGCTTCGAGCCCTTGGTTGGACTTTAGAGGGGGGGCGCAATAAAGTTTCTCAGTGGTCTCGGATCCTGCACGAGGCAGAAGGTGGACAGGGTTGGAATGTTTTTATTAGTAAGGTAATTGAAGATTATTTATCCTGCGATGACGGGGGTTTTATTGAGTTAGGCAAGGCGTTCAAAAACGGCCCCGTACGCGCATTATTTCATATAGATTCAGTACGATGTCAACTTATAGGTGCGGGACACGCCGTTTATAAAGATTTTGAAGGTAATGAACATCCATTAAAGCCTGGCGATTACGCTCATTTTTGTTCTATGCCAAGCCCTGATGAGGACATGAAGGGAAAAGGCTTCTGTTTTGTTTCCCGTGCGCTTAAAGCAGCTAAATTATTACTTGCATTACATAAATATGAAGCAGAAAAATTAGAAAACCTGCCACCAGAAGGGATTGCTACGATAACTGGATTGACAATTAAACAAGTCCAAAAAGCATTTGATTTGTATAAAGCTAAACGTCAATCGCGAGATCAGCTTACATTTCCTGGCATTTTGTGGTTAGTAGGAAATCCGATGGCCCCTGGAGGAGCCGGGCAAGTCAAAGTAGACTTAACTGCTTTCTCAACGTTACCGGAGCAATTCGACCGTCAGGGACTTATAGAAACGTACGCTAAGACCCTCGCCGCTGCTGCGGGTATGGATGTAAATGAATTCTGGCAACCGGAGAGGGGAGGATTTGGGCCAAGCAGGGGTGAGGTTACAATTCAACATCAGAAGGCAAAGGGGAAGGGGCCGGGAGAGGCTATCGTATGTCTTGAGAGAATTTTCAATTGGTATATTCTTTCCGAGGGGGTTATTTTTGCCTTTGACGCTCAGGATGACGAGGATGATTTGCGTCGTGCTGAAATCCAAAAAATAGAAATTTCTAACGTAAAGGAAATGGCTGAGCCGCTATCGGAGGAAGGCGGGCTTATTTCTCTGGAGGAGGGTCGTGAATTATTAGTGGCTAAACAAATTCTTCCTGAAGATTACGCATATACACGAGAAGATATAGAAGAGGATACAGAACCAGAAGGACGTACCGAAAAATCCTGGGATGAGATTCGGATAAAAATGCACTCTTCTGGCAGGGTTTTGTGGACTCCAACACATCGAGAAAAAGACGTGGGCGGGCTCATAAGAAAACTGCGGGGCTATAAGGCCATGTTGCAATGAAACTACAGCAACTGCGTGATTCTGTTGATCAAACATTATGGCGCCTGGAAATAAAACAACGCGATGCTAACCGTAAAGTCACTGCTTCCTACCGGGCCGAACTCCAAGCTTTGTACAAAGATTGGTTAGAGGATTTTCTAGTAGAGCTAGAGGAAGAGGAAGACAAGCAAGAGTACACCGCGGCGGCCTTGTTGATATTTGGACGTCGAATGAAAGAACTTCAACGCAAGCGTCTTCTCGAAGCGTTCACGTTAGGATTAGCTGGGGATCCTGCTTCACCTGAAGCTCTAAGGGAGTTATCAGAGCATGTAGTGTCTCAGGAAGAGTACATAGATACGTCATTGTTACCTTACCTAGAAGAACACTTTTTAGGCAAGTTAGATGATCTGGAGGAGATTGGGCAAGAGGCTTTTGAGGAAAGTTTACTAAAACGGGCGGCTAGGGTGGGATTGTACGCGGGGGCTTTCTGGACTGCGGTACAGGGAGCGAGCGTTTGGATAAGTCAACAAGGCAGGCGGTGCATTTGGCATTTGTTTCCGGAGGCCGATCATTGCAAAGATTGTCCAGGGCTTGCAAGAGAATGGACTGCTAGTACGCTCCCTACTCTTCCGGGCGTGGATGTCGAATGTGACGGAAACTGCCTCTGTTGGCTCGAATGGCTTGATCCGCTTGAATGGGAGTAGAAACTTTGTACAAATATTTGGAGAAATAGTAGTGGCAGAAATGAGCGCGAATAACCACCAAGAAAAAGCTTTCGCAGCACCTCTCGGAGCATCTACCCTTTCCGAAGATCACTGGGAAGAAATATTAGATCATTCTCCCGAAGTAGTAGGCTGGACTGATTCAGAGAATTATCATTACTATACTATTAGCAAGGGAAAAGGAACCCTAACTACCAGCGGTGAGGCGGGAGTTTACCAAGTACGCTCTGGTGGTAAAATAATACAGCACATTTTTCTCAAGGGAACCTGGAATCGAGTAAAAGCATGGTCATATCTCGAAGGATTGGCAGAAAAGAGTATGAGAGAAGTAAAGGATATGGATGTTGAATTTCTAACTAGCTTTAGGGCTGGTGGAGATCTTGGGCCTCCTGATACTTGGACTTCTTTTGATTTAGTTGAAGATATAGAAAAAAATGGAATTCAAACTCCACTCATCTTGTCTATTACCCCGGACAGTAAATATATATTGCTCACTCAAGGAACTCATAGATTGGCAGCGGCTACAAGACTTAAAATGCATGAGGTTCCTGTCGAGATTGTGGTTAAGGATATTTTGCACCCAGACTTTGTTCACAAAAAGGAACTTTCACAAGAGGATTTAGAAAGCATCGCTAACCTTTTCGGACGCTTGCAGAAGGTAATTAAACTCCGCTTAGAAGAAATGAATCCAGTCAAACTTGCCGAATTAGATGAAGTAGATCTGGATGAGGATCATACTCGTTTACATCAATACTATCAAGAATGGCTAGACGGAGAACACCGTGACCAAGAAGGGGGCGATTGGTCTTTTGGTGATTTATTTAAGGCGCACATTTTTGTAGTCGACGAGCTAAAAAATCGAGGCAAGAAATGTGAGTTCGACGACAAGTTGGCAAAGGGGCCCGAGAGAAAATTAGTAGCGGTATTGAATGAGCTCAAATCAGAATACAAACAATTCGAGGGATTTTTGATTTGGGACGATGAAATACATGATCCGATTAAGATTATTTTCAAGGAAGCAGTAAAATTGGAGGATTAGATTATGCCTTGGAGTTATCCAGATAAGGTTCCACCACCAGCTAAAAATTGGGAAGTAGAAGAACAAAAGAAGTGTACCGCTGCTGCAAATAGCGTTTTGGAAGAAGGTGGTTCAGAACAAGACGCAATATTCGCGTGTATCAGAGCGGCAGGAAAGAGCAAGGTGAAATCAACTCCTACTGTCAAGGGATATTTAGAGAGTAGAATTCATCAATCCTTCACTATAGCTGCTGATAAGCTTTATGGAATTGGGGTACTAAGCCAGGAGGAAAGAATTAATATTAGCTCAGCTATTGGTAGCGCTTTGGAGAAATTTTCGAAGCTCTTTGACAAAATAGACGGGTTGGCAGACAGAATTATCTCTCAGGAAACAATGGAACAAATGGTAGAACAAGGATGGATGGATAAAATGAAAGAGATTTCTGCGGAGGAAATTCTTGAGCTGGCCGAACAGAATCCTGAGCTAACAGATTTTCAGCTCGTAGAGAAGGCTAGTGAGGTAGTTGAGGAAGAAGTAGCTGAAGAGGGAGTAGAAGATATTATCGAGGAAGCCATCATAGAAGAAAAAATTATTAAACAAGAGCCATTATTCTCAAGATTCTTCTCAATAAAAGGGAAGAACGATAAAGATTACTGGGTCGCTTTGAGTGGAAGCGCTTTCAAGGATCGAGCAAACGAAATCGTTTCGCGCAGAGCGATAGACTATGGAGTAGAACACGGAGATAAGACCGGCCAAAGGGGGGAATTGAGAGTTTATCACTATCCCAATAGTCGCATTGGAAGCTGTACCTTCCAAATGAGACAGGGCAATTTCCTGATAGAGGCTGGTACTTGGGATGACACCGTCCGGGCACAAAAAGTGAAAGAATGGATTAATAGTAAGGATCCTGATGAAATAGGAATATCGGTCGGATTTTTCTATGATCCTAAAAAATTCAAAAATGGTGTCTATGAGGACTCCGTCATCTTCTTCGAACGTTCTATCCTGAAAAAGAAACATGCAAGTTGCCCGTGGGCAACAGTAAGAACAATTCAAGGAGGCTTAAAAGCCATGAGTCACAAAAACGATCTCACTGAGATAATTGGTGAGGAAGAGGCTGAAGCCGTCCTAGAGGGGGCCGAGGAGGCTTCTAAGGCGCTCGAAGAGCAGGGAGTTGCTTTCAAGGAAACAGAGGACAAAGCCAAAGACAAGGTGGAAACTGCTGAGAAAGCGGTTTCTCTCGAAGGTGTGTCTGAGGACGAGTTGAAGGCACTCTACGCGAAGGTTGGTGCGATGCTTCGGAAGAGCGAACCGAAGGAGAAATCGGAAGAGAAAAAGAAGGAAGTTGAGACTGAGGACGAGGATGCTGTCCAAACTTTCCAGCTCGATGAGGCGGCCATTAAGGCCATCGCCGATGCCGTGAGAGAAACGCTTCCGGATTCTTCCGAGTTAGAAGCTAAAGTCAAAGCCCTTGAGGATTCTGCTGTGAAGTCTGCTGAAGTGCTGACAGAGCAGGTAGAAACCAAGGTCAAAGAGGTCTTTGAGGAACTGCCGAAGGCTACGATTTACCGAGCAACTAAGGTAAAGGAAGAAGAGCCTGAAGTGGTTTCGCAATGGGTCAACCCCCTCGATCTCAATTTCGAGGACGGCATTAGAGAAATAGAAAGAGCCCGTGAGGCTGGGAGGTAATGAAAAATGGATCCAATTCAGCAAATAATTCAAGCTCTCCAGACTGCACAGAGAACGGGTTATACAGAAAAGATCTCGGCGGGCGGCACAGCAGTGCCAACGGGTCGTTTGGTCTACGGCGCGGGCATGTTCAGTTATTGCGGCGGCAACGAACTAATATCCACGCTGATAACTGACGATCACCTGTCCACGTGGTTGGGAATGGAAGGTTCGGTAATCGATCCTGAGATTTCCAAAACGATCGGATGGATCGGCCCTGACGGCACGGCTGACGGTTCGCCTGACTGGGATCGTGACGGCGAGTGTGAGGACTGCCCCGCCGTCGAATTCGGTAAGTGCGAGCTAATCACTTGTTTTGGCGAAATTTGCCATTCGGGTGCCGATCTCAAAATCACCCAAGTCGGACTACGGGGTTGCGACGTGGAACCTATCTATAGAATAAGAGGCCCGATGGCTGGGACTCGGATCGACAATGATCGTGAGTGGCAGTTAGCACTCGCCGGTCAAGTGGCAAAGCAGAACTTCGAGCGCATTATGATCATTGGTAACCGAACTGTTACAAACTGGCACTTCGATGGTTTGCAACAGGTTATCAATAGTCCGATCTATGACGTGCGAACGGGACTGCGATGTCAAGACGTCGAGCCTGAGATCTACGCTTGGGGTTCTGCTACGATAACCTCCAACATCTGCGATGTCATTTCGGCGCTAGTGCGTAAGTTGCGCTGGAAGGGTAGTTTCTTAGGTGGAATTGCCCAACCAGACTTGGTGCTAGTTATGACCAGACTAATGCGTGATGCGCTGATCGATTTCGCAAGTTGCGGTTGTGGGCCTTGCACTGGCGACAGTGGGTTTCACATCGATGCTCTAGAAGCCCGCCGAGAACGCGCACGCTTGGCGACCGGTGGAACTTTTGGAGAGGGGATGTTTGAAGTAGACGGCATTCCCGTTTCGATAGTCACCAACGACTGGATTCCGCAGACATCAACGGCGCCCAACTTCTGTTCAGATATCTACATTCTGACCAGACGAGTGGGCGGCTTGAGGGTGTTCTACGGCCAGTACCAGGACTTTGCTCGGACTTTGAGCGGAGTACCGGTGGAGAATCTGGTGTTCGGTAGTAGGGTGACGGACGGGGGAAGGTTTCTCAGTTATTCGAAAAGTCGGAACGAGTGCTTCAACGAAACGGTCGAAGATAGGCCCTTCACGCCTGTAATAGCGTGTCGAATCCGACTATATGCGGGAAAACCTGAGTATCCTGAGGTGCTCGGCTTAACTAGCCAAACAGAGCAAAAATCCGAAGGTGCAGACAATCCGCAGGGAAGGCGTAGTTGCCCCCTCAGAGACTACACGTCGGACACCCTTTGGGGTGATGATATAGTCCGATCTGCATGGCGACATGCAGAGGTTGGCAGAAATGACCAATCCGCCTTTTTAGGTGGTAACAGTATGCTTGTTCAAGCCTCGTTTAAAGCTGATAGCGCCGTGGTTACAGGCGCGCGTGACGAACGTATGTGCGCCCTTCGACATCCCGCCACAAACTCCACTGCCGGGTGATGACTACTTCTGGGCAGGGAATCCTCCGACAAATGAGGCGGACGCCCTGGAAACCTACTTCTACAATTGTACTAACTAGTGGAAGGCAGTGAAGCGATTCGCTGTACCAATCCTCTGCGAATTCGGCGAAAACCTGAGATGGCAACGCCGAGCCAAGCAACCCAAAAGGGTGGGCGTGTGTAGAGACTAGGGGCAGAGCTCTCCTTATGGAGATGAAGGCATAGTCCGAACTGCAAGGAAATGAACTTGCAGAGGCTGGCAGAAATGACTAGCCCGCCATGAAAATGGTGGTAACAGATTGACGGTCCTTGCTAGTAATAGGACAGGTTTCCTAGAGGTAATACCGAAAAATCTGTATAACTGGCTGCTTTGCGGCTAGAGGATAAATGGGTAGGTCAGGTTTATCTGACTTGGCCTACCCACTGAAGTAAAAAGAAGTAAATTATTCAAATTTGACAATTTAACCTCTTTAATATATAATTATGAGTATGATCAGAGGACTTAAATTCACAATTAAAGGAAGCGCAACAAATGGCAATTATGGTCACGCAAGATTGGCTTCATTATTGGAGTTGTTATGATGATACTTTTTTATTCAAGCATCCCAAGAAAATCAGAAGAAATAAATACAATATCAAATATAGTTCCAACATGAAAAAACTAACAAAAAATACGTCCATAGAAGCTCACCACTGTACGAAAAGCGTTAAGGTGATGTTATTATTCATCTTTTTTTCAGTGTTTTTTATATCAACTATATTTGCATTTGAATTTGATAATGTAAAGACTTTCAACGAAACAGACAGAAGTTTAGTAGTTCATAATGCTTTCAATCTTCCTTTAATTGGAGATGATATTGCAAAAATAAATCCATTAACCCCACATGAATTTAAAGTTATAAGGGGAAAAAATAGAACAGTTGCAGAATTCAAAATAGAAAATTACGCAGATAATTATTTGAATGTTTTTAAAGAAATGGAATTTTATAATTTAAAAAATAATAATGCAAGTGAAGATAGACAATTCTTTTTCCAATATGAATCTGTAATTGGAACAGAAGAAAAAGCAATTTATGAAAGAGTTTGCGAGAATAAAAAGTCAGGAAATGGAACTAATTATCAAGATTGTTCAAATGTTTTTTTAAGAAATGATATTGTTAATATTAAAGAATGGAGAAATTTAGATACTTCTGATCCATTACTTAAAGGAACTTACAAAATTAGAATTGTTACAGATGTAAAAACAAATGAAAAAATAGAATTTATCCCTACTTGGTTTGGAGTTCGTATGCCTGAATATTCAGTATGGACTGAAAGTTTAAACACTGATTTAGTAGCTTATTATAAATTTGATGAACAAGATACCACAGGAACAGGAAGTATTCTTAATGAAGTTGGGACTAATGCAACTAATGCGGGTGCTGATAATTCAACTGGAAAAATAAATACTGCCTATGATTATATAGATACAAATAATGATAGGATGGATGCAGACTTCACCCAGGATTTTAGTGAATTTACTTTTAGTGGGTGGGTAAGTAATGAAGCCCCTGCATCTATGGAAAATTTCGCAGGGATTTTTGATGTTGCCAATGCAACACAAACAAATCTTATCTTCTGTAGAAGACAAGGTACAACTGATGACATACAATGTGAAGTTGTAGGGGAAACTTTTTTTACTTTTAATAGAGATACTCTAGCTAATACTGCCTTGAAAAATATTGTTTTCGTTTGGAATAGTACAGGTATTAGTTTATGGGTTAATGGAACACTTCAAGGTTTTCAAACAAGTGCGAATGGAAGAACAATTCAAATGACTAAATTAGAATTTGGAAGGCATCAAGAAAATGATGGTTTTAATTGGGATGGAATTTTAGATGAAATAGGAATATGGAATAGGAGTTTATCTGAAACGGAAATAATTCAAATATATAACGAGGGAACTGGAATAAGTTTTACAGATCAATTTGCACCAACAGTTACATTAAACTCTCCAATAGATGCTTTTAATTCAACAAATCAAACAATAGATTTTAACGGAACCATTGTAAGTGAATCTCCCACTAATATTTCTAATGTGAGTTTAATAATCAATGATACTTATGTGGAAACAAATTCATCTGGAATAAATAATAGTAATTATTTCTTTACTTCAACTCTCCCTGATGGGAATCATAATTGGACTTATGAATCTTGTAATACTGACAATCAGTGTGTTAATGCAACAGTCAGAACATTGAATATAGATTCATTGTTCCCAACATTAAATGTAACTTTTCCAAGAGGAGTAATAGATTTTCACGAGATAAATACAAACTTATCTTTGAACTGGACGGTTAATGATACTAATTTAGATACTTGTTTTTTTGATTGGAATGGAACTAATAATACTGTAACTTGTTTAGATAATCAAACTAATTTCAATATCACTGACAGAGAAAATACAAATTTAACATTCTGGGCCAATGATACTTTTGGGCAATTATCATTTTCTCAAACAAATTGGAGCTATAAAATATTTCAAAATTCATTAACTTTTAATTCATCAACTATTGGGGGAAGCACTGAAAGTTTCATATTGAATATTACTAAAGATAGTTCCTTACAAATTTCAGTAGTAGATTTGGTTTATAATCTAAGTGCCTCATCTGCTTCTTTCACTGCTGGAGATACTTCAATAGTAACTAGAAGTATAGATATTCCCAATCCCTCAGCAGATGCTAATCTTAGTTTTTTCTTTTCTTTTACAATGTCAGATTCATCAATAATAAATACAACTTCAAATAATCAAACAGTTCTAAATTTTGGTGTTGGAAATTGTTCTATATTCTCAACTTTGATTTATAATTTTACAATGCTTGATGAAGAAAATCAAACAGAATTAGATAATGTAACAATTGATTATTCATTCACTGTATTTGACAGTTCTAGATCAACTCTAATTACAAATGTTTCTTTTGCATCAATAGTAAATCCTACAGCAGTTTGCATTAATCAGAATCTTACTGCAACTTCTTTATTTTCTTTAGATGCTATTTTAAAATATGATTCTTCAGATGGAGATTATTTAACAAGGTATTATAATATTCTTAATCGTTCTTTAACGAATGATTCAATACCAAATCTAATTAATATTTATGCTGTTTTAGCAGCTATAGCAACGCCATTCCAACTTACCTTTAGAGATGAATCTCTAGCACTATCTCCAGATATTTTAGTTAACGTCAATAAACAATTTGTTTCAAGTGGTGATTTTAAAACAGTTGAAATCCCAATCACAGATACAAATGGACAAACTATTTTAAATTTAGTAAGAAACATTGGTATTTATAATTTAATTTTTACTGATGTAAGTGGAGCAATTGTAGCTTCTTTTAATAAAGTAACTGCTTTCTGTCAGGATTTCACAATTGGGGAATGTACATTAAATTTAGATACACCTTCGACAACTGCCCAAACATTCAATCTTTCTGAATCAATAGGAATTTCTTTTGTTTTAGAATATACTAATTCAACAAACATTGCAACATTAACTTTCAGCTCTCTTAACTCAACAGCGATAACTGCAAGAATTGTTGGAACTACTCAAAATCAATTTGGAAATCAAAGTGTTTGTGATAGTAGTTTAACTTCTACTTTAGGAACTGTTGAATGTAACGCTAGCTCAATTTTAGAAACTGATAATTTTTTATTTATTGACGTTTTCTCGAATGGAGAATTTGTAGAAACTAGAGTTATAAATATAAATCCTGAAACTCCTCTTGTTGGAGGTTTGTATGGTTCCAATGGATATTTCATAGCTTTTTTAATGATGTTGTTTATAATTATTTTATTCTCAGAAGACAGGCAAGTTTTATTGATAATGCTTGGTATGGGATGGGTTGTGATATTAGTATTTGGGCTTGTCAAAGGAGCCATAATAGGATCTGTTTCAGGTGGAATCTGGCTTTTGGTAACGATTGTTATAATGTTATGGAAATTAAAAAAAGAGGAAATTGGAAGGTAAACTTATGAACTTTAAAGATATTTTTTCAAGATTAATGTTAACAGGATTGATAGTTTTAAGTTTGATGTCATTCATAATAATAACTCAGCAAGATAATAATTCCCAAAATCTAATTACAAATAATACTTTAATCAATAAAAGTTTCGCAGATCTTACAACTAATTTAGGATCCACACAAGATCAATCAGATACAGCTTCAGAAACTTTTGGGGGAATAACTCCTACAAGTAATTTTGGAGTTCTCGACGTTACTTCTATCGTATCTCCAACAAGAATTTTTAGAGGTTTGATAATTGGAACTTATAATGTTCTTATTGCATTGCCTGCTCAATTCTTAGGAATCCCTGCAGTGGTCATAGCTGTTATAAATGCTATTCTAATTTTATTTTTAATTTTAGGAATTTGGTCTATTTGGAAGGGGGTGACTGGTTAACAATGCCTGCAAATTATCCAAATATATCAAGTCTTTCAGGTGATGCAGGAATAAGCGAATTCATGGCTTTGCCAAATGCTAGTGATCCTTGGTATTGGACTATAATGATGGTTGGGCTCTGGATCATTTTTTCTTTATCAATGTATTTTAAAGAAAAATCATTATTAGCGAGGGGGAATTTATTGAGTTCAATGGCTGTATCCGCAGTTGCCGTAATACTACTTGGTCTCATTGGAACTTTATTTAATATATTAACATTAACAACTTACCTTCCTTTGCTTGTTGGAGGAATGGTAATTATTGCAATCTGGATGTTTTCAAGTTAATCAAATGTTAACATATCTTTATAAATAGTATTACCATTAAATAAAAATGGGTCATAGAGGTGGTCAAGATCTGAGTATGAAAGTTGTCATGGGATGGGTAATTGGATTATCAGGAATTGCTCTTATGTTACTTATCATGTTGATTCTGTTTGGAAATTTATCTGGTAATGTTGGATTTGGAGATGATACTTCGACGATAACTATCACAAATGAATCTGCGAATAGTGGAAGTTTGGCGTTTGCTAATGCAACAGGTTATACTCTTGCTGAAGTAAATTCATCAAATAGTGCTTATGCCATCACAGATGTTTTTAATGTCCAAGGAGGATTATATAATGTATCTGTTCCTCTAGCGAATGTTTCAGTAACTTCTGCAGGTGTCCTTACAAATGCAACGGTTACTGACTATGCAAACGTAAGTGTAAGTTATACTTTTACTTTTAGTTTCCCTTCTACAGGTAAAGCTAATACAGATAACTTCATTGGAAATTATACTACGTCTGTTTTAAATACAGGTGCTCAGTTCCCAGTGGTTGGTACAATCATTGGAGTAGCTCTGTTATTGTTCATTCTAATCTCATTACTTATCTTTGCATTAGTGAGGATGGGTAAGGTTGGTGGATCTGGAAACTTTGGCTAATTCTTTTATTTAATAATTTAATTTCAATGTTAACATATCTTTATAAATAAAAAAAGTATATAATTTTATGGTGATTGTCGTAGACAATAAAAAGATGTGTAACTTGCCTGAGTGTCAAGCACTGCTCTCTTTTATAACTGTTCTTGAAAGGGGGTTCTGTAAATTGTAATGGCAAGAGACCGTGGTAGTCAAGATCTGAGTATGAGAATTGTCATGGGATGGGTAATAGGGTTATCTGGGATAGCTCTTATGTTACTTATCATGTTGATTCTGTTTGGAAATTTATCTGGTAATGTTGGATTTGCGGCTAATACCCAAGGTGCTAATGATACTGATAACTTCATTGGAAATTATACTTCATCTGTTTTAAATACAGGTAGTCAATTCCCAGTGGTTGGTACAATCATTGGAGTAGCTCTGTTATTGTTCATTCTAATCTCATTACTTATCTTTGCATTAGTGAGGATGAGTAAGGTTGGAGGATCTAGCGGAAACTTTGGGTAGAAACTGAATAAGTTTTAACTCTATTTTTTATTTTTTTTCTTTTATTTTTTTTCTTAGGTATGTTTAAAAAGAGAAATATCCTATAAAATTTATGGGGGTGATGGATTCAATAGGCATTGGAAGCGTAGGAAATTTCTTTGCAGGATGGGGATTCGTTGGGGGAACAATTCTTCTTATATTTTTAGGGATTTTAATTTTTGGAGGGCTAGGTTTCTTTGTTTATTTCAAGCTCATTAATAAAAAACAATTCTATATAACTGTTAATCTTTTCAAAATGGTCAACGGTAAAAGATTCTGGGTAAAATCTGATAAGGCAAAAGAGTTAGTTATTCCAGGAACAAATGTGAGACTTTTGAAATGGAAAGATTCAGGAATTTATAGTGCTTATCCTACAAGGGCCATGGGCCCAAATATCTATGCTTACAACATTAATAGATTTGGAGAAATAACAAATTTTGATTTAGGAATAGGTGAAGATGAAACAGAAGCCAAAATAGATTACGATCACAGAGATCAAACTTATGCTTATCTGAATCTCCAGGCTTTAATTAATAAAAATTATAGGGAAAAAAATACTTTAGGATGGTGGAAAGAAAATCTTCCATTAATTACTGTTGTTGTATCTGCCATATTATTGGTATTAGCAATGTGGTTCTTTTTTTCACAATCTGCACAACAGTTATCTGCTTGGACAAATATAGCAACTACATTTGATCAAGCTGCTGAAAGAATGGCAAGCGCGGTTTCCAATTCACAAAATTTAAACTCTGGAATAGTTCCAACTTCTTAAATGGCTTTTTTTGATATTTTGATTTGGGTTTTTATAACTCTAGTTATTGGAGGCCCAGTAGGAATGGTAATTGCTAAATTAGCTTCTTCTTTTTTAAGAATTCAAGATGAAAAGAAAATGATTGAAGTTATTAATGGAAGAATTCCAAATAATATAAAAGTAGATGGAGAAATATTCAATATTCAAAAATTTACATCCAAAAATAAGGATGGAAAGATGGTTGTTGTAGAATTCGGTAAGGAGAGTAAAAAAACATCCCCACAGTCCTTAAATAGCGAAAAAATAACACTCCTGAAGAGATTAAAGGGTATGTTTAAGAAAAATGAAAACTGAGAAAGAAAAAATAGCTTTATACTGGATCGTAGGGATAATATTGATAATATCAATTATTTGTGCTACTCTTATTTGGATTAATTATAATTCTTGGACTTTAAGATTTGAGATGGATAATAATACTCTTGAAGCCATTAAATCAGTAAATTGGAGTGTGTTATCATCCGCGAATTGTACAGGTCCTGCTTGCTAAAATTAATGTTTTACTGAGGATTAGTTAAGTACACAGGCATTGGAATATTTCTAGTTTTGTTTTCAGAATGTATCCTTACATAATAGGCCAAGCAACAAAATAAAAACATAGAAAATAAAAACCATTTTGGAAAAGGATATATTTTTAGTAAAGTCAAACCTAATAAAAAGACCCATATAACAAAAATTAAAGTTGTTTTTTTCATCCTACTATTTTACAATTCTGATATTCTCTGAACCAATCAAGAGATTTTTGGCAATTTTCTTGAATAAAGTAATGATGCTTATCTATTGTTTTGTTTATATTATTTTCTCCAAAATAATCATCACTACAAATAACTTCAAAACCCCAATATCCATATTCATCAAAATCACATTGAATTTGAGGCTCCCAGAGGAACTGGAAATATATCACGAATCCAATAGTAAAAAGAGATAAGATTATTATTGTAAATGAAATCCAAAAAGTGAGAGTTTGTTTATTCCTTATCTGCCATTCAAAAAATTCTAACATAAAATCACCTTTATCTTGTTTCATCATTTACCTCTAAAGCGAATCTTCCTCACAATTCTTGATTATTTCTAAACATAATTCTCTAGGAACGATTGCTCTTTTAATTTTTCCTGCACTACCTAGATTTGAAAAACTATTATTTATTCCTTGAATCCCATTTCTTGAACCTCTTGAAGCTCTCTCGTGACAATCTGCCCCTGGCTTACACATAGGTCTTGGTTCCCAGTTATTAAGATTATTCCACAAATCTGTTGGCTTTTGAACTGAATGTCCATATTGACAATAAGTAACAGTATCTCTTTTCAATTCATTCATAAAATCTTGCTTCCTTAACATCCCTCTAGGATTTTCTATAATAAAAAATTTAGAGTTGAGTAATTTAATAATTTCAATAGTTTTCTTCACAATTTTAATTCCTTCCAAAGTCTTTTCATTCTTTGGTTTTCCATCTTCCCAGTAATGTCTTATTGAAGCAACGCTAAAAGTAGTGCAAGGCGGAGAAGCCCAAATTATATCAGGGTTTTTAAATTCTTCAGGGATTACAGAAATATCTAAATCTAAAATGTTAATACATAAATCTGGATTGAAGGATCGATCCATTTCAATAGTAAAAGTTTGATGTCCTTTCTCCCGGGATACTTTGCTAAAACTTTCAGTTCCTGAAAATAATTCTATAACTTTCATTAAATATCCTCACCATCTTGTTCATTTAATTCTTCTAGGGCGCACTTTTCACAACCTTGATCCTCGCAATCTTTACAATCAAATTTATTCATTGGCCGTAGAATAAATAATGCGTTATTTGATGGTGAGGGGTCTCTCTTTCCACTAATTGCATCAATCCATTTAACTCTTCCCGCAGGTCTTAATTCTGCTCCTGCTTCTAAGAGCATATTCACATAAGATTGAACTGGTAAAATTAAAACAGAAGTTTTCCCTTTCTTTTGTTCTTCAATA
>SDBU01005555.1_pt1 | contig 15052 bp, 10 predicted proteins | sample 2277071 | NCBI WGS metagenome assembly SDBU01 (sample SAMN10397929, study PRJNA504765) | marine sediment metagenome | isolation source: marine sediment core GS08_GC12, 126 cmbsf | place: Arctic Ocean: Gakkel Ridge, Loki's castle | collected 2008
AATCGTTTTTTCAAAAGGTTGTTTCGAATGGAGCAAATCTTGTTTATACGGAAATTGTTCAAATTGCAGCCTATTCAGCATTCATTGTCAAACATCAACCTTCCGTTGATTCAAATGCTTTCCAGGAATGGATGCGAATCATCCTTAATCTTTCCATTAACACTGATTACAACCGTCCAGCTGACCTCCAGCGCAGTATCCGCGGCTTTGATGAAATGCTTGAGATTTCGGGAGATGTCCTTCAGCACTTTGTACAAACTGAAAAACCTGCCAGCGGATTTAGTGCTCAGCAAATTGTGGAGGAAAAACTAAAAGCCGAACTGATACTGGCCAATGATGATTGGAGAGCTTTAATAGACCGTGCTGAAGGCCACGGCTACTTCCGAGGCCAGGTAGAATTCCTTTTGGACTTTTCCGGGGCGATTGCAGCCAGGAAGACATCAGACCCCCGGCAATGGGACGCGGAGAAACATTCGACCATTCAGGAGAGTTTTTTAAGATATCTTCGCCTGGCAGAAAAGATGTTTTCGGCCGATGGCCTAATAGATCCCGGTGAATATCGCTGGCAAAGGGCACTGCTTAGTATTGGAGACTACCTGCTACCTAAAGGTCGTAACGTTTCTTTTCTTGTGAATTCTGCAACTGATGAGGCGAGTTGGAAACGGCTGCTAAGAGGAGCTCGGCGAGGACTCATTGATAAAAGAAAGGTTTTACAGCAGCTATGGGATTGTTTGTCGCCGGATGATGATATATCTGATCAGCTTGACAAAATCATTGAAGCATCTCAACAGATTGGTCCCTGGCGGGATGCATTAGTAAATTGTCCTGAGGCTATTGGGTTTTGTGAGAAAAAATATATCCGCATTGAGAGAGTTAACAAGATATATTTGCTCAAGAAAACACAGATGAATGGCTATCATGCGGAGCTTTTTACTTTTTGCCTGTATGAAAATACGCTAAAAAATCTTAAGGTGACTGGAAAGCTGAAGCCACTGAATCTTTTGTCTTATCAATCGGTTGTTGGTTCGGATATTGAGCCGAGTATTTCCATTTTATTTCGTCACGACGACAAGGATCTTCGCTTTGAAGTTGAGTTTCATAATGATCGTTTTTTCATCGAGATACAATGCGAAGAAGTTACCCCTTATCCCATAGTTGAATCAATATTGACTAAAAAACTAAATTTCTCAAAGAAAGATTTTAACTACACTCTGGAATCAAGTCCCGATACTATTGAGAGCTCAATTCTTAAATTTGCTGAAGAACTATCCACTCTCACCAAATTTGGAGGATAATGATGGTTGAGAAAGTTCGACCAGAGCGCCTGACCCAGAACCGAGTGGTCGCCCTGTTCACCGATGAGGGCCGGACGGATTGCCTCGGTTATCGCTATCTTGGCGACTGGCACCAGCACGACAACAATCGTCCCATCGAGGTGGAGTTGCTCCGGGACAACCTCAAGGCACGCGGCTATTCGGATGCGCATGTTTCCGCTGCTCTGCAAAAGCTGGAAACTGCCGCTGACACCACGGGCGTGACACTCTATCAGGCCAACATGCGCACCTATCAACTATTGCGATATGGCGTCCAGGTGCAGACTGCTGCCGGGCAGGCACATGAGACTGTCCTCTTGGTTGATTGGGAGGAACCGGAAAAAAACGACTTTGCCCTTGCCGAGGAAGTCACGCTCAAAGGCGGCTACGAGCGCCGCCCCGATTTGGTGCTGTACCTGAACGGCCTCGCCATCGGCGTGATTGAACTCAAGCGCAGTTCGGTCGAGGTAGCCGACGGCGTGCGGCAACTCATCACCAACCAGGAAGAAATTTTCAACAAGGGGTTTTTCAGCACAGTTCAGTTTGTTTTCGCGGGCAGTGACTCCCAGGGCCTGCGCTACGGCACCACAGGCACTCCAGAACAGTTCTTTGTCCAATGGAAGGATGAAACGGGCGGCCTCGGCAACGACACCGTCGGCACGGGCGACTACCTTGACAAGCCGCTGGCGCAGATGTGCAACAAAACGCGGCTGCTCGACCTCATCCGTAACTTCATCATCTACGATGCAGGCCAGAAGAAAGTGCCTCGTCAGCACCAGTTTTTCGGCTTGAAGGCTGCCCAGGAACGGATTAGAACGCGCGAGGGAGGCGTGATCTGGCACACCCAGGGCAGCGGCAAGAGCATACTAATGGTGCTGCTGGCCAAGTGGCTGATGGAGCACGATCCCGATGCGCGCATCCTCGTCGTCACCGACCGCGACGAATTGGACAAACAGATAGTCGGAGTGATGCGTAACGCGGGGGTGATCGGTGAAGATGCACCGCCACCTCGTATCACCTCACGGGCACAATTCGTCGAGAAACTCGGCGCGACCACACCGCGCCTGCTTTGTGCGCTGATTCACAAGTTCGATCCGGCCGACCTCAAGGGCGACCCACCACCTATTCACGGGCGCTTCTACGTCTTCGTGGATGAATGCCATCGCACCCAGGGCGGCGACATGAATCGCCAGATGAAGCGATGGATGCAGGAGGCCCTATTTGTTGGATTTACCGGCACCCCGCTGTTGCGCAAGGACAGGAAGACCACCCGAGAGGTGTTCGGGACCTATATCCACACCTATAAGTTCCACGAGGCCGTTCGAGACAAGGTAGTGCTGGATCTAAAATACGAAGCACGCGATGTCCCCCAACGGCTGACCTCGCCCAAGAAGATCGACGAATGGTTTGACCAGAAAACTAAGAACCTGAACAACTTTCAAAAAGCAGTGGTCAGGAAATCATGGGCGACCATGGAAAAACTCATGAGCGCCGATGCCCGGAAGCGTGAGATCATCGCCGAAATCATCGCGGACTTCAGCCTCAGGCCGCGCCTGAGCAATAATCGCGGAACCGCGATCCTGGTGGCCGCCTCCATATACGACGCGTGCCATTATTTTCGGCTATTCCAGAACACGAGCTTCGGTCAGTACTGTAGCATCGTCACTTCCTATGAGCCGAACCATAACCTAATCTCCCGCGAACCTGCAAACAGCGACGAGCGATACAAGTTCGACACCTATACCCAGCAAGTTTTAGGAAGCGGGCAAACGACCAAGAAATATGAAGACGAGACCAAGCGGCGCTTTATCGAGGAACCTGCAAACTGCAAGCTGCTGATCGTCGTTAGCAAACTGCTGACTGGCTTCGACGCGCCATCCTGCACATACATCTACCTCGATAACGAACTGCACGACCACAACCTATTCCAAGCCATTTGTCGTACCAACCGGCTTGATGGCGACGACAAGGACTATGGGCATATCGTGGACTTCAAAGAGTTGTTCGGTGACGTGCAGGAGGCCATTGCCGTTTACAGCTCGGACGAATTGGACATCGACGAAGGAAGCGGTGGTGGCAACAACGTTACGCTTAAGAACTGGCTCGAAGAAGGGAGAAAGAAACTCGATGCTGCCCGCGAGGCCCTGAAATACCTCTGTGAGCCGGTACCCCAGCCACGCGAAGTGGAGCAATATCTGCACTATTTCTGCGGAGACGCAAACGATCCAAACGCCCTGAACGATACCGAGCCGCTGCGCATTTCGTTCTACAAGTCGGTGGCGACCTTCGTGCGGGCTTTTGCGGCTATTTCCCAGGACCTGTCCGAGGCGGGATACACCACCGCAGAGATCGCGGAACTCAATAGAGAAGTCACCTTCTTCGGCGATACACGTTCCGCCATCAAGAAACATTCAGGAGAGGAACTGGACGTCAAACCTTACGAGGCGGATATGCGCCACCTCATCAATACGTACATTCAGGCCGATCCCGCCGACCCTCTGGGAGAGGTGGACAAATATTCATTGGTCGAGATGATTATCGAAACCGGCATCCACGACGCCATTGCCAAGAAGCTGAACGACAAAGGTAAGCTCTCGAAGAACGCTGTGGCCGAGGGCATCATCAACAATGTCCGAAAGACCATCATTCGCGATCAACTGACCGACCCTAAGTACTACGAGGAAATGTCTAAACTGCTGGACGACCTGATCAAGCAGAAACGAAACGATACGGAATCATACGAGGAGTTTCTCAAGAAGGCCGAGGAACTGGCGAGGAAGCTGGCTAAAGGGCATTCCAATGCGGGTATTCCTGCTACCCTGCATGGAAATCGCGGGGCGATTGCCATCTATAACAACCTTCCCGACATCTTGTCCGTTGAAAACTTAAAGGACTGCGTAAAGGACAAGATTTCAGAATTTGGCGATCCTCGGCTGGTTCTGGCGTTGGACATCGACAAGGCCATGCGCGAACAGGCGCCTGCTGAATGGAAGGGAGATGAAACACGTGAGAAACAGGTGCTAAACGCGCTGTTCCCACTGATGAATCGTAATCGGGAGGCCACGCTGGCCTTGTTCGAGATCATTAAAAGCCGACCGGATTATCTATGACTGAGACCATCCAGCTTGGTGATATATCAATTAAAGTGACTCGTAAGGGCATAAAGAACGTCCACCTGTCAGTCCATCCGCCGGATGGACGTGTGACCCTCTCCGCTCCAACCGACACTCGCTTGGAAGTTGCACGTGCCTACGCCATTTCCAAGCTTGGATGGATTCGTCAACAGCAGGAGAAGCTCCGCAACCAGGCTCGTGAAACACCGCGCCAGTTTGTCCAAAGGGAGAGCCATTACCTCTGGGGCCGTCGTTACTTGCTCACCGTCACTGAGAAAGAGGCGAAGCCAACTGTGTCAATTGATCACAAGCGCATCACCCTCAGCGTCCGACCTGGGAGCAGCGAGGCAAAACGTGCCAAAGTCATTCACGAGTGGCACAAGGGCTTGCTGCACGAATTTATTCCGTTTTTGATCAAAAAATGGGAACCGAAACTCGGCGTCAAAGTGGCAGCCTACTTTCTACAGCGCATGAAGACCAAGTGGGGCAGCTGCAACCATCAGGCCGGGCACATTCGGCTAAATACAGAACTGGTAAAAAAACCCAAGGATCTGGTCGAGTACGTGGTGGTCCATGAGATGACCCATCTCATCGAGCCGACACACAGCGATGAGTTCATTGCACTATTAACTGAGCATTACCCTTCATGGCGCGAAGCACGAGCCGAACTCAACGAGCTGCCATTGGCAACAGAGGTATGGAACGAGTGATTATGTCATATAAGTGCTTGGGGTCAAATCTGCTCTTGACTCTCAACCCATAAAACGGGTCGCCTCCAATTTCTAAAACTTATACTTATAGGCAACAATCAAAATAGAGACTGAACGTTCCAGATATCTCTCCACACTCCCAGGATATCACCCGCCCCAAAAGCCTTCGATAAGTCTGACTATCCATTCTATTACACGCTTTTTTTAATCAAAAAACACAATTGTTATGTTATGATACTCGCCTCTACGATATCTGTTTATTACAACTTATTAATTTTGTGGTATATTTGAAGCTTATCTTAGAGGACGATTCAATTATTCTCTAACGAAATTCGATCGTGCATTGGGGCGAGGAGAGGTTGATTCCACTACCATTATGATTTTTCCATTTCCACCTAATCAAGTATGGCATTCGCTAGGGATTGGTTTAGTTCCGGAAGGACATCGGCGTAAAGGGAGGTCATGTTTAGGCTGGCATGGCCAAGTTGTTTTTGAACAAACCGGAGGTTGCTGGTTTTGGCAAGCAAAATAGTGGCGTAGGTGTGTCGGGAGCTGTGGATGGAATATTTCTTAGCAAACTTCGCTTCCTTTAAAGCCTTCTTAAAGCTGATGTGCAAGGATGTTTCGGTGAAATGTCCACCGCCCCTACCGCAAAACAACGGAGCGTCATCATCAACCGGTTCATTCAAAACTTTTTTCTTATAATCTATGTATTCTTTTAGATGTTTCACGATTTTTTTATCAAGGTACACGTCTCTCTTTTTAGGCCCTTTTTTACCGCCTTTACCCTTTTGGACAATCAGGTAGTGGTCTTTGCCGGTAAGATGTAAATCATCAATTTTAAGGCGTGCCAACTCGCTCACTCGCAGTCCACTGTTTAAGGCCAAATGAACTAACATGTACCGAGTCACCCATGTTTTTCTACCCTTAACTAAGTCCACAATGGCTTTCTCTTCGCATGTTTTCAAAAGTTTCCTAACTTCATCCGGCGACAAAAATTTATCCCTTGTAATTTTGTAGTCATGCATAAATCCACCTCATTAGTTTTATCCGTGCTGGTTATCTGGTTAAGCGAATAATTCAAACAAAGTATTTTGATTATTTTTAATATATTATACAATTTTTTTAAGAAAAAGTCAATTAAATAGCCGATATATTTAAGAAAACTTACATTATCTTAAAAATATCAGCTTTCCCGTAGCTTTATAACTATTTGTATTAACAGCGTTTATTGGTTTGCGCTTTTGGGTTTTGGTATTTTGAGTGAATTTTTGGATAAGATCCTGATTTTCAAGCCATAAAATGCATCACTTAGGCTTCGTTATAAATTCTTTTGCGGAGAGATATGAAGTTTCTCTATTGGCAGGAACGCGTTCGATATCTGAAGGTAAGAGCCTTAGTTATGGGATTTTCAGGTCTCAAACCAGAAATGCTGAGAGGTATGATAGGCTGAGATACGCTCTACATATCGTATGTCTTAGAGGATTTTATGGCGCCTGACATAGAGACACACGAAGTTGCTCTCTTATGTTGAAGGTTCCTTCCGTAGATTTTTTATCGAGTTCCCGGAGTTGTCTGATATAGTCGAAAAGGTTTCGCTGGCTAGAGCTGTTGTCTAATCTTTTCCGTGTATTAGTCATTGACTATCCTCGGTGTTTTCAGATATGAATGATAAAGTTTATTTATCCGGTTGCTGTTGCTGATTCCCGCTTGGCAACTTTGGAAGTACTGCGACGCTTCGGCCCTAAATAATATTCCGGGAACACCTCGGTGTGTCGCTTTTTAACAAAATAGGTGAGGAAAGGGAAAAGGGGTTCGGCAAAAAAGCTTATCAGGTTATGTATGGTAAGTTTAAGCGTGATTTTGTTATCAAAAACAACCTTTGGCCCATAATATGGACATGGCCCAAAGCATGCGCACCGGCCGTTATCCGCTATCTGGAGGATAAGTACAATAATACAATCAAAGGAAAGATCGAAAAGGCAGCAAGCAGAAAAGGGTATATTCACACCCGGCCGCAACTATACAAAAAGGAAAAAGAGCTTTTGGCCCACCTCGGACTTGAAATGAACAGCCCTGAAGTTAGACAATTTTTTAAGGAATTTTTCGGCACCACATCACACACCAAAATCACGCACCTGGAACATTGGCAATTCGTCAGCTACTTAGAAGGCATAGTAAAAGGTGTCACGGGGACTGGTAAAGATTCCTTTTGGCAGATAAAAATGCAGTATAAATTAAGGGGAGTAATAGGTTTAGGGTTTGCAATTGTATTCGGTATGGTGATGTTTCGGTTAATCAAATTACTATTTGAATAATAAAAAATTCATAACATCCGCTTTCAAACCGACACAGCTTCGCTGTGCCTGTGAAACGGGTTAAACATTTTAACTTATGGGAAATGTTTTATACATATTGGGTGCTGGTGCATCTATTGGGGCAAATCGATTTCCAAAAGATAGTTATTCTCTTGATAAAAAGATGCCTAGCGGAAAAAACTTTTTTTATGATGTTTTTGAAATTCAAAAGCCATCAAAAGGTGGATTAGATTTCTTTAACATTTTAGGTATGACGTATGAAGGATTAAATTTGCTAATACAACAAGCATGGAAGTTGAATCCTGATCGACAAGCCTGGGATAAGAAACAGTGGGAAAATATAAATATTGAAGATGTTTTTACCTTTATTGATGTTGGAACCAAAATTTATCGAAAGAACAGCAATTATGGTAAATTTTTTGAACATGCCAGAAAATCTCTTATAAAATTTATTTTTATAATAATTAGCATGAGAACATTGGGTCAAAGATGCCTGTATTTAGAAAAACTTTTCGGGAAACTTAATGATGAAGATAGCATCATTTCATTCAACTGGGATACATTAGCTGATACTACCTTTGAATATTTATCAAATAGCCAATATCAAAACTATCTGTCTCTTTTTACGAATAGAAGTATCGATATTAGAAAATACAAAAAAAAAGGTCTTTTATTAAAACTACATGGCTCAGTTAATTGGATGACATGTTCAAATAGAAAATGCAAATCGTACAATCTGATTCAATTGATAACTAGCACAAAATACTCTGACCTTAAAAGGCTATCGTTAAGTGATTTCGATGGATGTAAACACTGTGGTAATAAACTTGAAGTATATATAATTCCCCCAACCTCAAACAAAATTGATATATACAAAAATTCATTTATACATAAACAGTGGCTTTTAGTGAGAGAAAAACTCCGGCATATTTCAAAACTTGTATTTATTGGGTACTCGTTTCCATTGACAGATTTCTATGCAGAGTGGCTATTTCGTCAAATCAATTTTTTAATCGACACAGAAAAAAAATTTGTGCAAGTTAATATCGATATTGTTAATCCAGAAGTTATGAACAAAAAAAGCACTACTTATAAAAGATATAAGTACATTTTTAAAGGGCATAGATTTAACTTCTATGAAAATCTAAAATCTTATGTTGCCAAAGACTATGTAAAACCGGCGAACACGGACGGCTAAATTTGTTTGGATTTTCAATATCATAAGCTAAAATCAATATTCAGGTTTCCATCAGGTTGGGTTTGTTACCGCCGCCGGTTATCGCACTGTTGCAGATAGCTGCTATTACCAGCCAATATCAATGGGTATTAATTTTTCAAGATAGCTCAATCCATATCACAACAGAATCAATCGTTTTTTGAAAATGTTTAAAAAAAATCTATTACGAGAGCAGCGCGATGTTTCCGAAAAAATTTTCCAGGTTCAAAACAAATTCACACAACTCCGACACGCCACAGGTCCGAAAAAGTGCCATTTCATCAAAAAATGGTCCAAAAATTCGCGCCGCGGTCCAACCGGAGGAACTTTTTGAATATTTAGAGAATGCCAGGAATATTTCACGTGATGAAGTATTAGCCATTTTAGATAGTTGCACATTGGCCCTTGATGAGATAAATAGCAAAATCGGCGACATCGTTTTAGGGGAATTTAAGTTTAGTGGGCGAGATACAGATTTAATGATTGTAAATAAACGTATGGAAAATACATTGGAATCTATAAACCTTTTTATTGAATCTTTAGCAACAGATAATAAATAACGATTGGAGGCATCACACCTTTATTTCACTTTCCACCCCGCCGAATCAGAATTGAAGCGGTGTTTCCAACGAATCAGAACAGTTGTGGAATTGGAAGCATTTCCACAACTATTGAGAGAATTATATGCAAAACAGATTGAAGGGGTTTTTTTCAAAGCTGGGCTTCAATTTCGACTCTGACTTTAATGGCGCAGATAGTTTGTCGGTTAAATTAGGAAAATCGAATTTTTTCTTATACTCAGTCGGCAAATTTAGTGACATTTACTTTATATATCTGCCCGCAAATGACTTTAACAATGAGCTGTTCGACACACATAGTTTAATCTGGAATGATAACAAAACAGAAGTATTTGTCACCATATCAGATTATGAGACTCATCTCTGCTCAGCAAAATATAAGCCAGACAAAATGGTGCCATTGAGCTGTAAATTAGCAAGTTTCGACTACGGTGTAAATTCCCCACAAATTGACCCTGAAAGGTTACATGAATTAAAAAAGGAAAGTATAGACTACGGTTTCTTTTGGGATTTTGTTAGAAAGAACCTAAAGGAAAATATGCGCCACGGTGTAGACGATGATTTACTTCTTAACTTGATCCACTTAAAGGCTGACCTTAAAGAAATAGTTCCTCAAGGAAAAACATACATTTTAATCGAAAGATGCTTGTTTATAAAATTCTTGGAAGATAGAAACTTCCTAGCTCCTCATACTCTTTTTAAAGTATTAAAGGAGCCGGATAGTAAATCGCTAATCAATAAATTCACTGAAGTTAACAGGGATCTAAATGGTGACATCTTTACTGAAGATATCTTTGAGGTGCATGATATTCCCTCAGAAGCGCTAAAAATAATTTATGACTTTTTTACAACTGATTATCGGAGCCAGATAAAATTATTTCCATATAATTTCAGCATCTTGCCAATAGAGCTTTTGAGTAATATATATGAGGCCTTTCTTAAGGTCGAAAAAAAAATAAGCGGTGGTGTTTACTATACTCCGACTATTCTCGTTGATTTGATTTTAAATCATACACTTCAACCCTTGTTTGATAAACTTAAATATCCGACATGTATAGACTTCTCATGTGGATCAGGAGTTTTTCTCGTCAAAGCTTTTGAAAGATTGATAGATAGACACGGATGCCACTCGGATTTCGAGAAAAAAAAGAAAATCTTGAAAAACTGTATATTTGGGATTGAAAAAGACGAAGTCGCTGCAAGAATAACAATATTCAGCCTATATCTGAAACTACTTGAAGGAGAACGTCCTGATTTGCTAAGAAAATCTATCAAAAATGGGAAAATAAAATTTCCTGAGCTCTTTAATTATAACATTCAAAGAAAAAATACTCTTTTTGATAAAATCATTTTGGAAAATGAAGATGGAAAAGTTTTTGATGTTTTCGATGTAGTTGTTGGAAATCCACCGTGGGGAGTTAATCCTTATAATGACCCTGAGGTTACCAAATCCTCTAAAATGAATTTAGCGAATAACAAACTAAATGCGGTGTCTGGTTTCCAAAGTTCCCAATATTTTATTTTAAAAGCTCAGGACTTCATGTCGGAAAATTCAATAGCAGGGGTCCTCTCCAACAACTCTAATCTGCTAGCAACTAAATCCCAGCGCTTCCGTCTCAAGATGATAGATGATTATCAACTTGAAGCAATTTATGATTTCACCCACTGCAATTCTATATTGTTCAAGAAACGTAAGTTAAAAATTAGTTGTCATGATTCGGCAAGCTTGAGAGAAATAAATCTTGGTGCTGATGAGCCGGCGGCAGCACTAATTTTGAAAAAAAAGGTTAACGATAAAAAGCGGACTTTAAAATACATTACACCGTCACTAAATATTTTGACAAGGCTTTTAAAAGTTATTTCCGTAAAGCCTTCTGATATAAAATCTATTCCAACAAAACTACTTAGAGAGGACTTAATATGGAGAGTTTTAACTGTTGGAGACATCGAAGATTATGACATTATTAAAAAGTTAAAGCAGCAAAAAAGCAAATTTCGCCTTAAAGCATCTCGCGGCTTTGGATTCAAAAGAAAAGGAGAACCAATTTGGAAATCTTTTAGTTATTTTGATAAAGATTGTATAGATCATTTTAAACTTCATGAACCAAAAAAAATTGGTGAGACTGGTAGATCCATAAGAAGGCCTGCAAGGTCAATCAAAGATAAAATTTTAGTTAAACGATACATAGAAAAAGATGTTCGAGTGAAAGCTGCACATGATTTTGGTGCTGTTAGATATAAGGAAAATCTCATTGCTATCGAAAGTGGTGCTTTAGATAATAAATTCTTACTTGGACTTATGAATTCATCATTGATCAGTTATTTTCTTTTTCATAACTCCGCCCAGATTGGTAAAGGTACATTCAATATGCTGCAAACCAATGAAATAGAATCTATACCTATACCACCAGACAAATCGATAGATCCGGCCCTAAAGGTTCGATTTAAAGAGGTAATAGCCAATGCTCAGGATTGCAGCCATGTCTCTCAAGAAATGCTTGGAGAGTTAGATGAAATGGTTTTCGACATTTATAACCTGAAAGAGTATGAGAAACAGCGAATACGTGATTTTTTTAACATCAAAAAGAGAAGGTATAGGGCTGTGCCAATTGTTAACAAGATAGATTTTAACAGATATAGCTGTCGGTTTCGTGAGGTGTTTAAATTTATATTAAGAGATGACAAATTTCTGAATATAGAAGCTTTTTATTCACCAACAGTAGGGGCTGGCATAGTTTTTTCAATAGTCGATATAAGTTTAGCTAATGAGGATATTCTTATCAAACGTGATTCTGATCTTGCTAAGATAATTATTAATATAACAAAAAGACAATTAAAAAAGTCCGAAAAGGAAAAACTCTTAAAACAAGACAAGCTAAAGCTTTATGGTGAAAATAACTTTACGATTCTTAAAAGTAATTATTATGATGATTGGACAGAAACTGAAGCAATTAAAGATGCAAATGAAGAAATAGAGCTTTTTGTCAGGAGTCTTCCTGAAAAATAGACGGATATGAAACAATTTTTTAAAGAAACTCTCAAAGAAGCCTCCCGCTATCAATCTAAAAAAGAAATTGAGGATTTATGTTTTAGATCCCTTATTGATTCATACAATCGAGTAAAACAGATTAAAGGAATTGCATCGCTTAATGAGAATAAGATCCGAGATGAATTTATCATAGATTTGGAAACGAAAAACAATCTTATAAAACATGCCATCGATAATTTTATTATTATTGTAATTCCAGAAAGCTGGGACCCACTTAAAAGAAAAAGGTCTGATATTAGATTCATATTGCCATTAATCAAACGAAATCTGGTTTTTGAATGTAAAAAACTCAGTTCGGCAGAAAAGCGTTATTTAGATGAAGGTCTTCTCAGATTTATAAGGTTAGAATACTCTGAAGGAGACGAACATGCTGGAATGATAGGATTTCTTATTAAGCCTAAAAACATCGTCGATATTATATCAAAAATAAAAGAGAAGGTTTGTAAGTTCCACTTTTCTTGTTTAATAGATAAGGAAGTGTTTGAATGGCCCTATTCTTTTCAGTCTATACATGTCAGGGTAGATTCTCGTGAAATATTAATATATCACCTTTTTTTTAAGTTCTAATGTGTTCAATTAAGGGTTCAAAACAAATTCACACAACCCCGGCACGTCGCAGGTCCAAAAAAGTACCATTTCATCAAAAAAAATCATTAATCAGCTTTCATATTTGATCCCCAATCCACAATATGATATCTGAAATACTAACCGCTGTGTGATAATGTCAAGTTATCAAAGGCGGGAGGTCATCGAATAAAATGTAAAGCACTGAATAATCGTTTTTTCATAAACGTAGCGTTCCCCAACCGGATTAGATTCCGTGCTTTCCTTACCATAAACTGGAAATATTACATTTACTTTAATCTGCCAAGATCAAGCGGTGAGATTTGTCCCCATACCTGTGATTTTATAAGGTTTTGTAAAAATTGGTAAAAAATAACGGTCGACAACTCGGCTCACCGTTGGCACATGAATTCCAATTGTCACCGCAAACGATGGACTTCCATATATTACGGTCTACATGAGTTCCACACACAATCATTAGTTTTCGATAAACATGCTCTCAAATATTGACATCCGCTAATTCGGGGTGATATGCTTTCACAAAAGATACCGAAAAAACAATTCTTTTTCTACAAAGAGCGACAGAGGGTAGCTAATGGCAAAGAGAATCAGTATTATAAATTTTAAGGGTGGCGTTGGAAAGACGACTTTTGCGTTTCAGTTCGGGGCGGGTCTCGTTCGTTACCACGATACGCGTGTCCTGCTAATCGACATGGATCACCAAAGCAGCCTATCCATTGTTTGCTTGACAGCGCCGGAATGGTCCAAAATTGTGAAGGCGGAGCTTACGGTCAATGAGATTTTTAAACCTTTCATCGGTCAAACCAGCTCATTTCCAGATAAGGCGATAATTGAGCCTAAGGCAATAAAACGGACTTCTTATTCTACGAAATACGACAAGCTGGATTTAGTTCCGGCAAGCCTTCGACTGGATGATATTGAGATTGACCTCACAGCTTCCCATCATGGGAATGCGATTCAATCTGAATGGGATAAGAGAACCTTGATTTGCAGATGGCTTGAAGAAGCGAATGTCGACAAAAAATACGACTACATAATTTTTGACTGCCCACCAGCGACAAAAATAGTCTCGCAAAATGCAATCGCAGCAAGTCATGGGTACATCCTTCCAGTTGTGCCAGAAGCTGTGATGGAACGTGGCGCTCCACATCTATCTGCAATGATTAAGGGTGGAATCGACAAGCGATTAAAAGAGTATGCTACGCTGGGAACAAGACGGAAGATGCATATGCCAAATACGAAGCTGGTTGGCGTGGTGATTACGCGCATCAAAACCCACGGCCCGGCCCATTCCGGTTATACCGATGACCACACTCGCCATCTCGCTTCTCTTCAGAGACGATGGGGTACGATGCTGATTAAACCTTATATCGAAGAAGGAACCGGAATTTCACAGGCATTGGATGATGGTGTCCCAGTTTATGAACGCGCTGGAACACAAAATATCGGTGGCCGAGGACTAAACAAAATGTATCATAAACTCACCGATGCCTTGAAGACTCGGATTGACGCGCTATGACACAAAGCCCAGACCAAAGTCCAATACCCGAACGCCCGTTAGAAGCTCCACACGGGAAACTATCTGATGCTGAGCTTGCAAGTTTTTTAAGACGCCTGGCTGCGCTCTACAAGTCGCCGGTAACCGGCAATCTCTCATTGAGTGAAGCGCTCAACGAACTCGCCTCCTGGGTCAGTAAACGAGTAACCGTTTCAGAGAAGCCATCAACATTACGTAAGCAGAAAACGCTGGGTAAACCAGCGCTCGATATAACGCAATTAAAGGCGCTCGACACAAAAGCAGTCGAAAAATTTATAACTGATGATCGAAAAACAAAACTCGACCTTATTGAGCTTGCGTTCGCCCGGTTTTCTATTCCACGTTCTCAGTTAAAGCGCTTAAGGAAATACGAAGTGCGTGAAACTATCAAGGCTGCGTGCCTGCATGAAGACTCTATAGGGATTATCTCGCAGGAGGCGCGGCGGGACGGCTCAAATCGCTCTTCCTAATGGTTTAATTCACAGAACTTTGGTCCAGATCTATGACAATCATTTTCCAGGTTCAAAACACAAGGGAAAAGGGGTCAAAGCTTGAATTGTGAATTAATCTTATTGAATGTAGTTAACAGCTCGTGGTTATCCTGCAGTTTGGATTTTAACGACCTTACAGCAT
>SDBU01005556.1_pt1 | contig 15052 bp, 21 predicted proteins | sample 2277071 | NCBI WGS metagenome assembly SDBU01 (sample SAMN10397929, study PRJNA504765) | marine sediment metagenome | isolation source: marine sediment core GS08_GC12, 126 cmbsf | place: Arctic Ocean: Gakkel Ridge, Loki's castle | collected 2008
AAATTCTTCCAACCGGCGTATGTACGTATGAGCATGTAGTTTCCAATATACCTCACGATAAGATAATTGAAAAAGCCATTGAAGTTCGTGGTCTTAAGATAAAAATATCTGAGGTGCCCATACCTGTTGCTTACAGCCCCTCATTCGAAGGGGAACGAATCCGTAAAGAAGACATGCACTGTGAGTTCGGCGGTCAAAGGACCCCAGCATTCGAATGGCTTACCATGCTTGACAAATCCGAAGTTGAAGATGGCAAGGTAGAATTAATCGGTCCAGATATCGATCAGTTAGAAAAAGATAAGAAATCTTCACTTATGGTTGTTAAAGATGATCAAGACAAACCATACAAGGGAATCGTAATGGCAGTAGGCGAAAAGATACTCACACAGTCGGGTGATTATATGGTATCTCCAGTTAAGGTGGGCGATTTTATTCTGTATTCAATTATGGGGTCGGAAGAATTTAAAATGGAGTACAAAGGAAATATAAGGCATCGGTTTATAATTGTGCCATTCACGAAATGTCTAGGTATAATTATAAAATGAGAAAAGTAAAAAGAATAAGAAAGAATTGTAAAACTTGTAAAACGGAAATCTTTACAATAAAAAGTAGAATTAGAGATGGAAGAGGAAAATTTTGTTCCCAAAAGTGTGTTAGTAAGTGGCTAGCAAAGTATAAGAAAGAAAAGGCTTTTAATTGGAAAGGTGGCAAAGTTTTAAGCAATGGATACATTATGATTTATAAACCAGAACATCCGAAAGCAAGCCCACAAGGGTATATTCTCGAACATCGTTTGAAAATGGAAGAAAAGATGGGCAGATATTTGCAAAATGAGGAGGTCGTTCATCATATTAATGGTGACAGAAGAGACAATCGTATATTCAATCTAAAATTGCACAAATCTAATAGCGGACATTTTAGAGAGGAACATCCAGATTTTCCGAGGGATTATAGAGGGAGGTTTATTTCAACGTGAACTATACAACTCAAATAAAAGGGGAGAAAGCGAGGAAAAGACTGCTTAAAGGAGCGAAGATGGTATATGATGTTGTGTCTTCCACTCTCGGCGCTAGAGGTAGGAACACAGTGCTTCATAAAGGCTTTGAAATACAATCACAGAATGACGGAGTTACTATCGCTAGAACAGTTGAACCAAAAAACCGCTATGAAAATGCCGGAGCCAATATTTTAAAAGAATCAGCTGAAAAACAAGTTACCAATGTTGGAGATGGGACCACTTTAGTAATAATCCTCGGGTACTCAATAATGAGGGAAGCGATAAAGTTAATTGAATCCGGAGTAAACCCGATGGGGCTTAAAGAGGGTCTTGAAAGGTCTGTTGAGATTCTTACTGAAGAAATAGACAAGCTGTCAACCAAAGTAAAGAATAAGGCTCAGAAAATAGATGTCGCTACAATAGCTTCTACGGATAAGAAGATAGGCAAAATGATTGGAGAAACGCTACACAAAATAGGTTTGGAAGGTGTACTTGTGGCAGATAAAAGCAACTCAGGTATAACAGAATTAGAACATCAGGAGGGATTGCAATTAAATGCGGGGTATCACTCTCCTTATTTCGCCACGGACCCGAGGGATATGAGCGCCACGCTTCGAGAAACGCACATATTAATTACAGATAAAATAATAGAAAATATATACGACATATTGCCATTTATCGATTCTGATGGATTCAAGAAGTCTGTAAAATCGTTTCTCGTTATTGCACCAGAATTAAAAGGAACTGCTCTCGCTAGTTTTGTCCAAACTAAATTGCAAGGCAAAATGAGCCTTCTTGCAACCAAGACTCCAGTGTTCGGAAATTACCAAAAAGAATTATTAGAAGATGTTGCGATAATGACTGGAGGAACCTTTGTTTCTAGTGAATCGGGGCTTGCTCTCAAGGATCTAAAAGTAGAACATTTGGGCTATGCGGAAGTAGTAAAGGCGACGAAATCGGCCACAACAATCATGGGCAATAAAGGCTCTCTCAAAGATATAAAGGATAGGAAAGCGTCTCTAAGGAAAATGATAGACGATCCGGAGAATGACTTTGAAAAGGAAAAGTTAAGAGAACGTCTTGCAAAATTAAGTGGTGGAGTTTATGTACTCAAGGTAGGGGGAATTACCGATCTCGAAATGAAGGAGAGAAGAGAAAGGGCTGAGGATTCAATACTTGCTACTCGAGCAGCAATCAAGGGCGGGATAGTTCCAGGCGGAGAAGTTATCTTTTTACCAATATTGAAAGCTCTAGTAACAAAAGACGAAAACGAAGAATATGCCTTTAGGATAATGCGAAAGGCTTTGGAAAAACCCTTTGCCAAATTACTCACAAATGCCGGTCTTAATTACGGATACTATCTATCTAAATTAGAAAGCGAGCCGTTTGGGTATGGAGTTGACGTTACCGACAATCAGGTTAAAGACATGAAGAAATCTGGCATAATTGACCCCACTTTAGTCTTGAAAGAGGCTATAAAGAACGCAGTCAGCGTGGCAATCTCTATTATTACCAGTGAAGGTATCGTTGTCTTGAGGGAAAAGAAAAAGTGAAAAGATACAGTCAACTTACTAAACAGGAGAAAAAAGAAATAAAGGCTGCAAGCTACAAGACAACGATTAAAAGCCTTGCACGAAAGTTTGATACTAATAAAGTAGCCATAAAAAAGGTTTTAGGAGAAAAAGTTATGAGAATAACAAATAGCGAAACAGGGCAGGTCAGATCTACGCCGTCTGTTCATTAAAGTGAAATGTTTAGTATGTCAGAAAAACGAGGCTCAAACACATCCTTCTTTAGGAGTGTTGCCTTGTATACCTTGTCAAGATAAAGACCAGAAGATAGAAAAGCCCAGAAGAGGGCGCGAATTTACGACCAAGGCTATTAAGGAATCAAGAAAAGAATATGCAAAAGATACGGTTCAGCCTTTTAGAGATGGGGTAGTTTCAAAGGAATATATAGATTTGTACGGTTCGGAGAGCCTGGGAGTATCTAAGCAAGATATAAAGAAGGCGAGAAATGTTTGGGGGGACATAGATAATATTAAAAATATAGATAAAAGCAAGGGAGGAAAAGATGAATTGTCAAATAAGAGATTGTAAAAATATTGCATCGCTGGAAATTAAGCAGTTGGATATGGAATTGAAACCAACCAAAAGGATGTGCGTAGAGCATTTCCTGGAGTTTTATGCCTTTGCACACAGATTTTCCATAAATAAAGAGAATAAGCTAGTAAAAATTAGAGATGCTTCTATTTTATTGGGTGTCCATCCAGAAACATTAAGGCGATGGGACAGAAGTGGTAGATTGAAAGCTGTAAGGATGGGAACTAGGGGAGACAGAAGGTATAGAGTAGTAGATTTGTTGAATTTTTTATAACCAATGCTAAATAAAGGAATAACAGTAGAGAAAAGAGGCGACAATGTTTACTGCGTGGATTGTGGTGCGATAATTACAAATCAGCGAAGTGTAAGTTTCTGGTGGAAATTATTACACGTTTATTTATTTTGTAAGTGGAAGAAATTAATGGAAAACCAATTGATAGCTATACCTAAAAACAGATATTCAATAATAAATGGACACAAATTCCTTTTTACACCTAACGACTTGGGTGTCCAATGTGCATATTGTTTATACAAACAGGAAACAAAGTTCGTTAGAGATAAAAATGGACTGATTATTGGAGTAGACATAGAAGTTGAAGCACATAGCTCAGGTTGTTATCAAGAGAAAGTAAATGAACAATGAGCCTAAGCCCGCGAATACTAGAATTAGTTAAACTTATCGTCAACTCTGATTTACCAAAGGCAACGAGAGATGATATTACGAGGTTTTTTACACTCCCCCGCAGTACTCCGGCCAAACCGGCTATTGAGACAGAGGAGACTGACGAAGAGGTTGGAGTAGTTGAAAGGCCAAGTGTTGAAGAGGTCATACTACAAAAGGACAAATCTCAAAGAGAAGAAAATAAAGCAATGGGTAAAACTTTAACGGAAGTAGATAAGCAAGATAAATAATATGGATAAAAAAAAAGAATATTGGGACATAAACAAGCTAAAAGAATGGAAGGATAACCCTCGAAGCATAAAGGGAAAGGATTTTGCACGCCTCAAGAAACAGATAGAAAAACTAGGTCAATACAAACCACTTCTTATTATCCCAGACGGTACAGTAATAGGTGGCAACATGAGATTAAAAGCCTACCAGGAATTAGGCATAAAAAACCTCTGGGTTAGTATAGTCAAACCAAAAGATAAAAACGAAATGATGGAGTATGCTTTAAGCGATAACGATAGAGTAGGGTTCTATGACTCAGATATGCTTGCTAACATAGTGCCAGAATATAATATTGATTGGGAAGATTACGCAGTCGATCTAAAACCACCTATTACTCTTGATGGTCTAGTGAACCCAGAGGTAGAAGATGGAAGTAAAAAAGAGGAATGTAAAAATTGTCCAATTCATTGTAGTAATTGATGTGAAGTATGATAAGAAAACGCTACGAAAATTATATTGAGAACAATAAAAAACAATAGATATGGTATTTCAACCAGGACAATCAGGTAACCCAGGCGGAAGGCCAAAGAAAGACTGGACATGGGCCAAATTACTAGAAGAAGCAGGGGAAGAAATAGAGCCAAAGTCAAAGAAGAAATATAAGGAATTAGTTTCTAAGAGGCTTTGGGTAGCGTGTGTTAATGGAAATATTTACGCCATTAAAGAGTTATTTAACCGAATGGATGGGATGCCACTAAGGCACGTGGATATAACCAGCGACGGAGAGAAGTTAGAATCCCCTATTATATTCACACCCAAAAGATCGGCTGTTAATATAAAAGAGGATGGAGAATAAGCCAGAAATATGGAAACCGAACCCAGGGCCCCAGACATTTGTTCTGACAATTCCTACAGATGTCTTTGAGATTCTATACGGTGGTGCCAGAGGTGGCGGCAAGACAGACGCCGGCTTCACTTGGCTACTCAGGGATGAGTACGAAAAAGGCAAACTATATATAGACCACCCACGCTATCGAGCATTAATTCTTAGGAAAAGTGCAGATGATCTTTCGGACTGGCTAGACAGAGCCAGCTACCATTATAAAAGGTATGGAGCAAAGATTGCTGGTAGGCCGGCAATTATTAATTTCCCCTCTGGTGCTAAATTTCGGACAGGTCATTTAAAAGATAAAAGGTCATACGATAAATATTTAGGGCATGAGTATCAAAGTATTTTGGTTGAGGAATTAACCCAGATAGCACTTCTTGACCACTATATCAGGATTCTTGGGAGCTGTAGAAGCACCATCACTGGACTTAAACCTCAAATATTCTGTACAACGAATCCTGGTAATTCAGGCCATGTCTGGGTATATGACAGATTTGTAGAGCCATATTGGAGCAAGCGGATTTCTTACGGAACTGCATTTAGAAAATCTGGTGAGAGGCCCAGAATCTATGTTCCGGCAAAAATCGAAGACAATCCAATTCTGATGGAAAAAGACCCTGGTTATGTGCAGTATATAGATAGTATAAAAAAGACGGACCCAGATTTATATCGTGCTTGGAGGCTTGGAGACTGGTCAGTATTTGCGGGACAGTTCTTTAGGGATTTTAGGCCAGATATACACACTGCGAAGTTTGGAACACCGAATGAGAAGTTTCCAAGATATGGCGGTTCCGATTGGGGTTATTCTCCCAGACCTTTTGTATTTTTGGCCTCGGCTATGGAAAAAGTACCTTGGAAGGGTTCATATTTCAATAGGCTTTGGGTTTATAGGGAAATACGAGGTACAAAGAAAAATCCTGACGTGTGGGCCAAGCGAATAAAAGAGACGGAAGATGTAGAAAAATTTGAGTGGATGATGGCTGATCCTTCTATGGACATCAAACAGCCAGACGGATCGATGTCAATTTTGGACCAATTTGGTGAAGAGGGCATTGACATGATTCCTGCAAATAACGATAGGGTAAATGGCTGGCAAGCAGTTAGAAAGTGGCTATCTATTGCGCCAGATGGCCTGCCCTATATGATAATTAGTAGAAATTGTAGATATTTGATTAAAAACCTGCCCACTCTAGCCTACGATGAAAACAGAAATAATGATCTTGACACAGATGGACTGGACGATGAGGCCGACGCACTCAGATATAAGTGTATTCATTTAAAGTGGATAGATGCTTTTAAACTTATCCCAAGGGGTGAGCCAGAAAAGAAGGGACTCCCTGCGGAGACTGGAAAAATAGGTGATATGCTCGAAGACTTTGAAGAAGCTACCGATGAGGGAACTCGTGATATAATTTAGATGATGCCTCCTACATTGGTTGACAAAAATGTCATTTCTGTATATATCTCAGACGATAAAATAGAGACAGATTCGCTCAAGATGGCTTTTTGCATGATAACCAAAAACCCTATTACTCAATATCAAGGCTTGATAACTCAAGTAACTCCAGGCAATACGCCAAAAGGGCCGAGAGTTGTCTACAGAGGAGATAAAAAAAGAAACCTATTTTACTCCTTTACATTAGGGAGAGATGATAAATCATATAGCGACACAGCATCACTATTTGCCCCTATTTACGACATTTCTGGTAAGGTCATAGAGTACAAATATTGTATGAATTGTCAGAACAAATTGTTCTATACAAAAGGAGATATTGCGTATGATTTCTCTGGAGGTAGTATAATAAAGAAGAGGGAAATTATTAAATGCACGAATCCAGCGTGTCCAGCTAGTTGGGAATTTTTAGGAACGGTGCAGAGTTTACCTAGGACAATGATTAAAGATGGATAATACAGCGACACAAACAGACGCACACAAAGATACGAGAGAAGCCAGGTTTGACACAACCGCTGGTGTGGTATCGAAAATGTGGCCATTGGGTATCTCCATAGACGATGACAAATTAGTTAAATATATTAAACATCTCGAGGATGAGGGGAAAAAGCACTACGACTCTGACGAGATAAACCTCACTAAAAGAAGGAAGTTAAACGAGAAATATTTGTTTGGAAGGCAACTCAGAGGTAAAAAACTCAAAAAGTGGCAAAGCTCCTATATAGACAACATAATAGGCGAAGCTGAAGGAATGCTGAAGTCAATAGCTGTGTCTAAAATGCCTGACATCATAGCTAAGGTAGATCCCGAGGATGAAGACAAGCAAAAAGTAGGAAAACTTCTTACCCAGGCATTCGATGATGAAATAAAAGCGCGTGAGACCAAAAAGAAATTGGGAATCATGTTCAAACATCAGCCCACCTACTTTATTGCAGCCATGAAGTGGCGATGGGATGTTCACAGAAATAAACTTGGAGATATTGCTTATGATGTTATTCCTCCGGAGCAAGTTCTCCCAGACCATACTGCAACTTCAGGCAATCCAGATGAGATGATGTATATCATTCATTATGTGACCAAAACAGGCAAAGAGTGGTCTATGCTTTTCCCAAATAAAGAAGCGGATATAATAGAATATATTAGGACCCTAGCGGTTGTAGAAGGCAGCCCTGTGCCAGATGATGAAATTCTCCTTTCCCAAAAGTTGACAATTCCCGAAGTATGGTTTGATTGGTTTGATAAGGCGGAGGATTTTGATGCAGAAAAGAATCCTAAATTTAATTTTATGAGTGGTGTCGCTTGGAGGTTGGGAGATAAATTACTAGGTAAAACAAGGAATCCTAATTGGGATTATGAGGGACACGATGTTGCTACGTTGGACGGAAGAGCTATTTCACCAGAGGAAATGCAACAGATAATTTTGAGTGGTATAGAACCTGACAACTTCGAGATTAGGAAGGTGTTCAATAACTACTTCGATTTCCCTAAAAAGCCATTTATCTTTATGACCTACGAGCAGTTTATGAAGGGCGTAATGGATGAAACAAGCAGAATTGAGCAAACGGTAAAACTTCAACAGTCTTATGATGATGTAGAGCAAACGGTTGATTACTCTATTAAGCACAATAAGGGTAAAAATGTTTTCGGCAAACAAGCAGGGCTAAAGAAAAAGGATATATCCAAGTTGGACATGGAAAATCCTAATCAAGACTTAATAGTCGGTGGCGATCCAAACAAAACTCACAAATTCATCCAACCTAACATGCCTCCTGCCGAAATGTTTATCCACATCAGAGACAGAAGAGACAGAATTTTCGCAAAACACGGAACCCATGGTGCAGTCAGAGGAGAAGTTACATCACGAGTTGCTACAAATACTCAAATATCAAGAGAGGGTGACTTCACTAAAGCAGACGATATTGTTGACGAGACAATTCTCCATGTAGCCACCGAGATGGCTAGGGCCAAACTTCACATGATGAAGCTAAGATATACCCCCGAGCATTGGAAGAAGTTAGTGGGCAATGCTGCAGAGTTTTTGGAGTTTAGGCTAGATAATGACGTTATAGATGATGGCGTTGAAGTAGAGGTTTATGCTTCCACAGTAGATAAGCTAAAGGCAGAGAGAAACGCTAAAGAGCTCGCACAATTACAATTAATAGACCCCCTCACCTATTATGAAGATGTGGGACTCCCCGACCCCAAGAAAAGAACGGAAAGGTTATTGGATTTCAACGATCCAAGTGGAGAACTATCCCTTTATAGAAAGAGACACGTGGAGGGCAAGTCTATTGAACAAATAGCCCAAGAGGTCGTTCCTGGTGTTCCAGCTATACCGGAACAAGGTGGTACAGTTCCGGTGAACCCTGGGCAACTAACAACCCAAGCGACTGTTCCAAGTCCACAAGATACATCTCAAGTTCCAGGTGGCATAATAGGATCTGCGCGAAACTTTGCTGGAAATGCGGTAAATGCAATTCGTGGGATGTTTGGAGGAGGATAATATGGCGCTGAAACAAGAAAAAGCCAAGAAGATATTGAGACATGGGGCCATTAGAGGGAAAGCCTTGACGAAAAAGCAAAAGGGACTTTTTGGAGTTATTGCGGGTGGAAAAACACCGAAAATAAGCGCTGCAAAACAAGCTATTAGAAAGTCTTTTGCATAATGTGGTATGTGTGGTATACTAATTTATTAGTTTAAATTTATGAACGGTGACCAAAATCAACCTCCTGTTGCTCCTCCTGCTACCGATACTATTACTACACCGGAGGGTACAACACAAATTCCTTTAAAGACACCTGCCATTCCTCCTGTGACGCCTCCTGCCGACACGCCACCAGTTGCACCTACTACGCCTCCTGCTACACCCCCTCCCGTTGTTCCTCCTGTTGCTCCTCCTCCTGCGACACCAACTGTGCCTCCTGTTGCGCCTGTTACTACCCCGCCAGTGGAACCACCCACTACTCCTCCAGTAGATCAAAAGGTGGATATAATAAAAATTACTGAGGAGATTAAAAAAGAAGTAACTGGAGAAGTTTCAAAAAATGTTATACAAAAAATAGTCAAGGCACTTGGTTTAACTAAAGAAGAAGAGTTGGAATTACCAAAGAACCCAACGGAGCTTCTAAAAATTATAAGAAAAGAATCCGCAAAAACCACGGAAGATGCTTTGAAATCTAAAGAAAAAGAACAAACAAAAACACAGCAAGAGGAAACGGAAAGACAAAAACAAGTATCTGATTCTTTCGTTAAACTTTGGACTAATCAATATAATCAATTGGCTGAATCGAACAGGGTCCCTAAGATAGTTAATGCTAATGATGCCAACGACCCAGGGAGAGTTGCAAAGAACAAAATACTTTTGAGATTACATCAAATCATTAAAGACAATGAAACGAAAGGCATTGATTATGTTCCCACTTTAAAAGAAGTATTCTACGAGAATCCTGATATTTTAAAAGGAGTAGCTGGAGCCAATACACCTGTTTCTGGCGGAGGTAGAACTACCACTGCCACTCAAGGAATGGGCTATCCAGAGTTGCACAATACGCCTATGTCAACGATTGTAGAGAAAGCTGTAAAAGAGAGCACTTGACAGATATTTAACAAACATTATATAATTTAGACATCGAGAATTTACTCGCCAATTGCGGCGAGTTTTTTGTTGGAGAAAAATGGACGGTAATACAATCACTAGCAGAGTTGACGATACGACAGAAAGGGATCTTCATCGCAAGGTTGTTGATAACGCATTAAACGCAACTACCTATACTTCCAGAGCAGTTGGTAAAGGAGTTCCTTTTAGAGGTAAGACAAAGGAAGTAACGATTACAGTTTCCGAAGACAATCAATTCCAATGGGTTACAGGGCTTGAAAATCTTAACGCTTCAGCAATTGATAACACACAAACGCTTCAATTCTCACACACAGCCGGTACACAGCCAGTTGTGGACATCATGCTCGAGAGTTTTGCAAATGTAGGAGAACACGCAACAATCGATTTAAACTCTTTCAAATGGTCAGAGGCAGCAGCAGTTGTATCTCAGAAACTATCTACTGCCGCTTATGGAACAGGTACAGGAGATCAGCCAATTGGTCTTCAAGCTATCGTTGACGACGGAACCAACAAAGGAAGCATCGGGGGTTTGAGCAGAACAATTTATCCTGTCTTGGAAGCTACATACACAAATTCCGGTGGCACAATGACTTTGGCTAAACTAGCAACTCTCGATGACAATATCAGTGCATCTGGAAGTAAAGAAGGTTCTCCTAATATAAAACTTACCACTAAGGGAATTTGGAGCAACTACGAGAGCTTAATTAATCCACAATACTCAGCTAATTACAATACACAGGGTTATCCAAAGATTTCACTAAGAGGCGACACAAAACTTCCAAGCAATTCAGGAGTTGCCGGATTTTCCACCTTAGTCCACAGAGATGTTCCACTTATTAAAGATGACGATGCAACATCTGGTGTTTGGTACTCTCTAAATGAAAGAACATTCGGCTGGGCAGGAAGAGATATTGTTCCTCCAAGCTGGAAAGGTAAAGTTGAGCCAGTTAATCTGGGAGATGCAAGTAAAGGATATGAATCAACAGCCGCTTTGGTAGACATGCCAAGCAGATTCCACGGATTCTTTTATAGAAAGCCAGTAGATATGCCTAACCAACTAGGTATGGTAGGAAGATTTGTAATAATCGGACAGTTCTTTGTGAAGGAACCTAGGAGAAACGGACAATTGCACAGTATTACGGGAATATAAATATGGACATATCACACTCAACAATGTTTGAATCAGGGAGCACAAAGCTCGGACCTATTGGGCAGGCTCACAGGCAGGACTCCACAGGTAGAAGCTGGAGATATTCTTTAGCAGGAGCAGGAAATCTTGCAAGAGGTAAACTTTATTCTTCAGCAGTTACAATCGGAAACCACATCAATCTTAGCTTTGCCTCGGCACCGGCAGATCTAGCCAAATCAGTAACTGTTATTTTAGGAGGAACATTGGTAACAGCTAACCAATATCAAGATGGTTGGTTGAACGTTCAGGATGGAACTTCTGAAGGTCGAGCCTATCCAATTGAGGGACATCCAGGGCAAACAACCGTGACTGGTAACTTAGTAGTCGATCTTAAAGAACAATTTGCTACTCTGGGAGCAGTAGCCGAATCCAATGTAAACTTGGTTTATAACAGATGGGCGGGAGTGTTAATCTCCTCAACAGATCAGGCTGATGCAGTAGCTGGAGTTCCAAACGTAGCTATAACCCTAGCAGAATATGGATGGCTACAAACCTACGGCCCTTGTCCAACATGGCAGGATGAAACCACCGCAATTGGTAGCGGAGTCGCAATTGGAACGGGAACAGCAGGACAGGTAGAAGCCAAAGATGGAGCCGCTGAAGTAGAATTAGGTACGCAGATGGCTAACACCGGTGTAATTGACGAATATCAAATAGTAGACTTGAACATTAAATATTAAACACGGAGTTGACGAGGACAGCCGAAAGGCTGATTCAGGAGTCCGTAAGGTAGCCCCTTACGAGGGGTTTTTTTTAATAATATGAGAAAAGCAAGAGATTATATGCCAGCAGTTAAATACGGAGCCAAATGGTATCCAGAGGACATTGTAGGTTTCCCTTACAATACCAAAGGAAACTATTGGTTTGTTGATGGTGACATAGCAGCAGGAAGTCATGCTGGAAATAGCTGGGAAGATGCATTTCCAACAATTAACGAGGCAATAGCAGTTGCAAGCGATGATGACAGAGTGTTTGTAGCTCCAGGTCAGTATAAAGAAGATGCGACTATTGCTATCACTCAAAGTAACTTTGCTTTAGTGGCAGCTCAAACAGGGCCAGGTAGAGCACTTATCCGAACCGAAATTAGACAACACGGTAATCTTGATGTTGATTGTATTAGCATTAACGGAGCACACAACGTAGAGATTGCTGGATTTAGGATTACTCCTAGAGTTGGTACTAATAACACAGCAATTGTTGTTTCAGATTCAGCCGCAAGTTATGGTGTATGGATTCACGACAATTACATCTATTCACCAGCTTCTGCTGGCACTGTAGCTATTGAAATGGGCAGTACGAGTTTCGACGCAGACTCTATTGTCATTGAAAACAACGATATCTGGAAGGGTGGCGCACCTGGCATAGGGGTAATAGCTTGGGTACACGCCACAAGAGGCGTTATTAGAGGAAACACCCTTACGCAAACAGGTCAGGCTGACGATCAGAACATGATTAAGGTTACTGACCTTCCTCTTATGATGGGTATGATCTTAGACAATTACTTCCTTGCCACAGAAGCAGGCTGTCTTGCTATAAGTTTGCCTACTCTTACAATAGGAGATATGGGACTTGCTGGAAATCATTTCATGGGTTATGCAAGCGAAGATAAATGTTTTGATATGAGTACAACACTAAATGCAGGAGGTAATTGGTGGGGTGGGCAGTTAATAAATTCCTAACATGATAATAATTAATAACAGTAAAAAACCAGTTTTAGCAGTCGAGTGTGAAGAAAATCTAATTGACTTCGCACCAAAAGAGTCAAAAGGGATTCCTGACGAATATGCAGCAGATATATTGAGTGCCCATCCTTCTTTGAAAGAATTTAAGGAAGTTAAAAAGAAATCTCCTAAGAAAAAGAAATAATCTTCACTCTTTATTTGTTCTTGTGATATAATAAATTATGTCTAAATTTGATGCCTCAATGGACATAGATGCAAACTTCAAAGTAGTGGGTGGAGATTTTCCTTTTAGAGCAAAGAAAACGATTACTTTTGCTGGAGCTACAACTCATGCTTGGGGAAATGATGGTGGAGACTTAGATGGTGGCGTAATGTTTACTGTCACCGGTATGGTGAAAATGTATATGTTTGGTGAATGTACTGAAACTTTGGTAGGTGGGGCTACTCTTGAAACAGGAATATCAACTGCAACTGCAATCTTCAATGCTCAAACAACAGACACAAATATTGAAACAGGAGAACTTTGGCCTAATAATGCAACTCCTGCTACTTACTTTATTTTTGGAGAATCAAACGCAGCAGCAGACAATTTTCCAGTATATATACTTAATGGTAATGACATAATTTTGACAGTTTCAGGTGGACAAGATACCGACTCTGGAGTAGTTGATTTCATTGTACCTTTTCGACCTCTTTCGGATGACGGTAATATTGTAGACGCAGGATTGTAATTTTTGCATTAATCATGATATAATAATTTTGAGGTAATTTAACCTATGAACAGAGATAGAAAACCCAAAACAAAACCTTCAAGTTCCCGTCCCACTAATGGTGAAAGAGAGCCTGCTTTTGATTTAGTAAATGAATTTATGCGAAAAAAGGGAATAATAATTCAACTATCAAAGCCCGAGGTCTCTTATACTAATCAATCGGATATTTTAATAAAGGCCCCTACTGTAGGAGCCGTATATAAAGATCAATTACAAATGCCAAAATGACAGATGCCGAAGAAAGATCAAAAAATAAATCAATATTCCATTCCGAGATGGAAAGACGCTCAAATGATTTAGTTATTGTTTTCAATCCCACGAAAAAAGATAAGGTTATTCTTTGGGATAAGGCCGTTGCTCCTAAAGTATGGAGAGTAAAATCCAAGGAAGAAGAGATAGTTCCCCGCTACATAATGATTAAGTACCTAAAAGAAATGATTGTGGAAATGGTGTATAACAAAGTTGATATTGAAACTAGGAAGGAAAACGAGAGAAGAATCGAAGCCGGACTCCAGCCAATGAATAAATGGCATGAGCAGTGGATTTTTGAGATAGGAAAATTAGCAGATGCAGAAAAAACCTCCGAAAAGGTTGTTGGCCTATTATATCGCGGGCTTTATAGGGAATATGGTATTGACCCCGTTGTTACTGAGGAATTGAAAGAGGAAGGGGTCAAAGATAAGAGGCCATTGCACGAAAGATTGGCCGATAAAGTAATGGCAACAGAAGAAATGGTCGTCCCTACTAAAGGAAAACGGGTACAGGCTGAAGCAGAAAGGATTTCACAATAATGGATATATACAAAGAAATATCATTAGTTTTGGGTGTGAGGGTAACTGAGGAAACTTTTGATTTCAAATTAAAGCGAGTTGCCGCAAGTGGCGGGTTTACTGCTAAACACCAAGAGCAGATAATCATTATCTTAGTAAAGAGATTGGGCGAGATTGAGAAGTCAAAAGAAGTTGAAAAGAAACCAGCTGTTGATTTGGAAGACTTAGTATATAAGTTGACAGACAGGGTGAGGGAGCTAGAAGCAAAACCACCCGTAGTAGAAAAACCCAAGGATAAACCATCTGCCGAGATAGCAGAGAAAGTAGAGCCTAAGAAGGTAGAAAAACCCAAAACCACAACTAAGCCATCCGTAAAACTTGCTAAAGAAGTCGAAAAGGATGCGGAAGGAGTGGCCCAAGGTATAGATAAACAAACAAAACCAGTCACCAAATCAGCAAAGAAAAAGTCTGATGACAAAAAGACTGATAAATAATCCCCTAACTGAAGACTTTTCAGTTCCTTATGATATCTACGGCAAGAACCCGAGGAAAATTAGCATCAAAGCCGGAGAAATAAAAGAATTTCCTAAGCACGAAGCAGATCATCTTCAGAGGCATTTGGCCAACAGAATGCTAAATGATGACTGGCCTACAGATGGGAACGTAGAGGGAAGATTAAAAGAAATAAACC